>Ga0126337_10003099_pt1 | contig 10778 bp, 6 predicted proteins | sample DipCmetagenome_FD_92527 | JGI IMG/M metagenome (GOLD analysis project Ga0126337, IMG submission 92527) | Coral microbial communities from La Bocana,Puerto Morelos, Mexico - Diploria C A metagenome | ecosystem: Host-associated > Invertebrates > Cnidaria > Coral | place: La Bocana,Puerto Morelos... | reverse complement strand
TTGCGTCTTTGTGGTTTTTTAAATGGAAATATTAGGTTTCAGTTATTTTGGGAAGGTGTTTTTTCCTCTTTACTTTATGTTGTATTTCGATACTAAGTCAACATTTGTTTTAATTTCCACGATGACAGTCTTGCCGAGGTTAAATCGAAAAGAATTTTAATCTAACTTGAAAAAGCAAATTTCAAAAGTGAATATTGTTATTAAGTTCTATTTTAAGGCGATATGACAATCGTGATGTGTCGGAGAGCCTTTCCTACTTGATCTTATTCAAGTGGCTTTGAAGTAGAGCCAAAATTTCCTTTTACAAATACCAGAATCACAACTCAGAAATCTTGTCAAACTTGGCGCCACTTAGATGAGCTTGCACTGGGCCGCGTGGGAGCTGGTGATGAGAAGCAGGTATTATGAAATTTCTGGATTAATGGGAGCGAAAAGGCAGTCGTGTATGTCAGCAGCAAATCGAATTAAATCGGTTCTACAAATATTTGGCTTGTATATTCATGCCAACAGCAGGCGTGCTTTGTTTTGTATGAAAAGACTTCGCTGTTAAATCTGTTTTCAGTAAGTCTGCTTATGGTTTGATTGGACGGGAGCAATCCAATTTATATTGAATAGTGTTTATGTAAAGGAGTTTCTGGCATTTTCAGCTGTTTTTTTTTTGGTTTGATTTAATTTTGGTCGATAATACCGTATTCTAAAGTGTCAGGACGTTGAGTGATGGGCCTTACCTTGTTATTATAAATTGCTCCATTTGTCGGACACTTTTACTTCTCACTAGATAGTTACAAGACACCTAGAAAAAACGACGAGCGAAAAACTAACCATTGCACTAGGATTTACGTAAGCTAACATAGCACCTTAAATAGCGACTCATTTTACAGCCTTGGAAACTGTAGCAGGTATGACAAAACGTGAACAGTACCTGACTGAATCAGTACAGACTCTACAATCTCTGTAATATGTAGGCTGCTGTGTTTTAATATTGATTTACAGTAGCTACTTCTTATTCAGAGGAAGTTCACTTTCCGAACTCCTAGAAGAAACAATGGTTATTTGGCGGGGAAACACAAACTATTTAAGAGGACTTTCCGTCAACAAAATTGCAGCCGTCACATAGGTTGGAAGCTTACGAGAACCTCGCCGGTCTTGCCGCCAAGACGTCGCTGCAGATGTTTTCGTCTTAAAAGTTTCCTGTGTTAACCGTAGGTTAATCGCTATAATCTCGGTCTGTCAAGTCTCCTTCTCAATGATGCTCGCATGCATGCAGTAGACATGAACACAAAAAGGACTGTCTTGTTTTGCCAGACAATGGTCTCTAGGTGTTCAGACAAAAACTGTCAACAGCCCACTATGTTCGTGCGCGAGCGCCTTGAAGGTGGATGTTGCTGCTTTGGGGAGGCAAAGGTATATTCACTTTATTGGGCTTCTTCTTTGCTGCTAAAAGCAGAGGCGCTGCACTGTAGCTTATGTGACGTGGACGTCAATACAAGGCATCAATGTGACGTCATCGTTACAAGATTAGTTTGTGAAAAACAACTGATGCACGATGAATTGACTGAAAAATGCATCAGCTTGTTACCAAGTGAAGCAACTGTCTTGACACAATTGAAACGTTACCGGCATTACATGCTTGTAATTGACCTATTTACGCATTAGCATAAAGCTACTGCCCGTCGATTAACAACGGGTTAAGTGCTGACTAAAGCAGACAGTACCTCATTGACAACTATTCTTTTAAGAACGTCTGCGTGGGAGGCTACTGTTCTCTAAGTTTCTTACGACTGACAAATTTAGATCTCTCCGCGGGTTTGATTTTGCCGGCCAGAATAGCGAGAATCACCCGCGTGTCTGGAAACATGAATGAACTTTTGATAAGCGTACGTGACTGTCTGTTCAACTCACTGCATGTGCCGATTAGTCTCTTCTCTCTTCTCCTACCAAAGGCAAGTTGGCCCCAAATTTTGTTAACCTGCCCTTCTATCCTAAAGAAAAATACTCAAACTCAAACTAAGCATTTCCTGATCAAGAAAGTTTTACTTTTCGGATGAAGAAACAACTTTGCTGATCTCGGGGTTGATCTTTCTGCACTTTATTGCCACAATGTTAACAGGACGCAAAGTAACCATGGGCAATTTTTGTTCCTCTGACCGACTGTACGGGGCTTTAATTTGCAGACATGACTGTCCTGTACAATGACACTTGCTGTAAACCAATATCTGTAATTGCTTTATAATCATTAATAACTTGGCTACAGTACAGAGAACTCTAAAGATCTCAAATTTAACCGAAATCTTTGCCGCTTATCTTTTTTTTAGTTTGTTGTCGTTGTTGACTGAGGAGTTGTCACGTCTTGAAAATAGAGTCACTAAATCAAGTTTCTTTATTTATAAGTCAGTTGAAAATGTATCAACTTAATAGTTGATATAAGCAAATTACCTTGTTAACCCACCGACGCAGCTTCACAGTTTCTTTAGAAACGTTCGCCCTTTATTGTTTATAGCCAACTTTCTGAACTTTAGAAAGACATCACGCTCACTGTTTATGGTCTACTTGAAAAAAACCGATTAAAACGGAAGAAATATAAACTCTAATCATATTGAATTTCTTAAATGATATGCGGTAAAAAATGTGCCTAATAGGAATTTATTCGACTAAAATAAAGAAAAAAATTTAAGAAAAATTTCCTATTTAAATGATAAATAATTTTGTCTTTTAGGTCGTAGGCAAACCCACATACCAAACTTTAGTGCGTGAGCAAATACAAGGCGCAAATTCACGTTGACGCATGGGCGAGAACACTTAACTCTTAACTTAACTCTTCAATTCAAAGCCTAAGACTCACCCGAGCGAGAAAGCGTTGGAGAGATTGAGAGAAGGTCGCCGGCTCCGCGGCACCACCGTCTCTCACCTGGAAAGACACAGATTTGTAAAATTGTCCCCTTGTGTTGATGGTTTAAGAATTGTTCAAATTGTTACACGTTGAATGTTACAATATATCATCTTCTCGTATAACTTTCTCACATTGCCATACTGACTATGTTCCAGCAACTGCGCCATTCTCAGATGGCAAACGCTAATAGAGGCAAGCAGTTAAATAACAATCGAGGTCATTGTATACAGAAAATACCAAAAAAGTACAAACAGGAACAAACAGATTTTTCCTTCTAGCCACGCCTAGTCAGCCATATGCCCATATGGATATACTTACGACTGGAACACCTCTATACTTATCATGTTGGTCAGCCTGATTTTTACATCAGAGGCTATGTATGTCTATTTTCTTTCTTGTAACTCTCTTTCGAACGTTTAAGTCACGGAGCAATTACATTACATGAACAAGTGCACGTCAAAAGCTGTTCTAAGTAATCAAAAGAATGCTGGATATAGGCACGATTTTCAGGAATGTAGATTTATAAATTTGATATACTTAGCAGTTTAATGAATTTCCAGATTTACCTTGGTGATAAAGCCGGCGTGTTATTCGGTGAATTAAACAAAAAGCTACTGTCATATGATTTTCAGGGCATTTCACCACTGCTACGAACCCACACCTTACACATATGCACCAGTTGTGACCAGTTGTAAAAACGTTTATTTTAATCTTGAGCCCCGCTGGGAGAAGCCTATCACCTAATTTGAAACTGAGAGGTATTGGATTATGAAGGAATGCCAGTAATGATGATGATGATAATGTTTGTTCCAGTTTATAAATTCTGGGGTTCACATCATATGGCAGAGCTCTCCCAAACACCAACAGCATTGCACTCCGGCAAGATTTGATGTTGAAGAGATTTAGAAGGATATCGCATTAAAAGCCTCTCTAGGGATTATATACAAAGGAGAGGTAATAAGGACGGAGTTGTGATGTAACTGAAGTGTTTTACACCAGCTTTCAGCAGCCTCTTTCGTTAAAAGTTTCCTTCACAAATGGTTAAACAAAAAGCGGAAAAAACTCGAACAAAACAATAGCTTCATTCCCGATAGACATTATGTTGGAGAGCTTGACTGACGTGACTTTTGCATTTTTTTATTAACTGGGGCTCCAGAATGTCAATTTCATTTACAGATTTGAATGAAGCCCGCCGATGGGGACAACATTAACAGAAATGGAAATTTTGGTAAAGTTGAGATAACAAGTCGAGTAAGTTACTTTTTTAATGCTTGATATCTTTCAGGAAGACGGATATATCAGACAGCATGAGGGAAACAGTTTTCAAGCTCTTTTCTCTCCTGCTGGTTTTTTCAGAAATTACGGCGAGTGAAGACCAATCAGGTATGTTTCCTGTTTTTGTTCATTCCAGTACTGGTCAGTTTTCACTCTACAACTCAAAGCATGGAGTGATGTAGTTGGTTTTCTACTCAACAGAGAAATGTGATTCTCCACTCGGCTTGTCTCTCCCGGACAGTAGATGGAGCGCTTCTTCAACATCAGACCGCAGAACGTTCGCCGCGCATTCTGGGCGCATGAACAATTCTCCAGACACTGTTGGCTGGTGTTCTTCAACTGCTAAAGAAGAGAAAGCGTTCATAGAGGTGACGGCTTAATTTGTTTTTTGTCTGTCCGCTTGACATAAAAATTGATCTTGAGGTTCCACCCCCAAAACAGAGGAACCAAAGTCTTTCATCATTATGCCCGCCTGCCAAGAATTCGGCTTGTGTGGGGCATGGTAATTAACTAAGATAAGTAAGTGGCATGCTCCTCTCTCCGAGGTTTGCCTTCTTCGGAGGCGAGCGTTCTCACCACTGCGCCATCCCTGCTTCCGTAATGACACGTCGACCAAACGGAATGATCGTAAATATCTCTTTAAAATTTGTTAATGAAACAGTATTTGATCGTTTTTATCTTTCGACAAGAATTTATCGATGCTAATTGACATTCGCGCTGATTTCTTCTGCTGCGTACAGGTTGACTTGGGTCACAACATGCGCGTTACAGCCTTGTCCACCATTGGAGTACGGGTAAAGAACGAGTCGACTGGGAACTACAGCTTCATGTACGTGTCACAGTATTTCCTTGCCTACAAACGAGACGGAGACAAAAAATGGAGGCGTTATCACAGAAACGACGTGTCATTGACGGTAAGAATCGATTGAGACTACCTCAGCTATTCAATATCATTCTGTTCTTCTTATCGGTCAGTTAGTTGTGAAAAACTGGAAATGTGTAAAGGAAATAATCACCAAAGTGATTATTTTCGTGTTTCTTATCATCTGTCTTCTTGACAAGGCGAACATTATTACTCGTGGGAGTTCACGTTAGATATTTTCTTATTTTTTGGTAGCTTATTGCGGTTAATGGTTCCGGCCTTCACAAGCATTACTTGCAGACTCCGCGTATTGCACGCCATGTGCGACTGGTGTTCGACAAAGGAATAGGAGACAGATGGTGTCTTAAGGTGGAAATACACGGCTGTTCTTGGACTAAACATGGTAAGACTCAGTCACTTGTTCCAAGCCTAACGTTGAGGGGCGGGGGGGAGGGCGAATGTATGACCAAACGCAATCTTATCCTTAGGAAAATCTTGATCTTATTGTAAGATCGTTTTATGATATAGTACTGAAACATGAACACATCGCTGTTGCGCTTCGTCTGTGGGCAAGCGAAAGACTCGACGGCACATTTGTGTAACTCCTTCGGTTACCAACTTAGTTGAGGCTTAATAAATGTTCAAGTTGTCTATCAGTAGTATATGAGGGATGGAATTAGCTCCGTTTGGGACATCCTACATACCAATGTGGACTTCTTATATACTGATTTGGTTTCCTGCATACTAATGTGGACTTCTTACATACTAATTCAGTTTCCTGCATACTAATATGGACTTACTTACATACTAATTTGGTTTCCTGCATACTAATGTGGTTAGACTTTCTATTTTTTTCGGATAAGGCCGATAAAACCGTAGGCCCTGTCTCACAGTACTGGTGTGGGACGTTAAAGAACCCACACACTGTTCGGAAAGAGTAGGGGACGAAGTCTCCGGTGTGATGGTCTATCACTTATTCTGTTCTGGGGCATCTGTGTATCCTACTATTCACTCTAATAAGATTGTAAACTGCATTGCTGCAATTTGCGCCTAAATAAGCAGTCTGGCAGTCCTCCACAAAGAATTGTAAAGTGCTTTGAGCTTTAGGATAAAGCGCCATATAAATTTCCGCATTACATTACAAGAATGTGAACTTCTTACATACTAATTCGGTTTCCTGCAAACTAATATGGACTTCTTACATACTAATTTGGTTTTCTGCATACTAATGTGGTTTTGGTTCCCTGCTTACTAATGTGAACTTCTAACATCTAATTTGGTTTCCTGCATACTAATGTGAACTTCTTACATACTAATTTGGGTTCCTGCATACTAATGTGAACTTCTTACTTACTAATTTGGTTTCCTGCCAACTAAAAAGGCGAGTTCCTCCATCATGTACGACTCCTATCAGTATGTTAACAGTATTGAGGCGAATTTAAGTTGACGAGGATTTGACGATTCTACCGCTCCGTCAAATAAACATTTCTTTTGTAATGAGTATAATCTCCTCCTCTCTTCAGACGGCTTGATATCGTACCGTATCTCCCAGGGAAATCTCCGAAAGAATATGCCTGGCTGGAAATATTTACGAGATAACGGTTACGACGGTACAAGGCTGTCCTTTGGGACGAAGATCGGAGTACTTTACCACGGACTGGGTCAGTTAACTGATGGAGTGATCGGCCGCAATGCGGATTGGAATGACACTGGTAATATAAACTGGATCGATTGGATTGGTTGGCGGGACTCCTTAACCGCTGACCCAACTGTCACGTTTGAATTCTCGTCGCTTCGGAAATTCTCCTGTGTCCGTTTTCACGTCCTCAACTTACCGGGCCACCACGAGAAAATGTTGTTCAGCAAGGTCGTCCTTTCCTTCTCCAGAGATGGCGAGTATTTTGCTTGGAAGACTATTTTTGAACCTAGTATGGGCAAGAGAACAGCACTGAGCAACAGAGCGTTTTGGATTAAGGTGAATCTCGACGGAAACATTGGAAAGTACGTGACATGTGACTTTCTCTACTACGGCTGGTGGGTGTTGATTAGCGAAGTGGAATTTGAATCAGGTAATTTGTTTGAATTTCGTTTTTCATTCCTTTTCCGCGTATAATTGGTGTGCGAAAATAATTGGGGGGTCTAGTTTTTTTCCGACTGATGATATGTTGATTTTTTTTATGGTTGTGTTAACGATATTTTTGTACCTTTTTTCTCAGATGAAATATCTTTTACTGACATTCCTAAAACTGGACATACCAACACATCAGTTCCACCCACGACAGCAAACAACGGCATTTACATGGATAATACAACAAACGAAGCTGTCGTGGAAGGTAAGGGCAACCTACTCGTCGTGGCTTAGTAGCTTCCTAACTGTTAATATTTCCACCAACTATTTAGGGTTTTTGACGTTCGTTAACCTCACTCACTATCTCAAAGGCCGGAAGCACAAGCAAAGGCAAAAGATCTTCTGAGCAGAGCAAATGACAGTATTAAAAGAGGTCGAGTTATTTTGGTCATCATAATAATCCAGTCCGTGAACCCTTCCTTTCCCTGGATTCAATCCCTGTATAGTAGAGTGGCGGAGGGAGGCTTCAAGGCCATGCTTATACGCTAAAAACTAATGATATTTTCGGCGACAAAATTCTATATTGTTGTGCTTATATAATAACTAAATCAAAGAAGCCTTTTCATACTAGCTGTGCCACGGATGTGAACAAAGAAATCTTCTGCTTAGTATGGCCGCTGTGAAAATGTCCAAATCTTTATTTGTAATCTTCAACTTTTCTTCCACAGAGTTCAGTAATAATAATCCCTCAGACAGCAGCTGGGATGTAGTCATGATATGTAGTCTGGCAGTAGCTGGGGTGATAGCAGCCTTACTGCTGTGTGTTCTAGTCGTGGTAGTTCGGCGTCGTAAAAGTCGACGAACCCGCGCCGCTGAGCAAGCGTTGAATGGCAGACCAATCAGAATCATTAATCCCAGCAAGAAAAACTCCCTGAACCGACGGAATGACCCTGCTATTCAGGAGGTGCGATTTGAGAAGTTGAAAATGCTTGAGAAGGAAATGGACGATGAAGACGAAGACGATGAGATGGACTTAATGATGGAGAAATGTAATTTGAATATCGCCAGGCACCTGGGAGTCAAGGAAGAACTGCTAAAGAGTAAGAGATTTATGTTATCAAAATTACTTAAATGACTCCTTGCTTGCACCAAAAATGTGGAAAAGTCTTAAGAGGTTTTTTCTTTAATTGCTTCTGTAACATTCGCTAGTTGTCGACAGTTGAAAAGGAGGATACCTTCTAACCAAAGAAAAAGGTGTAAAGTAACAAAGTTAATTGATTTCTCTTGAACAATCTTGAAACTGACGAACGCGATACGGCCACCCAGTGCTGTTTCATATACATGTTTGTGCGTCGTTTATTCATAGTTTGTTGGTAGTTGGCCGAACGGGAGTTATACTTCTGGGGGTAAATCTGTGAGCAACTAGAAGAATGTTTCGCGATTACAAACAGTTTACAACGTTATAAATAGGGTGGAGTTCGTTCGGCTTTGAAGAGAGTAACATGACTATATTGTCTACACCATAGTTCAGTTTCATTGATTAAGTGACACCCATCTATGCAGAATGAGATCGAGGAAACCTCGTCTCTCATCATCTTTTGAACTGCTTATACTTTCAGCTGACGGAGATGCTGGCAGGAACCTCCGTCCTCAATCAAGGGAAATCTCCTTGGAAGAAGAAAAATCCGAAGTTCTCGCAGAGATGAGGAAAATCAGCGAGAGTAGCAATGAATGAATGCAGGTTTAGGAGCCATGTCGTGGCACCTGTAGCATGTTATTGGTAAAGATTTTCCGTATTCAAAAAACCTCATTTACAACTGATATATTGGCGCGTTTTGGGGATAAATTCGGCGCTTACCACCAAAATAAAAAACACTGGCCTCCCAAAATTACTGAAAGAAACCGCTTAAAACTCATTTGCATTTGCATTTGCATATCAGGCATTTGCACACCGTAGAAAATCAATCCAAGCCAAAAGAAAAACTGGTTGGGCTAAGTCCTGCCAGAATTACAGCTCTACTAGCCTCTCCCCCACCGCTGTCCCTGGAAGTAGCGAGACGTCCCCCCCGTTCGATTCGGACCCTCATCTTTTCACTAGAAAGGCTCCCCAATCAAAGCTATTTATGTCAAAGACGTTGCCGATAAATTTAAGTTCATCATTAAGGTTCATTTCGAATTCTGTGTTAGTGTGAAATCTCTTCCTGTCCCGTATGTAGTATTGCTATGTGTTAATAGTTTCATATTAAGTAAGAATGTATCAATCGGCAATAGACATGATAAGAATGTAGAAACCGCGCTGTCGATAATTGAGTCAAGATTTAATACAGCAAAAAAATATAAGTAGTAATAATTATTTATTTGATTGTTTTTAGTTTGAGTTCGTATCTACTGCAGGAAACAATATTTTTTAACTAAGCTTCTCATAAGCTCGACACCGAAGCATCTTTCCGGGATGTATTAGTTATTTTTCTGATGTTTCGAAGCCCTGTTAGTAGAGTTAATCCTTTGAAAACTTGAACAATTAAGGATTTACACTATTTGCATTTTAGAAAATCCTTTCAACTTGCGCTTGCCTTTATGCGCGAAATTTTTTATCAAACATTAGATTAGTTCAACCCAGTCGGGGTTTTTAGAACTGGTTTACAATCAGAAACTAGTGTTAGCTCAAATAATTAGAATGTTTTAACAATTGTAAATACTGTTAAGTTCTTATGTTGCTGGCAACGGAGAAAGGCAGAGGTCATCAAAATAGCTAGGAACTCGATCACTTAATTCCATTCTTTTGTACAGTACATCATGTATATATTTAGAAGTATCTTTTTATTAGAATGTTCATTGCTTTTAGCTCCAATAAATGATTACACATTTTTGCTTAACTTTTGTTTGTGACATGACTATGATGGAAAATGGTCAGAAAACTAGATAAGTTTAAAAAATGAGCAATAACAGCCATTCAAACTTAAACAATAGCAATTTACAATTTACCTTTGCTTTCCTCCATCTTGACATTAAAGAAGAAGCAGGTCACGTGATCAAAATGGCGGGAAAAACTGACAGGCGCGTAAAGGGTGAATCCCAGCTCGGTTACTAGCTGAGATCCTCGCTTCATTATTAGTTTACCTTCTTACAATCGCGTGCGCGTTTATCGGAAATAAATTCCGTGTGACGGAACTGATTCGAATATTTTCGCTGATTAATAAAGGTAACAGGACTGAGTATAGTCCGATTCGGCCTATAATCATACGAGTGATTAATAAAATCGAACGACCGCGAAGCGGGAGTCGGTTTGTTAACACAAGTATGATACAGACAGAATTGGACGATACGATGTCCTGTTACCAATTAATCATAATCATTACAGTTTCTCAAAAACATATAAGTCCCATTTGAAAAATAGTTTTTAATAATAATTTTTGAATATGAAATTTAAAATATGGAGAATAGCTTGAAAAATACAGAAATACAGGAAATCTATAAATCACTCATGATCTTGCATCTTCCAGAGAATCAACCTCGTTCCCAGGGTCTCTCTCTGACCCCGCCCCCAAGAGCGAGAGAGAGAGAGACCCTGGTTAGGTCTGGTCACGTGCCTCCTGGACAAATGAGAACTTGAGGGAGGGGTCCACTAATGCCAAGTATTTTGTCGCGTTGTCGTTTGTCGATTTCAAAACGAGGCTATCAGT
>Ga0126337_10003097_pt1 | contig 10783 bp, 17 predicted proteins | sample DipCmetagenome_FD_92527 | JGI IMG/M metagenome (GOLD analysis project Ga0126337, IMG submission 92527) | Coral microbial communities from La Bocana,Puerto Morelos, Mexico - Diploria C A metagenome | ecosystem: Host-associated > Invertebrates > Cnidaria > Coral | place: La Bocana,Puerto Morelos... | reverse complement strand
GCTAGTCAGGGCATCCCATAGCCCCTTCACTCCTGCTCTTCTACCTCGGGGATCACCATGGCAAACTCCGTCAAGTCCAGCTCGTCCTCGATGATCTCCGCCTGCTCCACAGCCATAGAAGGAGACGCAGGAGAAGTTCTCGGGGTTCCCGGCGCCGTCGTGCTTGGAGTTGGAGACACCGCCCTGGTCGTAGGCCTTCTCAGTGTTGTGGGAGCCGCCTTCGGCTTGGACTTCGGCTTTGACTTGGGAGTCACATAGCCCATCGTCTGGTTCTCGACGATCGCCTGGCCTTGTCGAGTATTGGCCCTGATCTCCGTCTCCCGCGCTGCCTGTCCACGTGTTGCCACACCCAGACAGTCATTTCGAAGGGTTAAACCTATGAAATCTGAAATGAGGGGTTTTCCTGGTGAAATGGCCATTTCGCTGGTTTATCCCCCATTTCGCTGGGATATCCCCTGCAAATAAATCTCTTTTGATTCTATTATGTACATTTTGGTTGAACTATGGTTTCTGTTGCCAAATTTGTGTGTTTTGCAGCTGTATGTGTCTTCAATAGTGGGGGCGTCCTGTGGTGGCTTGAACGAGCCAGAAGCTTGGAAGTTGCATGTACTAGGCCTTTGTCTTGGTGTTTGTACTTTTACATGTCATGGTCTTTGTTCTTTCCCACGTCATGGTGGTTCTGCTTTTACACGGCATGGTGGTTGTATTTTTACATGTCATGGTGGTTGTCTTTTACATGTCATATGATACCGTTTCTTTTGTATGTGGCATGAGGAAATCTTTTCACATGTCATGGTGTTTTTCTTTTCATGTCATGTGGTTCTTGCTTTTCTGGTTTTCTACTTCAGAGTTTTTGGCTCAACTTGCGAGCTGCTCCAGTCCATATATACATATGAAGGCTTGAGGGATGAATTTTTTTTAGTGTCAGATCGTAAAGCGCATGCTGCAGCAACGCATGCAGGTGGTCGAGGACCTTGCAGCCAAGGCTGACCAGAAAGACCTTACTGCCAAGGCTGGACCAACTGCAGAATAATGTCTTGTATTCTAGTTGGCTTTTGGCAGGCCGGTGCTACAAGCAAAGCAGCCTCGGTTGCTTTCCCTCACCAGCCTGAAAAGCCACCAGAAGCCAGGAGCTCAATTTGTGGCAAAATTTTCTGTTTGTGCCTGATAGTCTGGATTTAAGGTTCCACCAAAGCTGGACTCGACGGCTGTGGAAGATGAAAAGGAATTGGTTGCACTGAAGGCAGCAGTACACGTTGCTCTCACCCATGACCCTCAGCAAGAGCACACTGCATGGCTTGGTAAACTTGACAAGTACCCAGTAGTCAAAAAGTCAGTTACGCAGTGCTTGGCACGAATTGCCAAAGAGCAGAAAAACATTCAGAACCTCAAGGATTTTGTAGAGCAGAAAGAAAGGCAGGAGCAATCAAAGGCTTCCTCACCTGTGGGAGTTGACAAGTCGCCTCTGTCTGCTGAGAGCATGGATTCGTCAAGGCTGGGATGCAACTCTTGTTTTGATTTTGCTGCTGCAATATTTTTTCTGGAGCTGCGAGGCGTGTGCAGTTCCAAGGATCCGCTCCAAGCTCGGGAAGCTCTGCAAGCTCTAAGCCAGCTGTGAAGAAAATGCCCAGCAAGCCGTCTGGCCCCCAGATATCGACTCATTCCAGCTCCTATATTGTTAGTTTTTTTTCTGGCCTAGGACCTGGGAGATCAACCCTCCACCCCCCGCAGCTGCGCTGCCTAGGTCTAGCCCTTAAGTTTCAAATGCAGCAAAAACCTTGGCACTTCTATGCCTATTTGGTTTGCAGTTATCTTTTCCGAGGAAGAGATCTTACTGTGAGAGCTGGTTCTCCGAGGAGTACTAGGTATAGGAGCTGTTGAGCGTTCGAGATCTGTGGCAAAAAACGGCTAAGATTGCCCGACCTGTGTGCCTCATATGTGGCAAATAGCTGGACATAGCATATTTTGTTCGATGGTTATGTGGCAGTAGTGGCGCAGCTTTAGCACATGAGGTCATGTTTGGGTGCTGCTGGACTGCGCCTTATTTTTGTTTTGTCGAATTCTTGACAAATAGAATCCGTTTCGGAATTGAGTTCGACCACCTGAGGTTGGATGCTTGTTTGGGCCCTAGATTCCCAGATCCTACCGGTGATGCCTTACTTCTTTCGCTGGCGGTTTTTTCCATGTCATGGTGGTTGTAATTTTCCATGTCATGGTGGTTGTAATTTTCCATGTCATGGTGGTTGTAAATTTTCCATGTCATGGTGGTTGCACTTTTACATGCGCATGGTGGTTGTATCTCTACATGTCATGGTGGTTGTTTACATGTCATGGTAGTTGTGAATTTTACATGTCCTGGTGGTTGTATTTTTACATGTCATGGTGGTTTGTCTTTACATGTTAATGGTTGTATTTGTGTCATGCCATGGCGGTTCTTAATCTTTTCCATGGCATGGTGGTTTTCGATATTGGCCATATGATTCTTGAATGTCACTATGTTTTTCCATGGGTAGGTGGTTATGGCTTTTACATGCCATGGTGTTATGGTGGTTCATGTGCGTTTTTTGCCAATTCATTTGGTAGAATTGTCTGGTTTGGTAAATCAAGTTGACGTGTGCAGGGGACTTTGTTTGTACTGTTTGCAACTCAGGCCTTCAAAAGGCATCGTTGGTGGAAAGGGAGTACCAGCTCTTCAAGTGCTCCATTGCTGCTTTTGTTTCGATTACCATTTTTTGGGGTTAGGGAGCTTAGCAACGTACGGTTTTGCGCAGGACTTGATTTGATCTGCAGCTTTGTTGGCCCAGTTTCACCATGCCACGACCGTTGAAAATACTTGAAAAGAACCCCGAACTTCAGCAGCAATATGCTGCTGCCTTTGCCAAAGAAAGCAGGTTGCGGGAGGTCCAAGTCTTATGTTTGAAATCACCTATTTGCAGGAAATCGATTTCACCTTCAGTTTTTTTTTGAGCGGGCATTACGGGCAAGGTCGGTTTTTCCTTTGTCACTGCCCACTCGGCAACCCTTTTTGGCGGAGATGGGCAAACACAAGAGAAGGAAGCTACACTGAAAGATGTGGAACTCAACCCGGAGGCTAGGTATACACTGTGAATCAAATAGTTCAAGATTCGATTTTGGCATTGTTGCTGCAGATTTGTTCAATCCATTTTCTGCCTGCAAATGGGGCACGGGAAACGGCGCCTTTTCTTGTATTTTGCTTTCACCCTTTTTTTTTGCGAGGTCATTTATGCAGTGATGTCTATCACTCCTTGGAATAGGCTCTCTGAAGGTGTGCTTGCTGACAGCATCATTGCTTTCTACACAGAGGCAAAACTGGTTCCTCCTGGTATGCCTGTTAGTAGCCTTCAGGGTTGGTCCTCTCGCATGGCATATGGCACCAGGAAAATTGTTCAAAGGTTCAGGAAAGTCTTTGCTGCTAGCCCTTCTTTGGCAAAATCGGCAACGGTCACTGCCTTGAAGAGGCGCCTTCTAGCAGATGGCATCCAAGAAGACACTAGTGGGGCTGTTCACAGGCAACTCTCCCAGTCTGACCTAGAGGAGCTTCATGCGCCAGCCTTTGACTGGGAAGCTTTGACGCAAAAGATCATGGAAGCCAAGCTGGCGAAGAAAAAATCTACAGAAGAGGTTGAAAAACAGGAATGTCGACCAGTGGCCACTGCAGCTAGGAGCCACCGCTTGCCTCCACTTGTTCTTGCAGCTTTGGGTCAACAGCAAGCTTCTCCTCCAGCTCCTGTGGCCATGACAGGAGGCCAGGAAGATGAAGCAGGAACTGTTGCAGAGTCAACTGTCAAGACTAGGTCTCCCAAGAAGGCCAAACCAGCCAAGAAGAAAAAAGGTGGCGGGAAGGAAAAAAACCAAGAAGGGCGTTGTGGCTGGCCCTGAGGAAGAGAAAAATTTACAGCTGGTGGAAGCTGAAAACACTCCAGTGCTTTCTGTTCTTGAACCAGCGGTTCCTGAAGCATCACTGCCCCTACAAGCTCCTGAAAGGGGCGCCAATCCAGGCAAAGGGGCTTATGAACCTGGCAAGTTCAATGAGGTGCGCAAGAGCTACATTGCCCAGAAACGCCTGGAAGGTCTGAACTTCCGGGACGCCAGCTCCAGCTGGATGATGAGCAATGAAAGGGCTGACATGATTTCTACTTTGTCTCCAGCTGAGATGAAGAAGAGGCGCTTTTGTTAGGATTGCATTTTAAATTAGACATTTATTGCTTTTCGGCCAGCTTTTCTGACTCGTTGTGGTTTAACCACAAAATGGCAGATCTGGAGCTTGCATGAAATTTCGAGCAAAATGGGCGTTATTGATTGGGCTTGCGAAACACACTGCACACAGCACTGCTCCTGGATAAGGAAAACAAATGGTTTTTGAAAAGCCTTATGTCTCAGTTTTGTTTGGCCCAAACTCGTTTCCGAACATGGTTGTTGCAGAACTTCTGCATTGGGGGGCCCCCCCCATGCTTGTTCTCGCCGTGGTAGCTCTGCTTCAGCTACCTGAACTTGCGGCCTTGGAGGCTAGGTGTTTTGTGATGTGATGTGTAAAAAACTTCATCATATTGGTGCAGGTCAATGACTTTGTCGAATTCTTTAGTGGAGATGCCAAAGTCAGCGCTGCCCTTCGTAATGCCTTAGCCTCAATCTGCTGCATGGGGCATTGGGGAACCAAGCAAAACACCATTTGTTTTGTCAGGCTGGATACGCAGGAACTTCTTTGGACATTTTGCTGGATGCAGGGCGCAAGACCTTTGATTTCTGTACTGAAGGTGGATTTTTGTCGGGGCCCCACACAGCCCAACAGGTGCCTGTACAATGCAACCTCCAAGAGTCATGGTTGAGGTCAGCTTTGCAGGAAATTCGCAGGGCAAAGGCTGAAGCCCTCTTTGTCATTGCTATTGATTGCAGTAGCTTTTGTTTACCGTGTCTTGTATGCAAATGCCTGTTTTTGGCTAGCCAACCTCTTCAAGAATAATTTGCTGTGACTGTATGTTTGGCATTTTGGTTTCTCAGGTGCGCAGGCACACATGGCAGGAGCGCCCTGTACCCATTGGGCAACCGAGGATACAATTTTGTATCCTGTGGCAACCTGTTAGCTTGTAGAATTATTTGCCTTATCTTTTTCATTCTGGCCCGCCGTGGTAGGTTTCTGCTGGAGCAACCGGCAGGAAGCTATCTTGAATGGCACCCTCGAGTTGATGACTGTTTCAAAACAGTTGGGATTTTCACTGGGTGTATTTGGGGTGGCAGCTATGCCACACATGTCTCTGCTGCCTCTGCTAAAAGGCACAAACTTTGGTCGAACGATGAGCAACTACTTCAGGAATTGGTGGCTGCAGGAGGCTACTTACCCAAGTCTGTTTTAAATGCCTTTGGCCAAAGCCTTGTAAAGAAACGAGTACGTGATGATGGATCGATCTCTTTCAGCGGGAACAAAGAAACCATGCAAAGATCTCAGTCCCTTGTCCCAATATAAGGGGCCTTGTGACAAGGAATGTTTTACCGTGTGCAAAGGAACTTCGCCAATTGACTAGCTGCATTTTTAAAAGTTGTTGCCTTGAGGGCCTACCACGAAAGATTTGGAACACACCTGGCGATTCTCAAAGCAAAGATGGATGCTGGCAACTGGAAGGCTCACCGAGATGTATCAAGGTCTTTTTGTTTGTCTGTTTGTCTGTTTTCTTTGCAGGCTTTGCCCTTGGCACCTGTCAAGTCGCAGCACAGTGTTGACTTCACCAAGACTGACGTGGAGTTGTTCAAGGTCTCAGTCAGTGGGGTTTCCTCAACTTGGGGGATGGGTGAGTATATATCCGTGCAGGCATTGGATTTTGACACCTGCGACTTCTGGGCGGACGTCCATCTCTTATAGTGAAAGTGCTTCGATAAAGAGTTTTGCAAGCTGCTACATCGATAAAGATTTTGGCAAAAGCCTGTGAGCTGCAGGCTAAACTGTGGGAGGTGATCCGTTACATGTTTGTGAGCCGGACTTTTCACCCCGCTCCATGCTGGGAGAAGCCCTTGTGGAAGGCATTCCGCAAATTGGAAGCACGAGTATAGGCAAAACAATTGAACATGCAGCTTTTGACGCATCACTTTGCCAAGAAGGTTCTGGGTCTGATATGCCTGCTTTTGTTCTGTCAAAAAATATAAAAAATACAACCCGGGAAAAACCCGGGAAATCGCCAAGAACACCCCAAGACCTGGATGACTCAGAGGTTCAAAGGTTTTTTCCCCTCTCGGACGTCTGTCTCTGTGAAATGGCCATGGAGACCAGAGAGACTTTTGAGGCTCTGCTTGTGGGCCTCAAAGCTGAGGGGGTGCCGCCCACAGCTAAAGCACTTGCAGAAGCCTCTGGTTTGTCTGAAGAAGATGCAGCAGACATCTTGGCAGACCTTGAAAAGAAGGAGTCACAGAAAAGGAAAAGGGGGCCTGAGAAGGCCAAGGCCAAGAAAAAAGTTGCAAAGGCAAAAGAGGCAGCTGCGCCGACTGCACCACCTGTGGAAGAACCTGCAGTGCCTGAAGAACCTGTAGTGCCTGAAGCGGATCCGATCCAAGTTCCAGATTCGCCTGAAGCTGCTCCGACCCACAAAGACACGCCTGAGGTCATGCTGCAGGATGCCCAGTGTGAGGACACACAAGCGGCAGAGCTTCAGCACGAACTTGAACTAGCTGCTTTGGACGCCATGGTTGCCACTCATGGCCCTCCTCCTGCTTCACCGAAGAAGACTTTTGCAGTCGCCACCCCGGAGAAAAGCAAAGAAATTCCACAGGCAAGATTCGCGTCTGTTAGATTTTTGTTGGCGCATTCTTGTCAACAATTTGAAAATGATATATTAGAATGCTGCCGGGGACTGGCCAGGGGTGAGTCGCAGAGGCTGGGGATTTCTTTCTTGGATGTTTCTTTTTAAAGTTTGTTTTGCAAAGGTCAGTTTTCGCAAGGATTTGGTTTTGCTTAGTGCTCCGTTTTAGGACCACTTTTTGTTTGGGAACTCTTGTTGAAATTTGATTTGGACGCACTTCTTTGGGCAGGTCTTTGGCGACTTTGCTTCGTGGACAACAGCTTTTGCAAGAGCAGCGTGACCAGTCAAGGGAGCACTTTGCTTAAACATTGGAGGACATGGCAGTGTGGTACATGCAACATTTTTTCCATGTCATGTGGTTGTTGAGGATTCCCACGCCACATCTAAAAGGCAATTTCCTACATGTCATGGTGGTTTCGTACATGGTACGAGCTCAAGGTATAGTTTTTCTCCACGTACTGCTTTCATGTTGAAGATTTTCCATGTGATGTTTAGTCTTTTACATGTCATGGTGGTTTTTGTTTACATGTGCATTCATTTTTCCATGTGATTGGTTTGTTTCCATGACATGGTGGTTAGCCCTTTTTCCACGTAGTTGTTAAAATTGGTGTCTTCTGCAGGTCATCCATGAGTTGGGTTGTTGTAACGTAATGGTTTTACATGCCACGGTGGTTTCAACACATGCACGTAGAATAGTAAGAAGATTTTTTTCTTTGTTCAAAAAAACACCCCAACAAATTTAGGCCCATGGCTGCGCCAAGTGCTGCGGCAACTCCAGTGCTGTCAAATGCAGGGTCATTTGAGCTTGAGAAGGTGACAAGCAGCACTCACAGGGCTGAGTATCAACTGTTGACTCGGGTTGCTAAAGGCCCTCGTGCTGCAGAATTTCCTGAGCTGGCTTCCATGTTCTCTGGAAGTAAGCAACAGAAACAGGAAGTCCTCCAAAGGTTTGTGTCTGAAGGCTGCAATCTTGAAAGTTGCGAAGCCTCTTTCAAGGCAAAGAAAGAACTCAGCCTCAAGCTTCATGCTGGGCGACAGCAAATGACAATCTTGCAAATGAGAGAGGCCAAGTTTACAGAGTGCCTAGATAGCACTTAGGGTTGCAGCCGACATACATACATATACATACATACATACATACGTTTTTTTGGATTTACTTGCGTGTTCCGATATCTGGCCAGGGAAAAGATCGCAGCGATAGTCAGTCGAGGAGGTGAGCCCGATCCAGATGCCCCAAACGACATGAACTCAATGAGATTCTGGACGACCAAAATGCGTGAAGAAAGCCAAGTTGAAGGGACTACCTTCTCTGCCGAGATTGGCGCCGCTGTCAATCCCAACTCGGTATTGCCTGTGTTTGGCCAGAGTGCGCCTGTGGCCACGCTGTCACAAGTACCTGATGTGGCTGGCTTCTTGCGCAGCAACCCTTTGCAAGACTTTGCGGCCGGATCCACTGCTGTAGCTGCACGTGCTTTGACTGCGCTTTTTGCGTATATATTCAATGTGAAAACAACAAAGAATTTCCATGTATTCTTGGTTCAGATATATAGCCGAGGTCCTGGGCCAAAGAACAAGGCCAGAGCGAAGCCAAAGGCATCTGCTGAAGGAAAAGGGCCTTTGGGGCTCAAACTTGCTGGCAAGAGTTTGGCTGACAAGATTGCTGCTGCACGTTGGGGTCTTACTTCGCCGTTTCCCTTTTCTATTTCACCTTTCTCTTTTTGTTCAAACTCCGAGGTGGTGAAGTGAAGAAAGAATTGACAGCTTTGAACACCTTGGTGTTGGAAGCATCACAGGATGACATTAAACCCAACTTCAAGGATGACATTCCAGAAATGGAAAGTCACAAGGGCGCTTTGACCAGCCAGTTTGGAAGGCCATATTGTCTCTTCATGATTCGCCCTAAGTTTTTGATATAGAAATCTTGACAGGTTGGGAAATGTTGCTGACGATGCTGGCTTTGAGACAGAGTTGAACACTGCTGTCACTGTTGTTGGCAGCTTAGAAGCTGTCATGTTGAGCGTTTACCTTAGATTTCCAAGTTTTTATTCAGATCTGTAGCAGTGTTCCTGCTTCATGCAGGTCACCTCTTGCCGCCTGAAAAGGGCACAATGGGGGGCGGTGCTGAAGGAGCTGAGGAAGCGGTCCTGGCTTGCCTTGTCACCACACCTTACTAGCTTCGATTTTTTTGAATCCATGGGCTAGGTCGTACTGAGAGACGATCCTGAGTGCTACGATCTTGGCTGAGAGTACAGCAATAGGGCACTAGAGAGAAAACCAGCAGCTACATAGACAACAGGGTCTGAGCTTAGCCTGCCTCACGAAGCTCAACGAAGCAGTTGCTCAGTAAGTTGTCTTTTTGTAGCGTTTTGACTGCCTGGATTTGTTGCGCAAACAAAAAAGTTGAAGAAGGCAGCGCTGAAAAAGTTGTTTGTGTTTTTGGTTGCTTTAGGGTGCATGTTGCGAGTTCTTTTGGCTTTAACTTGCCCTTCTCCATCCAGTTCTTTCAAAAGGTACTGCTGAACCCGCCTTGAGACGGGCACTGGACGAAAGGACTTTGTTGCATTTTGGCGTTTTTGCTAGGTATCTTCATCAAACAGTTTGGCAGGATCGCTGAAGAAGTTGGTGCAGGACAAGCTTCTTTGTCCCAGGCTGTGCGCTTGGGTCAAACCTACGACTCTGCTGTTTTCAAGAGCCTAGGCTGCCACCAGTGTGGCTGATATTTCCTTTTGGCTATTCTTGACCATGTCGGCCAACTCAGGAGTTCAAGTCTCAAAGATGACCCAGCTTATGCTGGCCTCGTTCGGGCAAACCTTGCCTTTGGAAATGTAATTAGCCACTGTGAGATCCCAATCTGTGATTTTGAAGGCCACATTGGGCTACAGCCATGGCCACTGATTTTGCCACATGATATGGCCAGGGTACTTTTACAGAATGGGCACAGAAAATACTTGGGAGCTGGAACTGCAGCTTTTTGGCGAAACATGTCATGCCATTTTGGAGTTGAAAAACCTGGAACGGAAAAGGATGAAGCCATAGGCCTTCAACTTTATGGGGATGAAGGCGAAATCTTCAAAGGAATCCAATACATGGCTCTGCATTGGAGCAGTGAAAACTCACCATATTTCACTGATGCGAGAAGGGCAAAATATCTCATAGCTTTGATTCCTGTTAGCCGGTACGCAATGCATGGCAAAATCAACCTCACACTGGAAAGCATCATGGCGGTAGTGGTTCGTTCTTGCAACCTTTGGTTTCATCAAGATGTGTGTGGACTTTATGGCGCAGTCACCACGCTGAAGGGCGATTGGAAATTTTTGACACAAGTCCTGTGCCTTAAAAGAACACCAAATACTGATGCTTTTTGTTTCCTGTGCATGGGGACTAAATCGCTGGCAGTTCCAGCAACAGATCTATCGCAATCTGCAGAGTGGAAAGTGCAAGTGCCTGCCAAACCCTGGCATCAAGACCCAGAGGTTTTTCACCTGGAAAACTTTTCTTTGGGTCTTGTGGGGATTGATGTCCTACATTGTTTTCATCTTGGCATAGGCCGGGATGTCGTGGCTTCTTGCCTGGTCATATTGCTTCGAACACATGCCTTTGCAGGATCTACAGCCCCTTGGCTTATCAAGTTATTTGATCCATACTTTCAAAGCATGTATATGTTTGCCATAAACTTCTAAGGTTTATGCGAGAATGATGGCAGCCAGCCACATGATCGTGGCTTGGTCACGGACACATGGCCACAAGAAACTGCCCAAGCACTGGAAGTTGACAAGAGCTCGGTTATGTCTTAAAACAAACTCGTATTGCCATTTTCTGGGCAAAGGATGGCATACTTCAGTCCTTTTGGGTTCTCTTGAAGATTTTTTGCAACAGGAACATGTGCAAGCTGACCCTTTGCTCCACAATTGCGTTTGGGCGGCCAACAACGTGATTGGTCTGTTGTACCAGAGTCGGACAGAAAATGGCCTCTTAAT
>Ga0126337_10003096_pt1 | contig 10784 bp, 6 predicted proteins | sample DipCmetagenome_FD_92527 | JGI IMG/M metagenome (GOLD analysis project Ga0126337, IMG submission 92527) | Coral microbial communities from La Bocana,Puerto Morelos, Mexico - Diploria C A metagenome | ecosystem: Host-associated > Invertebrates > Cnidaria > Coral | place: La Bocana,Puerto Morelos... | reverse complement strand
TAAGATAACTACAACTATCCAAAGTAATAAACCCATTTCAATTCCCAACCAAAGTTTTCTTGCAAATCCCTCCACTCAAACGTGTTCTAGCCCGCACTTCCTAACCGTTGGTTACTTCTAGTTTACTTTGTATTTTTGGGAATAGAAAAAAAACAGGTATATAATTTTTTGATCTCAGGAGGCTCCACTCCGTAACTAATGATTCGCTTTTCATTAGTGGGTGGCTCGAATTTGTTCCCAACAATTATTTTGTGCAGAGCAACGTTGGACCTTGTTTGACTCTGTCTATCAGTAGGCGACATTTCCCATTTATTTTTAATTGCACTGAGAAGATCATAGTCTGCCATGGAACTAGACTAAAATTTGAAAAGATTAATCAGGCAAGCGGAGCCGCACAACTATAGAAACAGAATCACATGCATACATAGAAATAGAAACCCATGCAACCCTTTTTTCACTGTTAAACGCTGACAGCATGGACCGAGGGCGTGAAAACGGCGACGACGTCCCACAACATGGCTGCCATACTCCAGCTAGTAGGCCGATCAAGTTATGCAGCCTTGTTTATGGTCAATTAACACGTGTAACCCAAAGGTATCCAGGTTTCCGCTGACCATTATCATTTAACCAGATCGCGGGTTCAGGTTTAGAGCTTATTGAAGTCACGGTTTTTTTGAGTTGACCACAGACCAGGTGCTGGTTTTCGGTTGGATTTCAGACTAGAGCCATGCTAACTTGTTGTAATTTATTAGGGCTGGGCTAACCCAGGGTTGTACAAAAAATGTTGTTCACTGCCTATCTTTAAACAGAGGATCAGTTACATGGCCGCGCGTGGATATGAATTTTATCTTCGGATGTTCAACTTGAAATCACACGAGTGATGGCAGCGAACGAGTAAGAGAACACGAGAAGATAAAACACGGGAAGATAAAATTCGTATCCACACTTTAAATTTATAGTTATCAAATAGGTTTCCTTAAATTTTCAGGGAGCAGCCGCTAGGTATGCCGTCAACAAGTGGTGAACGATCAGATTACTTCCTGAGGAACGTCTTTTTACTCAAGAATGGTGATTTTGAAATCATCAATGGCCAAGTGCACATGCCGACTAATGGTGAAATAGCTACAATAAGGACCAGGACAGAACAGTACCAAAAGCACATACAATTTCATGCAAGCATGTCTTCTGACGTGGTAAAGGAGAAACTAGAAGAGACGTTTCCCTATTTGAAAAACAAGGGGTAAGGCAATCTTTCAGACAATTTTATTGCCGTTCCAAAAACCTTTCTTTGGCACACTCTTAAAGTGGCTCAAAACAGCTCCCAGTACTTCGCAAGACTCAGATTTTGGTGTTTTTGATGTAATATTTATCGAACACTCAAGACCATGTTTGACCACATTTCATGCAAGCACCGAGAAGAGAGTTAGATTTGCAAACACCGTCACGGTCATGATTTCCCTTGGTTAAACTTGATGAATTATTGATGAGTTTAAGTAGGGACATCATAACCACTCGTGATCAATTGACGCTACCCGCAGTGTATCAATAAACTGCCCAGTCATTGGTGAACACATTGTCACCCAGCAAAACCCCGTCCCAGAGGTATCTTGCTTCTTTTCTGTGCGGGAATGGAAAGCAAAACCTCAGGAACCAGACCAACTCAATGCTCAATGAGAAAATATAAACAAAGGGATTGGAAGGGCATTGGCTTGGTTTCCTATGAATTTTGCAAGGGACAGGAACTGTTAAACCATAGTCAATAGAGGGAAATGGTTAGGAAGGACGGTAACAAACAAGAAAACAAACAGGCTATGTAGTTTATGTTGAAATGTTGAAAGGTCCTTGACCCTGCGTAATTATGAACCGAAACAGAATCGAGGTCCATAAACTCGAAAGCAAAAAGAATGTGGCCAATATCCAGCCCTCTTAACCATATAAGCTTATAGGTCATTAAAGGATTTATGATATGGCTTTCAGGGAGATACAGTGGATATTCGTCATCTTGCCCGCTCAGGTAGCCAATCGCCCGCTACGGAGCTAAAATAGCTATAAAATAAGATATTGCATGTTAAGAGCTTGATCATCAACCCCGTTGCGTTCTGTCTCTCGCTCCAGGGGACGGGAAGAAGAGACACCCTGGGAACGAGGTTGCCTGATTAAGATGAGGTTCCCAAACGAGTGGTCCAATGGGTGCCTCTCTTTTAGTTACTTACTTACTGAATTTATGGCCTCTAATCCACTTTAGTTTTGGACCACAAAATCACACAAAGTCTTATTATTTACCGTCACGATGAAACTGCTTTAAACTGATAAAGTTGTAATTGTGGATGCAGCTATAGCACTAAGGGGTGCCCATGTGTTTGGTTTCGACAGGTTTGTCACAGCAGCAAAAAAGGTTGTGGATAATGATACAGCACGGTTTGACTTCGACGGATCACCCCGTCGGTGGAATGGAAGAACTATTAAGAGAAAAATTCAAGGCAATTCTACCCTCTACATTCTAGAGATTGATCAGGTATGAAAAAGAGACTATATCATATTCTATGAATGAATTAGGTTTATAAATTGGTCCCCCTACGGGCCGTATTTGCAGAAAGGCTTATCCTTTGCGCACTTGATTGAAATGTTTGCCTGTCTTCATACGGATGGACAGGTATTGTTAAGAATACGGGTGCGATCTAAGACGCACGCTGTTCACACTAGTTTCACTATGGCCACGGCGAACAAAAATTCTTGAGCGGACCATGTCTAGCAGCACGGATCTCGAAATCAACAAAAAAGAACTATTTAGTCATGAGTTTGACTGCAATTGTTTTGTTAGGGCCCTGGATTTTGAATCCGGAGGTCCCGAGTTCAAATCCCCCTCCATGTTACTATATATCCCGAATTCAACTCCCGAGAACACAAGCAGTGCTTAATACCATGGCAAATGATTTATTTATTTTATTTGAATATTTAGATGGACATGTACACGTCTAGTGGAATATCGGCAAGCGATTCTGAGTCCTCACGAGGTTTGCTCAATTCTCTTGACTGTGATGTAGAATAAGCCCTTTAATGGGAAATTATACGTGGGGTTGTTTTTTAATCGAGTCCTTAGCTTACTGGTTTTTATGCAAGGGTAAGACTCAAGGTAAGACTCAAATGAATCAAAATCCCTCTGAGTTGTGTCAGCATCTATATTCCATTTAACGAATGCGACGTGGACTTTCAGAATACATAGTAAACAAAACATTACAAGCTCGCTTTGGAGTCTTGTAATATCCAGTATCTCTTTTTGTTCAAAAGCAACCTTAGCCGCAAGTATTGTCGTGTATATCTTGCTTCGAGAAAGGTTGTCCAAAACAAGCGTAGAACCGTGTGTAGAACGTCGAGAATGACCGATGGTGATGATAAAATTTAATTAAATGAATCATATGGTGTAAACGAGGAGCTTCTTAGCATCGAGCATGTAGATTTGAACTGTCCTAATGTCTCCATGTTATTTTGACTAAGTTACAGATGTCAGAGAGATGTCTTCACTGTTACCGTGGTTACAGAATAACCTTCATTTTGACGTTGAATGCAATCCAAATTACAGCCCTCTGCAGGTAAGGTCTAAACAATTTTTAACCCAAGAATCTCATCTGTCGGTTGTCTTATAGAACGCGTCTTGTGCTGCTTGACACCAATCTGGCAGTCTAAGAAAATGATAGTGCAAGAACACGCTGTTTTTAAAAGAGGATGTAGTCCGACTTCCTGGCCTAAATGGCCTAAAACCGTGATCTGAGGTTTCATATTGAGTTTTTGAACTTCCTGGCTACTCATTACTTATTTTCTCTTTGCCTACAGGGAGGAGGTCCTTGCGTTTTTACATTTACACCTGAGCTACATCCAGAAGTTACATCAGTTTATGCTACGTTTGGAGAGCTAGGCACTCAAAAACTTCGGTTTTCAATGCTTGGTTTCTTCCCAGGTTTGTAAATTTAAGAAAATATTTTTCATGAACGTTCTATCGAGTTAAAGAAACGCGAGACGGTCAGCAGTCAAGATAGTGACATCATTTAATTTTACTTTTTGATCTACTGTATTAGATTTTGTGCACCTTTTACTTATGTATAAAATAAGACGTCGAGAATGGGTTTTTTGGTCATGGTTTTTTTATTTAAGTGTAAATTACGATTTTAAATACCAGGAGAAAAGAAAAGATACATCATCAACATATTTAAATCAGTTTGTTTTTTTACAATTTTTTTTCATAATCGTTTATCAAATTTCATGGTACCAAATTATCATAGTTTAGCAGGTCATAAGTTTCCAAAAACATTTCCATTTCCAACTTGAAGTTCATAAAAGAAAATAAATTGCCGAAAATTTAGCAAAGCTGATGTTTCGATTGTTACCTCTTTGTCAGAGCTCAAATTTCTATCTTTCTCACTTTCATTAATTTTTTAGCTTCACCAAGACCTGCAGTGGTTGTTGTTACACTGAAATCACAAGATGGTATTACCTTAGGAAAGACTCAAGTAACATACGGGGCGAATCTACAACAAGTAGTATCTAGTCCAAGTGTCCTGAGAAAATTTTGTGAAGACTATATCAGTGGAAATCCATCCGGTAATCCATCTGGAAACAATGGAGGTGAAACAGAAAGTTCTAGAACTCTTGGTAAGTTGATTTTTAATTAGAAGTAAGTCGAAAGTTTAACTGTTAGGTTCACTCCTAGGAAGGTCATTTCAAACTCTCAAATGGAGTTGCTTTTACTCTCAGTGGAGTTAGGTAAAATATGTAAAAGTATGTATGTATGCATGTATGTCTCTCTGTCTGTTTGTCTGTATGTATGTAGATATCACTCCGTGAAATGACCTCTCAAGGGGAAATTTTAACTCCTTACCTGAACTGCCAACATGAGCTATAACAACTCCCATAATAACTCCATTTGGATATTACCCTTTTTGTATCTGAAAAAGAACTCATAGAAACAAAATCTGAGCCATTCGCTGAACGGAATCAAACATTGTGGTCATAACATATATAGTTTACTGATACATTAAAAATCTTTTTTATATAGACATCGTATATAACGTGAGAGACAGCCATACTCTACAAACTATTTTATGCACAATATAGTAAGACACAAACCTGATTTCCTGTCAAAAAAGATACGCAGTACTTACATGGTGAAACAAATATGAACATTCCAAAACATATGACAACGGACCCAACACATCGTATCCCATTCATTATTGCTCGACAGCTCAACCAGGCCTTTTGCATGCATACTACATCTTTTGTTAAAAAATTTACTTCCCGTACAATCACCCCCTTTGAGTGAAGAAAAACACTCACAATAATCATCGCCAACGTCTTCACGGAACAACAATTGTGTGCTTTGGGAAAAAAGCAACACAAACCTGGAATTTTTCCATTTATTATTTAGTGCCATGTTTTAGCCTTTAGAAGATATGCTTATCATAAACTTTCTCTTATCTTTCTTAGGACGCAACGAACCAGTCCAGATGTTAAGTCTGTTAGTATATGTAGCAGCAGAAATTGGTGCACTGCAGTTCATTGACATAATCTTCACTTCTTCAGCCAGAAGAGTGATATACAATGCTTACAAAGGCAATTTAACTTTGCCAGAAACTATTGCCAGGGATCATGGTAACGAAGAGACTGCAAATTACCTTGCAGACGTGACCAAAAGGTAAAAGTGTAACTACGTAACCTTGTTATACCTCCCAACTCAAATACGTTTTCCAATTAGAAGGGAACGTGTCACATGAGTCAAAACTCGCTAACTCCCTAGGAAATCAACAATTTGAACTTTCGGGAAGCATTTCTCACTAGAAAAGGCATTCATTATTCACATCATATTAACAAAATGGAAAATTGAACGTTTTGTGTTTTCATGCAAGCTTTTAATTTGGCGCCAAATATGGATCGCCCTCTTCGACCGCTGTCGCCAGGTAGGAAGACAGTTGTGTCATTTACAACAAAATATGCTTTTCCTGGTGAAATCAAACCTAGAATTCTCGAGTTAAGCACTAGAAAAAAGCCAAAGCAACTTTAGTATTGACTTTATTTGTGTTAGCTGCGAAGAAAAAAGGCTATTATCATGTCGTTTCAGTAGGACAGCTCAGTCTCGGCTCCCGTCGTCTTACTACGAGGGCTGCCACCATAAGCAAGGGAGTCAAGAAAATCACTTTGTCGCATTTTTTTCTATTTTTGAGTCGGGAGGTATAACAAAACACTTAAATGAGTGGCCCTTTGGGAAACAGTGAGTTTTCGTTCCCCTCGACCCTCAATATTCCTCTCCTCGGGGAACACTTGGGGTCACGTGGAAACAAAACTCACTGTTTCCCTTGAGGCCAGTCATTAAGGTGGCTCATAACCGTTTCCAGTTCTTACATTTTGATGGGTCGTTAAAACCACACTGTATCAATTGATCCTACAATCATGGTATAAAAAAACTGCCCAATCATTCGTGAACCTTATATTTTCAAGACTTTTAGCTCTGAACCCTATATAACTTGGCTAAAAGTTGCGTCTTATCGTGCTTACTAAATTTTGATTAATATGAAAAAGATTCACCGTGGCCTTTTTTTAATGTTTAGCCCCTAAAGCTTTAGCAGGTCATACTGTTGCTACGGTAACCTATAATGTCACGAAAATGTTAACAACGTGTTCATCAATGATTGAGCAGTTTTTTGATAACATGATTGTAGCATCAAGTGATAAAGAGCGGTTATAATGACTCATCACTATCCAATTGCTGGAAATTGTTTTGAGCTACCTAAAGAGCTTATTCACCTCTTCTGGGAGGAAGAGGATCCAAAGATCCTTGCAGTATAAAACTGCCAAAGATCCTTGCAATATAAAACTGCCAAAAATCCTTGCAGTATAAAGACTGCAATATAACCTGATGACCGTAAAAGGTCAAAGCGAGGCAATTTAACATTGCCAGAAGTTATTGGGTTCGTGGCAACGAAGAGTGTGAAAATTACCTTGAAGACGTGGCCAAAAGGTAAAAGTGTAATGAATAATCTTCACCTCGTCGGCGGGAAGAGTGGTGCACAATGATTACAAAGGCAGGTAAACATTGCCAGAGGTCATAGCCAGGGATCATGGCAACGAAGAGACTGAAAATTACCTTGAAGACGTGGCCAAAAAGTAAAAGTGTCAGGAACGAGAATACTATAGTAAGTACTATAGTACAAGGAACTGGAGTAATTAAGACTGGAGAGAGAGCGCATGCTGCTGTGTTTTAGTTTTAATTTTTTTTGTTCATTTGCTGAAGATGTCTTCATCCTTCATGTAAATCATGGTAAATGTCAGGCGTTCTCCACCCAAATGACTAGGATATAAATCTTCCCCGATAGCTCCAATTTTAAATTTGTTCTGGTCACATGAACTGACGACTTCAAGCTATTAGTGACACAGACATAATTTACTATCTATAAGAAGGTGAATCTGATCTTTTTCACACGTTATTTTCCACCGCACAGATTTTCTGAGGAGACTACGAGTGATGCCGAATGCTCTCAGACAATTGATTGGTCCGAGCTTGTGAAAGCTGCTGAGGCAGCAGAAAAACGGCTTGGTAAGTTAATAACAACGCACCGTCTCTTTTGCTAAAAGTTGTGTTTTCACATAACAAGGACAGTGCTGGACTTAAAGACATTCACACGACTGTGTGTATGTTTTATTTAATGCAAAATTTGGTTCTTTCTATTAACACCCAAGAGGTGTTGATTTGATTTTTTTTCATTTTGTTTACAACTGAACAGATCTTGCCAGCGAAAAAGAAGAGGATATCCCCAAAGAAACTGGCTATTTAGGAGATATTGACACATCGTCCAGTGAATCATCAGAAGCTCAAAGCTCGGATTCTGATGATGATATTGCAGGAACGTCAAGGAAAGGTGATCAATGAAACCCAGTTTCGAATTCTCCGAAAGTGCCAACGTAAATTTGATTGCCTCGTCTATGAGATGCTTAGTATAAAGGAACGTAATCCAAGTTTAAACACCATCCGTGCGAAACCCTTTGTCTGACTTGAACATTCTAACACATCTATTGTTTTTACTTACCATTTATACATTTTTATCAAGTATCATTTTGACTTGATATTGATGTTAGCTCAATGTCGAAACGTCGACGTTTATAACAAACTTTTATTAATATGCTTGTAGAAAGTATTATTTAAATATTGAACTGCAAAAAGGATCGAGAATGTCAACAGTTCGCATTCGCCTTTTAAACTAGAAATGATGACTTCAGATTAAATGTAAGATCCATATTTCAGATTCTGCCTCATATGAGAGACCATGGACCGTTGAGCAAACCTGAGGCTTGTCCAGACTGGGTATATATCCTAACGGCATCAATGCTGGGCATATGAATCCGTGCAGAGGCAACCCACTCTCGCCATCTTTGATTGCCTTACGAGCAGGTATTTTCTAAATCTATTAACTATGAACGCATATTTTACGAAGTTTCAAGCCAAGAGGGCAGTTTTTGATGATTGGCATTCGGTCGTTTATTGGTAAATTCGCCGCGTCGGCACGTGAGGAGTTTGCTTAGATGAATGGACCACTGAGGAAAAAGTCTTAATTATTATCTACTTAATAACCAAGAGTGAGGTCGTTACGGGAAAATCTCAAACTGAGGCCTCGCCGTATTGACCGAGCGATAGAGAGGTCAATACGGTAGGCCGAGGTTTGAGATTTTCCCGTAACGACCTAACGGTCGAGGTTATTAAGTTGTTTATTATATGGCACACAAAAATAAAGCAAAACAGCCAAAACTAGCGCAGCGGAAGTGATTACTTCACATCCGATGGTGCGCGCTCAAGACCGTAATCGGCCTGTGGGTATTACGGGCGAAAAATACCCTACAATTCAGTGGCAATTAGCCAATCAGAGCGCGTTAAATCACCTACAAACACAAGCCATATAATAAATGTTGCTTGAAAGCAAGTAATATATCTGTGCTGTGAGTAATATTTCATGTTAAACCACATGGAAACCAAGAATTAACCTTTGCTATGTAATGGCTCTGTCAATTCGAAGCCTGCCCATCTCCCGGGGCATCGGATGGGCAATTGACATTTTCTTTTCATAAGGTGGCAAATGTCCCAAATTAAAAGTTGAAGGTCAGCACTGAAAAAGCATCTTCTGTTTATTGGTATTTTAATACCAAAAAATCTTGTTATATTTTGATTACGACTGTTAATATTATTATTCATGTGTAATCAACTTTTTTTTATATAAAGCGTATTGAAATTGATTCAAACATGGTCAAAGGTAAACACCGATCTTCGCGAAGACAAACACAAACTCGCAAAGATGACGCTTGTACAGAGAAAACTGTTTGAAAGAATGTTTAGCCTGTTTGATTAATATAACAAGCATATAAATTTACATGTGATCGTCGTCTATCGTGTTCACCATCGTTTCTCGACTTGATTTTCTCCCACGGGAGAGTGTTAGTAGGGTGTTAGTAGGGCACGAGTGCGTTCCTTACGTAGGCTTAATCCCTTTGATGTTTAATAAAATTCTTTGTTTTTGACTGAAGTTTCAAATGCCCTACCCCTGGAAAGCCCCATTTGCGAGCAAATGCCCTATGGTGGGGTGCGCCATCCTGACAAATGCCCGTCCAATGCCCGAGGTCTTGGAATTCAATAATAAAATACAACAAGGTCACTACAGACATATGTAAAAGCACTATTACAATTTGTACAATTTCGTTTGTTGAGGGAACCAATGAAATCCTGGATAATGACTTCGTGGCTGGCAAATCACGACAAAAGTGAATAACCAAACCTAACTACCTGTCAGACAGAGGATGCTTGTCGTGTAACAGATACGAAGAATCATCTTTCCCGGGACGTCATTGAGAAGATGTGTTCAGGCCATACTTCTCAGGAAAAAGACACTGGATTTATCGCAAAACGTGATCCATGCCTTAAAAAGTATGTAAACATTGAGAATGATGGCTCCTTGGATGACAATTGTCGTGTTTGTATCAGAATGCAGTGTTTTGCACATGTAAGAAAAGAAAAAGAAAAGAAAAGCTAAACGTGTTTATTCCAGATACAAGGTCCCAGCTTGGGTAGGGAAAGTGGGCAGCCCATATTGAAGCCCGCTACCAAGAACAAGAAATGTTCCCACAGCTCGAACAAGAAGAACAAGAACAAGAAGAGTTTCAGAATTTAGTGATTCCGCACAGACTGGGATGATGTCGATGATCAGTATAGTGCAACTGCTTAGCTGACTTTATGTACTGAAATTGTCAGAGGGTAATGAGTTTTAGCTGACGTCATGAGGAATATTCCTTGAATCTTCACAGGCCGGAAATTGATACTCAACCCGGGTGCTTAGCCCTGCTGTACATAACTACTATATAGCCGTGAATCTCCAAATTGGGCATTAGACGTCAATTAATGGAATGTGAATTAGTTTTACTTTTTTGTAAGCTTCCGAGCAGTTAAAAAATGGATATAGAACGTCAAATTATACTGTGTTTTCTGTAATATATAAACACCGAAAAACTCAAAGTGCTGAGGTCGGTCCTATGCTTATCATATGTATTTAGATGTGTTTATAACTTTAAATTTTTGATTAATAGCCAGTCAGTTGTGATCTATTGGAAATCCGCAAATCTGATTGGCTCTCTCATCGTTTTTAAACGAGTGGAAAACGCGAAGCGTTGAAACGAAGTTTGTTGTGTGGACTCCGATATGCAAATGTGTCACTCACTCACTCACTCACTCACTCACTCACTCACTCCGGTGTAGACAC
>Ga0126337_10003095_pt1 | contig 10787 bp, 8 predicted proteins | sample DipCmetagenome_FD_92527 | JGI IMG/M metagenome (GOLD analysis project Ga0126337, IMG submission 92527) | Coral microbial communities from La Bocana,Puerto Morelos, Mexico - Diploria C A metagenome | ecosystem: Host-associated > Invertebrates > Cnidaria > Coral | place: La Bocana,Puerto Morelos... | reverse complement strand
TTGTGCCGCAATTGCTGTGATCCTGAGGAACAAACAAGCAACATTGAATGGGGGAGCGGGGTGTTTTCCACAGTTTATTGCGCGTGAAAAAGAGTGGTGTTATTTGGTACACTAAACGGACTACAGAAAGACAATGTGTCAACTAATTATGTCGCTGATTGTAGTTCGGAACCTTTGACCTGTTCAGAGATTAATGACGCAGAGAGAGTAGTAATCATGTTTGATCAGAGCCGTGCCTTCGCAGAAGAGAGAAGAGCCATCGAAAAAGGAAATACTTTGAAGAAGTCAAGCCTGCTTGCAAAATTGGACCCGATCTTGGTGAATGGTCTTCTTCGTGTCGGTGGACGTCTAAGTAGAGCACCTCTGCATGATGATTCGAAGCACCAGATAATTATTGCCAAAAATTCTCCTCTTTCCCGGCTTCTGATACAGCACTTTCACCAGAAGAGTGGTCACTCTGGCAGAGAATATATTCTGTCCCTCTTGAGAGAACGATTTTGGCTCACCCGTGCCAATTCTACCGTGCGAAGTGTGCTTGCATCTTGCTTTGATTGCGGACAGCGTCAGGGCGCTGTTGGAGAGCAAAAGATAGCCGATTTGCCACGCCCTCGAGTGACCCCAGATCAGCCTCCCTTCACTTGTGTGGGAATAGACTATTTTAGTCCCTTTCTTGTTCGTCAAAAGAGAAGCATGGTTAAACGCTATGGAGCTATCTTTACTTGTTTGGCTGTCAGAGCAGTTCACCTGGAGATGTCATACACGTTGGATACAGATTCCTTCATACTAGCACTTAGACGGTGAAAGAGATACGTTCTGACAATGGAACAAATTTCACAGGGGCTAAAAAGGAGCTACGAGTCATGATTGAAGGCTGGAACCAAGCCAAAATCCACGAAGAGCTCTTACAGAAAGGCATCCAATGGTATTTCAATCCACCGACGGCCTCAAATCATGGCGGCGCTTGGGAAAGAATGATAAGATCCACTCGAAAGATCCTGGGAAGCCTAGTTAAGGAGCAAACGCTCGACGATGAGAGCCTTCAAACTCTAATGTGTGAAGCCGAAAACATTATCAATGGCAGACCTTTAACTACAATCTCTGATGATCCGAAAGATTTGGAGCCCTTAACCCCGAATCATCTGTTGTTATTGCGTCAGGAATGTTCTCTTCCACCAGGTATTTTCAAAACAGTTGTATTCAAGGCGAAGGTGGCTGCAAGTCCAACATCTGGCTAACGTCTTCTGGCTCAGATGGAAAAGAGAGTATCTTCCATTGCTGCAGCAGCGCCAAAAGTGGTTACGCCCAAGAAGAGCTCTCTCAGTAGGAGACTCCGTTATTATTGTGGATGAGAAGACGCCTAGGGGTTTATGGCCGATTGGTCGAGTCACTGAGGTTTACCCAGATAGCAGCGGTTTCGTTCGACGTGTCAAGGTCATAACAAAGAAGTCAACGCTGGATCGTCCAGTCACCAAACTTTGTTTATTAGAGCAAGGTTAGAGCAGCTTTAGAGACTTTGACTTAGTAACGCCCTATCAGAAAGTTTTGCCATCAAGAATCAATTGAATAGCTTGAAACGAAAGTTCCGTAACTGTTATTGCTTCGCGTGACTGCTAAAGATAGTGTGACTTGCCTTCAAGGGCGATACTAGAAAATGACGTTTTATAGCAGTATTCTTTGTTGTTATTGTAAGGCGTCTATACTTCGAGTGACTACTGTATTACGTTTTTATAAATTTAGTAATTCTGGGCCTGTTTGTTTCGTTAGTAAATACAAGGTTTACACCTTTGTATTTAAGGGGCCGGAATGTAGGCGCCAAAATTCGTGGTTTAGTTTTGCGTATTTAGCTTCCTTTGTTTTATGGCCTTTTTTGTATACGCTATGTTCATTTGCATACTTTTTAAGTTCAGTTCCCGCGTTATATTTTTAGTAGTTTAGTCGGTAGCGTTTTTGGTTCGTTTCAGTGTCTCGGTTCTTTTTTGGTTTGCCACATTCGTCTTGTAAGTATCTTCGTTTCTATCGCTTTGCCGCTTTTCTGCATTCTTCATGTTCGGTCGCTGTTAGTTATTTTATGTTCATTCCTGTGTTTGTCTTGTTTTTTCAGTTATCGTATTCATTCTATGTATGGTTTGAATTCGAAGTAAAAGCGTGTGCGAGAATAGTCGATAAAAGAAAATAATACTAACTTTGTATTAGTTCAAGAACACAAGTATCAAAGCATCAGCGTACTTAAATTAAAAAGAAAAAGCATTGGTTTACCAGCAACCATGACGAATAAAACGTTTTAGTAACTGTTGTTCTTTCACTGTGGGAATAAGTTAATTAATTAATTAATTATTGTAATTAATCTATGTAATTTTTGTTCATTCATTGTGGGAGGGCCCTAATTGGTATTACAAATGAAAACAATGAAACAAGGCTCTGAACGCTGCGCGTTCGTGATAACGATGTTTCTGTTCTGATGTCCGCCGGTTTTTTTTTTCTGATCGTTTGAGGTTATTTTTTGTGTTTTTGAACTTTCTGTATCAGATACTTTAGTAAGGTCTCTCGTGATTAGCTTATGTAATTTGTAGCATTAGATATTGGTGCTTTAATTTCTTTTCTTCTTTTAACAACAAAAAAACGTGTCAATATACATGTTCTTCTTCCTTCGAGGAAGACGAGATAAACGATTTTGAAATTGTTGCGTATTTCATTTTACAGCTTGTGGAGGGACCTTCAATAGTACCACAGGAGAAATCAATGTAAACCACACATACTTTCGAGGATATTGTTATTGGGACATCCAGTCACCGTTAATAAACTCCAGTATACTTCTGGTTGTTGAACATTTCAAACAGTGGTCTTGCTGGTAAGAGCTTTTGATTATTCCATTGTTTGTCATGATCCTGCTTTCACCGCGATTTGAATCCAAGTTACCCAGTCGCACGCGAACATCTTGTACTTTGTCTTTAAGGTCTGTCGTACATCCTGTCACCAGAATGTGCCGCGTCTCTATAAGAACATAAACCTACCACAAAGCTGGACCAACATTTGATCACAAGCAATACTAAAATAATTGCCCCGAAATTTACCTAGGCTACTAACATAGAAAAACGCCAGGTGCAAATACAAAAATGTGTGAACTATGAAAACTATGTACACCTTATTCGATGGTTTAACATATAATACGCGCGGATATTTTGCGCCCCGTAGGGGCGAGGAAAAGTACGAACAATGAGCGAAATGTCCGCTCGTATTATATGTTTAACCATCGAATAAGGGATTTATTATTCCACCATTCCTCCATTTTCTAGTATTTTGGCTTTTAGTTTTTGAAATCCATCTTGCATCGTATCGATTGCATAATAGCGCGCGAAAGACATAAACAACGCAAGCGAAACCATTAAAGTGTCGTTTATTGGATTGGTTTAAATGGAAAAAGTGACAAGTGATGAGATGCTAAATTTTGGAGCTTTGCACGTAAACAAGGCAAAGTTCGGTTCGTTTTGTGCGGCCATTTTGTCGCTCTTCTTCACTCCGTCTTTTTGCCCTGTTCTACAGTGTAATAACGTGGCATATTTTGCACGTTCTTTTGCCCTAATATGGTAAAATGGCGCAATGGTGGAATAATAAGAACGCATAATAATGACTAAGTAAGCACCTCCGACACTTGTTTTACATTTATTCCACGGGTGTTATTTATACTCCAGAGTTACAATCATGTACAAAGCAAAAAACGGACTTGTGCCCAGAAATACATAACACTGCCCCGAAGTGATATAATCTAAGGAACGCTGATATTAATATTCCACGTTTTCGTACAATCCACGATGTTTTGTGCCTCACCTCTGGAACAAGTTAGAACTAAGTGATAGAGAAAATCCTAAATTTAAGAGTTATAAAAGCAGTATTAAGAGCAAAGACCTATCACTCTCAATAAATAACTGTAAAGACCTGTGATATATGTTATTAGGTGGTTTTAAATTTTACATTTTATAAGTTCATATATTTCATTTATTTAGTTATTTACTTTGTATACTATCAATTAAATTGTAAACAGTTTTAACTTTAGGTAAGGTATATTTTAACGCGTAAATAGTGTCCTCAATTAACTATCTTAAAGCTAAATAATATGGACACTTGAATGAATTTTTTCATTCAATCATGAAATTCTTTCAATGCCGTTATGAACCAGTGTAATTGTCTACTTAGCAAGATTCTATGTCACACCAATGCGGCCAAATTGACAAGAATGATCTCTTTTCTAAATGGAATCGTAATCAAATCAGGAAATGTAATTCCATCAATTTCTAGTAGACAAGCATTGTGTTTTAACTTGCGAGTGTTTGGTTTCTGCTTCGTCACTTACGCTCTATTAAACCACTGTCTTGTATTCGTTGCTGCTGAAAGTTGTGGTGTTCACCTCTTATCAGCGGAATTCTCTGTCATAATGTATTGTTTATCATTGATTCACCGAAGCGTTAGCTTCAAATTGAAGAAGTAATATTTGTAATAAAAGCCTGTCACAAATAGACTTTGCTGCAGGCTGAGTTGACTTTAATCGTGAAATAGAGCGGATTACTTTTGTTTCTCCCTGCTCTATTTAGGGAAGTTGCAAGTCATACCCAATGGAGGTACTTTTGTGGTAAAAACGAACCATTTGCATTTCTGGTTACGAGAAGTTATCCCTACGTCGGACTTTATTATTATTATCGTTATTATTATTATCATCAGATGACATCGAGGGCTTTCTATTTTACGATGAACAATGGTAAGTTAACCGTTAGACTAACAGAATAGTAGTAACACGTCTTGGTTAATAGTTAGCACGAGATTATTTTGTAAGAAAATGAGCTTGCTCGAGTAACAACTGGGATCAATACAATGAGGTGGCACCGATAGTGCAAACTGGAAAACGTCCGATTAACTCACAAGTTCAATTAATCCTAATTATTTCAGCAAAAAAGACCGATTTCCTTTTAATAACACTACTCTTCACTGAGTTTAAGTAAAAGATATGACAGAACAGAAAAACCGCAGAATGGGACAAAGTCTCGATATCTTGATTGTTAACATACCTGGTAATGTGTTCGGCAGTTTTTTCGTCGCCTTCCCAATTTTATCATCTGAAAGTAGAGAATGAGGTACGAAACTGCCAGGCCTTCTCTCACAAATGTATTTATTCTCTTTTTGTCCTTCAGCTGAGTTTTTTTGCCAGGAGTATTTGAGCTTTTTTTTCCTGTCCTATTTACCTGTTCTAGCGCTAAAAGAAACGCAAATGATTCAATTAAAATTTGTTTGTTCACCTGTCGATGCAATTAGCGATTAAATGAAGTGTTTTCGACCATTCAGGCGCGAGTATTTGGGATAGCAGAATTGTCGGGCCGGAGAACGCCTGGCATTTCTGTCTTCGGCCATTCATTTTCCGTTGCTTAGAGGCGGCAAAACATTACAAGTGAAAAAAAGGCTTATTTAAGGAAAAAAAGGACAGGCAATGAAGAGGTACAAAGGCAGTTGTGGTCAAGCAGTCTGCTGCTACTTCCTTACACTAACGACGTGTTTTCATACTTGCTCATTTTCTAGTTTCATATCAACGTGACTGGAATGTCACAGTCGGCAATATCAGTTCTACAACAGTCACTCTCAGCTGGTTGCCTTCGAATATCAGCAGCTTAAATTCCACTGACGTATATGGCTATGTAGGTGTTTGCTTACCCAGTGGTCGCGGTGACATTCTTGTTTTGAGTGTAGAAAATGTTTCATCTTCCAATACCGTGGTGCGCAATCTGAAATCCTACAAGAAGTACAGAGTCAAGGTTGTTGCTCTCCTCAAAGATCGAGTGACTGGTGTAATAACACCGAAAAGCAGCGAGGAAATAGACATACGTACGAAAGAGGGCGGTACGTAATTTTAATATTTGCAAGTTACTGTGTTTAAATTGAGGGTACAAGTAATTCCAATATTCGGAAGAACGGTAATTATATATAAGTGAAGAACACTGCAAGAAAACTGAAAGAATGATTTATGCCCTGAGTGGTATTTGAACACACCACGCAGGCTGGAGCGGCCGCTGGCCTTTAAAATTGTAGTAACTAGATACCAGGATAACTTGCGAGAAGGAGCACGAGGTAAATATGTCAAAAGATGTTATGTTTATGTCGAACGCCTGAAATTAAAATAGTTTTACTTGGTCTAACCATTTTTGGTCCTTTCGAGCCGGATGAAAATCAGCCTTTCGTGATGAGCAATCAAGAATCGTGGCAGTGTGATTTCACCGCTCCATAGCAGTCTTGAAGTGACTCCTGAAGATTCGGTAAGCAGAGTAAGCCAGGTCGATTCTAGTCATTCGAGAGCACTTTCTAGCTCTACTACTTTGTCGTCTTCATCAAAGAGAAGAAGAGACACTAAAATAATGGCGGCCATCGCAAGCCTTCAAGCAAAACAGCTTGTTGAACGAGTTAGGAGAGACAATGAAGTCCGTAAAGAAGAGTTTCAAGAGGAAATGGTTCAAAAGGAGTTAGAGTGGAAACTGGAATGTCGAAAGCGAGAACTCGAGCTATTGCGAAGGAAAAGAGAAGACGAAATGGCTGTAATTTCCGCCCAAAATCAAGCTGAAGTGGCACAGCTTGAGCATGAAATAATGGGTCAAGAATCTAACGAAGGAAAGGCCTCCAACGATGAAATCAACAACGTCAGCAAATCTTCGCCATTTTTGAAACATTATGTAGTGCCCAGTCCTAAGACAATCACTGAAGTTGAAAGCAAAGATAATCCCTGCACTTAAACCTGGGATTGTTGAGAAATACGTTTTCCAATATTTTAAAGGAAATATTTACACAGATTCATCTATGGATAGACAAGCTGTCTCGTATGAATACTCCCCACTTTGTACAATTTCAAAGTCCTTACAAGTAAAGAATCAATGGTTCCATGAAGCTCACAGCAATAGCCTCACCTTGGGCTTTGCTCAGGCACCAGGTCAAAGGAAATGAATCAAATATGTTGGCATTCAGTACTCCTCAACAAGGGTATTACAGTCCTCAAGTAAATATTCGTTTCAAACTTCAGCTACCCCTATTAGTCTATCTGCAGAACCTCCATTGCACAAAGTCTTGTCTTCACCTGGTTATGTGTCCGTGTCCCAGCCCAAACCTTTAGCATTTCCTTGTGTTAACAGTAACACCGCTACTCTTCCAAAAACTTGTGTTACGTGGTCATCTTGCCTTGGACTTGGCGGTGAAATCCCTCCAACAGTTAGTTCCTTAGTGAGTCTCAAGGATCAACACCTATGGGGAGTTCCCCTGACCACTTAGCCCGAACTCCCCACAAGCCGAACTCAACCGCTCCATTTAACCCCTCTCAGCCATCTTATGTAACACAATGGGGCCCAGCTACCCTAAGTACATCAACCCCTACTTTAGTGGACCTAGTAGAAATAACAATCACTCCCTAGGAGTAGAGGAACCTGTAGATGCATTTATTGATAAACTGACAGAAGGTCAAGAAACTACCTCCCAGTTCATCATTACAAGCTTACAAGCGGATTCAAGTGTAGCTCTTCTGCGAGCTCAAGAATTAACAGCAGCGATTACCACCACTTAAGCTTTTCAAATTTACAGGGAAACCTATTGAGTGGTCTAAATTTATTGAGAGATTTCGTGATCAGATTCACAACAAGACAACCCTCACCGAATCAGATCGAATGGCTTAATTGTTCGAAAATCTTGATGGGGAAGCTAAGAAAGCAGTGGAGAGTCTGGGTGTGACAGGTCATAGTTACCCAACTGCACTTAAAGCATTGAAACGTCAGTTTGGGAATCCAAGCAGTGTGGCCACAGCTTATCTGAATGATATGCTTAATAGCTCCTATGTACCCTCGAATGATAGGCAAGCACAGCGTGCCTACTATTACCAAGTGAAGGCCTGTACGACTTGGTGTGTAAAGATTGGTCAGTCTGCCATTCTTCAGACTCCAGAGTATCTCAGCAGGGCAACTATGAGACTACCCGTGAATCTCAGAGTAAAATGGTATGAACACATAGATGGACGCAGTGACAGATCTACCCTGTTAAGTTTGAGAAGTGGCAGCGCAAGCGAGTAGAAATACTGTTCAATCCCCTTGAAGATTTCATATGTGCAGAATGGAACAAGAAACAGAGAATTCCCAAGTCAAAGCCAGGTCTCAGGTTAAATCCCCTTGCCACAACCACAGAAACCTCTCCTGATGATCCAAACAACAGTCGTGACTTGCCAGATTCAAAGCAAGACCAATCCCAAACACCGAACAAGGAGCAGAAGAAAATACCAGCAAGCGAAAAGACGTGTGTCACTTGCAAATACAAACATCCTGTTGCCTTTTGCCTTGTCTTAAAGTCTAAGACCCTGCTGGAAAGGAAAAAAATTGCATGGGACAATAGACTTTGTTTCAATTGCTTGAAGACAAACCACCAAGCCAGGAATTGTCCGAGTGTAAAACGTTGTCTTAAAGAACGGTGCGGGCTTCCCCACCACACCCTGTTACATGAAGATCACCAATTAGACTCGCCTACTAGTCTTACCAGCAACCGAAGTAGATGTACCCAACCATCTGCCACTCCACAAGAAATTGCTCGCGACTCGGAATCTGTGTCTAGATCATCGCCCACCATCCAAAGTATCATCAATCAAGTCTGTGTTCAACCTCAACAGAAAGTCCTGTTACAAGTATTCCCAGTTCAGATTCATAGTCAGAGAAACCTGGTTACCACATACGCTGTCCTTGATCCTGGAAGTGATTTGACTATGATTAGAAAGGACTTGGCTGACCGCTTGCAGCTTGTTGGGGAAACGCATCGTCTTGATATCAATTCATGTGGCAGTGAAACTGCCGCTAAGAACTTAGACAGAGTAAGCTTTAGCCTTTCATCTAAAGATCCGCCAGACCCAGTTATGATGCGTGGAGCTTGGGTCATCGACGAACTTAACATCCCATCCTTCAAGGTCTCAAACTGAGAAAAGGACCGCCGAGCAGTGGAATTACTTATCTGACGTGGACCTTCTCGAACTTGACGGTGGTGACGTGATGGTTCTCATAGGAGCTGACTTGGCTCACTTATTGATTCACCTTGAGGTCCGCCGGGGACGACGGGATGAACCCATCGCAGTGAAGACCCCTCTTGGATGGACCCTGTTCAGTAATGTAAATTAAGGACATTGCGAAAGAGTCAGCGCAAACGTTCTCGCGTCAGACAAAGAGATCACATTGCAACATCAAATTGAATGATTTTGGGAGATCGATTCGTTTGCGACCAAGCAGGTTCTCTCTGAGTCCACCTTGTCTGTTGAAGACAAAAGAGCACTGGCCATCCTTGAAAGCAGCACAGTCAAAGAAGAAGGCAACTACAAGACAGCATTGTTATGAAAACGTGAACCAGCCTTGTCTAACAATCATGCTATGGCAGTTTCAAGGCTTCACTGCACTGAAAAGAAACTCAAGAGGAACCCGCAACTAGCAGAGAAATATCAGAACGTCATTGACAATTACGTCTCTAAAGGACACGCCCAAAGGATGACACGAGAGGAGGCTAACGTAACAACCTCAAAAACATGGTACTTGCCACACCATGCAGTACTAAATCCTAACAAGCCTGGAAAAGTCTGTGTTTTCTTTGACGCCGCATCAAAATTTGACGGTGTTTCCTTAAATGACAAGCTTCTGACTGGCCCTGACTTGTTGAATAATTTGTTAGGAATCCCTATGAGATTTCGCACCGGGAAGATTGATGTAATGGCGGACATTGAACAAATGTTTCATCAAGTCGGAGTTTGCGAAGAAGATAGAGACTCTTTGCGCTTCTTGTGAAGAGACAGATGACACGAAGAGGCCAAAAGAATGTAAGATGACTGTTCATGTGTTTGGTGCTGTTGATTCACCGTGTTGTGCAAACTATGCATTGCAAAGAGCTGCTGTTGACTAGCAAGGGAAATTCAGTGAGGATGACATTAATGCTGCTAGACGTAATCTTTATATGGACGACCTCTTAGCATCGAAGCAAAACTCTGATGAAGCCACAGGCCTAGCCAAAGATTTGATAGGAATCCTAGCGACTGGTGGGTTTCGCCTGACAAAGTGAATGCCAAACAGCCGAGAGGTGCTAGCAGCGATCCCTTCTTCGGAAGTGGCATGCGATATTATTCACCTAGATCGTAAGGAGTTGCCTTAGGAAAGAGCCTTAGTTGTCAAGTGGTGTGCAGAGCAAGATCTGCTGAGCCTTGAACCGGTGAAGAGTGTATTCCCAAATACCAAGCGAGAAATATTGAGCGCCACAAGCAGCGTGTTTGATCCCCTGGGCATTGCCGCGCCCTATGTAGTTAAGGCAAAACTGATCATCATCCAAGAGCTGTGGAGGCGCAATATTGATTGGGACGACGAATTGCCTGATGATATCCTCCAGAAGTGGCAAAGTTGGAAAGAAGGTTTGAAATCCTCTCGAACGATCACGATTCCTAGGTGGTATGGCTTTCATCGCAACGATTGCCAGAATGTGCAGCTGCACCTGTTCTGCGACGCCTCAGAAATCGCTTACGGAACAGTTGCCTATTATTATCAATATACGCGGCCAAATTGAAAACCGCCCTCTTGAAAACACGCGCTTTGCGGGCCGCAAATGACCCCTAGCGGGCCGTTAATGTATTAACGGCCCTTCAGCTGATTGGTTCTCGGTTCATCATCCGATGAATATTAACCAATCAGGTTACGTTTATTGACGCGGGAAAACCATTCAGGTGCGAACAGCTTGCGTAGTGAACGTTTGCCGTTTGGAAATTT
>Ga0126337_10003094_pt1 | contig 10787 bp, 7 predicted proteins | sample DipCmetagenome_FD_92527 | JGI IMG/M metagenome (GOLD analysis project Ga0126337, IMG submission 92527) | Coral microbial communities from La Bocana,Puerto Morelos, Mexico - Diploria C A metagenome | ecosystem: Host-associated > Invertebrates > Cnidaria > Coral | place: La Bocana,Puerto Morelos... | reverse complement strand
GAACGAATTTAGCCTTGATGACAAGCAAGTTTCGGAGGCATTTCTTTTGCCAGTGAAAGTGGCCAATGAACCGTATTTACGCTCCTTTCAGTACAAAGTGTTGAATTCTATTCTGTTTACTAATGATTGCCTGTGTAAAATAGGATACCTTTCTGGTCCCAACTGTACATTCTGTCATCAGCTAACAGAGACCATATCTCTCGCTTACACCTACACTTACATATTGTGGTGTTATTGTCAGGACTTTTGAGGAGGAGATGGATGTATTAAATTATATAGTAATTTTAGGAAAATCTTTTTTATGGACTTGTCGATGTAAAGAAACATTACCTTCCTTGAATCACTTTTTAAGAATTTTGTTTATGAAATATGAAACTGAAAAACATATAATTATATTTTAAATTGAATAAAATGAATTTGTTTAGGGAAAAGTGGAAGATTAATTAATTAAGTCAATAAAAGCTATTGTTAAGGAAAGTCGTTTTAAGTTAAATAAGTATGTAGAAAAGAATTGTCATTATATATTATCATAACTAATTTATTATGATGTCAGAAAAAAAATCTACTTTATCCGTTAAAGTTAAGGATAATATCAGATGTAACACCTTTCTTCTTTTGCACTTTTTCTTGTAATTTGTTGCTTTTGCACCATTTTTGTAATTATGTTTGTATTATGTTTGTATCAATTAAAAAAAAAGTCTTCAAAGAAATTGAAAAAAAAAAATTATAGTACTGAGAGAAGATAACACAGAGATGAGAGTCATTAAACAAGAAACGCTTCCTATCAATTCTTGTACCATGCTTTATTTGCTCTAGAATTCTTAGCGTTGCGTGATTAAAGACGACGCATATTAGATGGAAACATGAAAACTGGGTATTTTCCCATTTCAAGCGATCTCTAATACACAGTAGATCCCGTGATATTGTTTTTTTTTTTAGGAAATTGTGAACTGAATTTTAGTTTTGTTCGATTCTAATGATTATAAAAGGCTAACTGGCTCGATAAGTTTTAAAAACATCGATCATTTACGATAAGCCGGTATCCATGAGTTGTTAAATACATGTTCAATTCAATCACTTCAATCACAATTCCATCACTTCAAAGTTGTGAATTCTCAAACTACTTTGCATAACTTTCTTTTGTTTTGTGTGCGGGTTATCTGCCAGTGCGGGCAATCTGCTGATTCTTTTTTCTCCTTTTGGCAAAAATCAACCGATGCGTGTAATCTGCCGTGTGGGTAAATGACCGGAAATTACGGTATCAGTTAAAGCTTGATCACACTTGCAAAAGTCTCCTTCAGGAGTCTGACTCCACTTTCCAGGCTGCAGTATCCCCACCCCTCTTCCTTAACACAGGAGTCTCCTCAGCATGCAAACCAACATATGTTTATATTTTGTTCAACTAATAGCAATGCTAGAGTAGAAAATAGATGATTTATTTAGGCTTATTTAAAGAATGCAGTCTTAAGGTTATTTTCAAATCACAATGTTATTGAATCCTCCAACCGCTAAATGAAAATTCTCGCCGTATAACTGCGATAATCAACCATAAATTCATATCTTTCTCTACAGTTCAAATATATGATCTTTCATATATTCATTTACATTCTTCTTTTACAAGTATATTACGAACTCACAATGTGACCAGCTCCCAGATGGCTTGATAGGTCAGTTGGTAGAGTACTGCACTCGTATTGCAGAGGTCATGGGTTCCAATCCCATTCAGGCCTGAATTTTTTTAGTCTCTAATTTCACAACTGCTCAAGTTGTGTGTATAACTGCAATGATCAACCATAAATTTGTATCTTTCTCTGCAGTTCAAATATATGAATATAATGAATATAATAATGAATATATTTCATATATTCATTTACATTCTTCATCTTCTACGGGTATATTACAAACTCACAATGTGACCAGCTCCCAGATGGCTTGATAGCTCAGTCAGTAGCTAGAGCACTGCACCTGTATCGCAGAGGTCATGGGTTCAAATCCCATTCAGGACTGAATTTTTTTCAGGCTTTAATTTCACAACTGCTCAAGTTGTGTGTATAATTGCAATGATCAACCATAAATTCATGAATAGTTAAACTTGATATAATAAAACATAGCAAAGTTTTACATACAGTGACTTTCCATTGGGCTTTACCTTGCTTTATGCTCTTCACAATATAGCTTCCGAACAAATGCATGCCCTGTTGGTAGAGCATTTGCTCCTAGGGTGTTCGTCGTTGATGCTTAGCCTTATAGTTATCAAAGGTTTTCGGGCTTGAACTTAAAGCCCAGCTTAGCCATTACGAAAAATACTACTGCTGAAGTTTGATGGCACTACAAAGACGAGATGAGGCCACATGAAACAGTCTTTTAAAATCCCTTCTTACCGGTATATCAATATTTTTCTCCTCACAATGATTGCTACAATTAAAATTGTACAACACTCATATTTGCACTAATACTCTGTTGTTCTAAACAGAGAGCTCTCCAAATGTGACATCACAAAATCCAGTTCCGGCAATTTTCCGAAGTTTGCATGAACTGTTCTGTTTATAAAACAATGAAAAATACCTGTTTTCAAGGTCGAATATCTTGGTGGCGTTTTGACTGAATCATTTTAGAATCTTGAAGAAAGTGCAAGAATTTTACAATGGATAATTATGGCTAGCCTTACATACGTATGTTTCGTCCCTGCCAAGGGATGCTAGCGGGACTTCAAACGTGATGTTTGACGAGTTAGCCGAAAGGTCTCTGACGAGTCCCTTGGCAGGGACGAAACATACGTATGTAAGGATAGCCATAATTATTCATTTTAGAATCTTTTAGAAAATGCTCAAGTTATTGTGAGCGCTACGATTGGTCAGTTTGCTTACATCATGCGCGTGCATTATAATTCAACATATGCACGCAAGCTACGTCACGAAAATTTTGCCCTGGACAAAATTTGAGAATCTGCTAGTCCGCCATTATGGCTGAAGAATTTACATGGTTTCAACTCGGTTTCAAATTCCTGAACACCAAAAAAAGTAGCAACGTTAAGGAGTCTCAAAATGAGGTACCTGTTCCAAAGAAAAAACAGTTTGGACAACTGACAGAAGCGGAGAGAAACCTGCTTTTGGTGGAAACGCAAGCAAAGTCTACAAAGAGCTCAACAAATTGGGCAGTAAACGCTTTGAAAGGTATGAATTTACGTAAACATGATGAACTACAATGCAATACACATCTCAAACACTAAAACTTAAAACCTGTTTTAATTCAAAAGACAGATGTCTTCCTAAATAATGAGTTACACTAGCTTATCTACATCTTTGTCAACAAAAAGCAACATTTCACTTGTTTATACAATTAAATGTTTTCTAGCAGCTGTTGTGTATATCATTTAACAGTTAACCTCTTGAAATACGCTTGCAACACTGAAAGACTGAGTTGAAAAAATCTTTTCTTTTCCTAGAATGGGGTGCACAGAAAGTTCCTGTGCTGCCAAAACTAGAGGAAATGAGCAACGAACAACTTGACAACAGTCTGTCACAGTTTTATACAGAAGCACGAAGCAAAAAGGGAGAAGAGTACAGTAAGTCGTCCTTAATTACGTTCAGAAATGCAGTAGAGAGGCATTTGAACAACCCACCGTATAACAGAAGTTTGAAGCTAAATTCTTCAACGTTTTCGAATTCCAACCGTATGCTGAACGCCAAAATTAAGAGCCTGAAACAGCAAGGGAAGGAAAATGTGCACAAACAAGCCATCCCAGTTGACGACTTGAAAAAATTGAAAGCTGGTCCAGTTTTAAGCCTTGCAAATCCATGGTCTTCACTGCAAAACGCGTAGTTTCATGTTATTCTCTACTGGTGTAGAAGTGGTCGTGAAGGGCAGAGAAATTTGAAGAGTTTTGCATTTGAAGTAGACGAGCAAGGCAAGTGCTGTTACTATGACCCATGACGAGACCACCAAAAACCACCCCGGTGGGCTTCAAGACCGATCCAGCTTTGAGAAGACGGCTCGTATGTATGAAACAGAGAGTGAGAGCGACGGCTACCAAGCGCTGAGCTTGTATATTTCCAATCTGAATCCGAAATACAAAGCCTTATTTCAGCAACCTTGACGTGACTGGAATGAATCTGCCATCACAGCCGAAATCTGGTACAAAAACCGCCCATTTGGTGTCAACACTCTTGGAAACATGATGAAAGAAATAAGTACAAAGGCCAAGCCTTCCAAAGTTTACACAAATCACTGTGTTCGGGCGACAGCGATAACCCTGTGGTCTCAAGCCGGTTTGTCAGATCGCCACATCTGCCACGTTTTGGGACACAGAAACCCGAATAGTCTCCAGCATTACAATTCTCGCCCTTCATCTACCCAGCTCAGGAAATGTAGTGATGTTTTGTCCAGTGCTTTACAAGGGGCTGACCAGACAAAATAGAAGTCTCCACAATGCGATGAGCCTGTTAGTCATCTAAAAGCAGCAAAAGTATCAGGCAGAGTGGTTGAAACGCACAGTCGATCATCCACCACAATGATCCACAGCGAAATGCTTGGCGGCATGTTCAATTCTTGCACCATCGGTTCCATGCAAATTACTTTTTATCCTCCTCAAAGCAAAAGTCAGTGAATTGGGGAACTGCTTCAGCTTTTGAATATTCTTTTTGCTGCAATAATTTCTTCAGAACCGTTCCAACTTTTTAAAAAAAAACGTTTGTTTCCAGAAAGGGAATGGTTTTACTTTTCATTCAGCATTTAAGCCAATAGAAAGAAAGCACGTACATGTAAGGAGAAAACTGATTTTGATTAATTAAAATTGCAGTCGTTTTCTTGTTTATTTTTAGTTTAGTTTATATTTTTACTTTATTTTAATGTGGTCATTTACATTTTATAAAAGAAATAAAAAAACTTGCCCCTCATGCATTGTTGAGTTATATAAGCACTTGGGAGTTTTTAAGAACACTCGAAAAGTGCGAGAAGTACAAGGCTGCGCCTCTTGCTTCTCTATGCACTTCTCTAGTGTTCTTAAAAATTCCTGCGTGCTTATATAACTCAACAATGCACTCGGGCACGTTTTTTATTTCTTTATTATTGTAATTTAAAATCAAACTAGGCCGACTTTTGTTGTATTTGACCTTTTAAAAACAATAAGAGATTGAGAAGTCCTATGTCATCAGGCAATGTATCCCATACTTGAGGAGTAGCGTATCTGAATGATTGTAATCCATAGGAGGTTCTAGTTACTCTCGTAGATTAAATTTTGGTTGCCTCTGAGGTTGTATGACATTTTTCATTTGTCTAGTAGTGATTTGAGATACATTTTGTATGGTGGGGCAACTCCATGAAGAGTCTTAAAAGTAGTAATTGGCATGTTCTGAACACAAGAAGATTCAAGGTTCACAGACCATAATTATTCTTGTCAGTAAATTTCCGTAGTCACCATTACAGAGTCACCTTCATGAAATTCCCAGCAACCCACCCCTAATTCCCTGGTGTTTTTTTAGAATATATTAGCACAGGCTAAAGTAAAAACATAGGACATATGTGTAGTAACCACAGACACAATATTAGGTTTCAAGACATTGTTCACTTGAAGTTGAATCAGGGCTAAAATATTAAAAATATCAACAAAACGAACTCAACTTGAGGTGTAAAACTGAGAAGAAAACTAAAACAAGCACATTATTTTGAGATAAATCATATTTGAACTGTGTTAAATTAGTGCCCACTTAGTTCTTTTCTAAGGAGTTCTGAAGTAGCTACATACGACTTAAAAAACATATTTGAACAAAGCAAATAACAAACTGGGGAGGTTGCTGTAAATCCTGTGAAGATTAAATATGCAGAAATCCAGCATGCAAAAATGCTGTTCACTGTTAAAGCCAAAAATTCCCAATTAAAGGCAAGTCAAAGTCAAAGAAATATGACTAGAAAATTCAATAACAATAAATTTTCATTCAAGATGAGGGAAAAAGGCTATCTAAAAGCAAAACAGGTTCAAAATTTCACAGACATGCTTTGCTGTATGACCACTATGTCTTGTTTAAATTAATTTTTCATGTGAAAGCTTAAGCTTGAGTTTTTGTTGACAACTTTTCCAGTCAATGTATTGGTAGTGGCCTTACCAATCATTCCAAAAGTTGACTTTAACTTCCACATGATTTTTGTAACCACAATCTGTGTTCAAAACTCACTTGAAAGTGCACCCGTTGTCATGTTCTCGCGGCCCTTCAAGGAAGTAATAAAAATTTCTCCAAAAAGGTTTGAGGGCTCTTGCACACCTTGATCTCCCATTCTGAGGCCATCTAAACATTGATTTGTGTTTTTCTTTTCCATGTTCTGTTCCATTTTTTTTGGCCTGATTATTGAGCTATCAAGCCAACTGGGAACTGGTCGCATTGTGAGTTTGTAATATACTGTACCCATAAAAGGTGAAGAATGCAAATGGGTTTATAAGGTCCTTCTTTGATATTGAACATCCATGTTATGGTCAATTGACACCTGTGAAAAAAATGTATCCATGTAAGCATTTTGTAGAAAAAGATTAAAAAATGGATGACCAGAAAAAGAACAGAAGAAACAGAAAGTAAGACGTTAGTACAGGGTTTTGCTTTTCCTGGTCACATTTCTCGTTTCACAGTTTTATCCATGCAGTGGAAGTGTTTAAACAGTGGCAGCAAAAAAAAAACTGTTATCAAAGCTGTGCCCTGACATTTAAAATACATGTATCCATTGCTCATATCCAGTGTCACAAAAGATTTGAATAAACTTTATCTCCATAACCATGAAAATATTTTTACACCTAATACTTAGTAAAAAATTTGTATAGCCAAAAAATTACTAACATTGCATATTAGCATAGTACTTTGCAACTCCCCATCCTCTTTATATTTGAGTGCCCATGGCTAGTGCAGTAATTGAGTGAAATGTTTTCTTGATTTAGGTGTATGAATTGTGCTGAAGGAAATTACCAATGCAACTGGTGTACATATCTAGGAAAATGCACCAGTGATGGAAATGCTGATTGCCCTGGGGAGTTTGTGATACCTAAACAGGTGTGTACAAGTACTGGTATATGTTTCTTCAAACACTTTGTATATTCAGGTTAAAACTCATTACTGTAGAAAACAAAAATAATGCTCACAAATCTGTTATACTGTAATTTGGTTCACCATCATTATATAATCCTAGTGATGGTGGTTGTCATAAATAAGCAAGTCAAATGATATCACAGCATCCACCCAATAGATGTACAGGTTGTTGCACAAAGTGGAGTTAATGCACTCCAATTTGGACAGCAACACTGTTGACAATAGGGAACCTCTCCCTCATGCTTCAGCATACATAAACATTGTAGTTGGAGTAATCACCAACATTCTTTTAGCTCTGGCAAAAGCAACTGGTGCCCAATGTAAGAAGGTTAAGTTTACATAGAGCACTACAACTTTATGCTGTAATCACCGATCACTTTAAACTTCTTGTCTTGTGGATACATATAAAATGATAATATGTTGCCATGGTTACCAACAGGGTTTGATCTGTTTTATAACAAAGCTAGCAGAGCCGCGCAATCAAATTCAGTATACGTAAGCGTGCACAAAATCCCAATAGTGCACGCTGATAGCATGAAAAAATCCCTTTGCCAGAATTTTTTTTGGCATGTGCTGCCATTCTGCAGGAAAAAATATGATATTTTGTGACAATAATGGATATAAACAGAGATCACGAATATCTAGATAATGAACTTACAGCTTGACAGCTCTACCATCAAACATTTCTATACTACTAACATACTGCAGGAAAATGAAATATATACAGTCATACTAACATACTAAAGAAAAGTAAAATATAGCAGTGTTTAAATATTGACGTTATTCTTAGACGTGGGTACTTGGTTGGCATTAAGCCAGTAACGTTTTGTTTTCATGGCTTCCATGTGTGTTTCAGAGAATGTGAAAACTCTAGCTCCTTTTGTAAGATGGAATGTCATTTTAAATGAAGGTACAATAAAGGTGCAAGTAGCCCTCCCAGCCCATATAATTTGAAAGGATGGACAAAGGATCCCAGTTCTTGGCCAGATTTAACATTAAATTATTTTGGGGATTTGTGCACATATGCCGGATATTTACATGAAGGAGAGTCTAAAGGCCTTCAAGTCACTTGAAGTGTATCAGTTTCTCATCAGTGGCTTCATTAAACCTTTGTGGTGTCAGTTGGAGTCAATATTCCCTTACTGCTTCATTAAAGGGAAGTTATTCTGTCCCAGAGAATTAGCAATCAGCCGCATGATGCATAGGTTTGCCTTCATGAAAAGGATGCCAGTGTCCATGCAGCACATTGCATATGTATGGCGGGGTAATGTTGTTTTTTGGCTATTTTCATTGACACCCATCTCACGGTGTTATATGCCACTCGCTGACACTAGCCCCAAATCCTGGCCTCGCACGTGGCAGGCAGCTCTCGGGTCCAGGACAACTCTTATCCCCACACCTTTCTTCCACTTAAATGGCGTCTTTCCTATTGTGCGCAACATTAATGAAATATAAATATAAAATTCTATTTGCTACATTTATTGCATAAAATTCACTCTATAAATGTAATAAAAGAGTTTATTCTAATTGCTGGATTAATTTGCTTATGCCGTTTGAGAGCAGACAAACTGACAAAATCAGCAGATAAGCCGTTTGAAGGGATAAGCAAAGTGGTTTGTGAGCATATAAGCCATTCACGGCCAGATAAGGTGAACAGATGTGTCAAAACCTTTTGAAGAATGAAAGATAACACAATGGGCGCCATTGTGACTCCATAAGATGTAAATAAGTGTCCCTGTATGCTGTAGTTTAACCTTGGACATACTATTGTACATGTACTTACTGAAGATTTGACTGGTTAGTGAGCGGTTACAACTGAGCCATCTTGCTACATGTACATGTACTAGTCACAGTCAGTGGCAACACATTGCTAATGACATGAATCCAGCAGATCCTGTATTGAGAAGTATTAATGATATGTAGACAAATGTTGGCTTGTAGGATATTTTCCTAGCTACAGTTTGTTCATCGTATTTTGATCCTTTTATTATTTAAACACCATTCCTTTGTTTACTCACTCTTTTCACAACAGCTTGCATGTTTGCATCTTGATTGTTGCTTTTGTATTCTCTGTTTTTTATGATGTTATGGAGAGCAGATGTAAATACATGTATGTAAGTTTCTGGAAACTTCTACAATCTGTAGGAGAAACTAGTTACAGTATCTCTAACCAAGCCAACTATACTCTGCACTGAGTTTAATAATCATTTTGCTACTATTGGTCCAAAACTTGCCGAAAAAGTCGATTCTTCAAATACTCATAGTTTTCTGGACCACCTGACTAGTACTGATAAACAGATTAAACTCCGTCCAACAACAGCAAATAAAGTTTTTTCACTCTTGAATAAACTAGACTTTGCAGAAAAAAGTACAGAAATTAAAAAATAGAGCAGCCCGTGTTCTGACTTATTCTAACTATGATGCTGGTTAACTTGTTTGAGTTCCTAGGATGGAGAAATCTATCTTCCCAGCAGCAAATACAGAGAGCTACAATGGTTTTTAAGTCTCTGCACAGGATGGCTCCGGAATACTTTAGAAACTTAAGGGACTCTGAGAACTAGCTAAATGTACCATTGCCACGCACAAACTATTATAAAAATAGTTTTAGCTATAGTGGTGCTGTACTTTGGAACATCCTTCCACGAGAAGTAAGATCAGCAGAGTCTCTGGGGCAGTTTAGACACCTAATCAGACAAGCATATTGAGCAAATAGGTTCAGTGACGACATTCTTGGAGAGCAGCTCTTTTATGAGAATTTTATGGGGTGTATTGCTTTGGGGGTAGTTCTAAATTGGTAGTTTTAATACAGTTTTACTTCTTTGACAGCTCAATAATCGGGTGTATTGTCCGGGTGGTAGTTTTAACCTTGTATCCTATTCATTTAATTTTATTACATTGTACATTCTCATCTTCGCTGATGAATTGTTCGCGAATAATTTAAGATTATCTATCTATCTTTTTAGGGTTCACTCAGCAGAGGTTAGTTCATGGGAGTGAGGAATGAAAAACGCTTCTATTGACAATCAAACTCAATGATCTTATAATGAATTTTCTTGGGAACAACTCATAATTAACAGTTATCTTGTAATCAGGCTGCCATAGTAACACGTCAGGGATCAAGGATCTTTTTTCTTAATTTTTGTATTTATTTACTTACTATTAATTTTTACTTGTTTAGGTGGTTTCGCTCATTTCGGTGGTTTTGTTTCGCTCGTTTCATTTCTTGTTTCGGGTTTTAGTACATTCCTGAAATGTCTTTATGTGGATCCATCCACAATGTTATCTTCCCTTTTTTAACCAAAGAAAACACTTCAGCAAGGTGGATTTCGGATGATATAGAGAATTTCTTGCTTCCTTTGGCGTAGTAGCTGATTTGGAAAGTCGTGTCGGTAGCTGGAAAAATCTCTGCTTTACAATTATGCAGAAAGTATTGCTTCAATTGCATAACAGTTTCAAAGCAAGGTACGTACTTGATGCTCAGGTGTCGTACCTGTTTTTGTGGGCTTTTTTCAACACGTGCAGACAGAGGTCCATGGCATCTCCACCCATTTTTTTTCAGATTTCACAAAAAGGCTGAAACTACCCAAAATACCTTTTGGGTTTAGCTTGTGCAGTTCTGTGCTTTTTTCCGACTATGTTTCTCGAAATAGCTGTATGTTACAGGAAAAGTCCACAACTGCTGGGGGAATAGAAATGCATTGAAGTATGCATTGGACTTGT
>Ga0126337_10003093_pt1 | contig 10787 bp, 4 predicted proteins | sample DipCmetagenome_FD_92527 | JGI IMG/M metagenome (GOLD analysis project Ga0126337, IMG submission 92527) | Coral microbial communities from La Bocana,Puerto Morelos, Mexico - Diploria C A metagenome | ecosystem: Host-associated > Invertebrates > Cnidaria > Coral | place: La Bocana,Puerto Morelos... | reverse complement strand
TATGACCCCTCATAGATCCCTGGCTTTAATTTGCGGACCGTTGTTCAATCGAGCTAACACGATAACTTGATGTACACAGTTATTTGTGTACATTACAAAAACGTATTAGGCTCACTGTTGGGTTCGCGAAACGAACGCTGAAGTAGATTTTGGTTTTACAGTTGAATGTTCCAGTTGAAACTTCTGAAGTAAGAAATAACTCAAGAGCAATTAAACTAACCTTGAATGTTTGTTCCTAACTCTGAGGTTCCCATATGTTGCGTTGTAGTAATCTTACTCGCTTTCCCGTTTTCTTTTTTCTTCACTTATTGCAGACCATTTTGTAATACTCTTGAGACTCTTGAGACTCTTGACACAGTCGTGAGTAAACGAATGAACAGTTTGCTTTAGATGAATAACAATTCAGAAAAACAAACCACTCAAGTTATTTTCTTACCTTTTCCGCTAAATTTATTGACAGCTCACACAAAGAAACATTTTATAGTTCTGCAAACAGTGACGGGTGTTTAAAACCTCTTCGCGGTTTCTGATGCGATCTTGCCTGGGGAGCAAACACGGCAAAAATTACAGTAATCATGGGCGTGGGGAAAATGAGAATCTAATGACTAACGGAAAATTCGAGCTCTAAAATAAACTAAGCTACCAGGTAAAAGAATTTACAGATTACATGCCTTTGAGGGAAATCGCCTCGCTAGAAAAGCCTTAATTGAGGTTGAGAAAATTTAAATACATTTGTATGAGATTCCTCGCCTGACAGCAAATCTATTTTCTTCGAATTTTGTCCACAAAACCCTCTGTTGGGTATCTGTTCCTCATTGAATATTCAGAACTTTAATATTGGGCATCGATGTTTAAATTTTCTCATGCATTTTCTTAATTTTTGCTGTGTTTGCGCCCCAAGCAAGATAGCGTCAGAAACCGCGAAAAGGTGTATTGGACAGGGTTTTGCGTTAGAATGACACGCTGTGACACGCTTGTTTTGCTGTGTTTGCGCCCCAAGCAAGATAGCATCAGAAACCCCGAAAAGGTCTATTGGACAGGGTTTTGCTTTAGGATGACACGCAGTGAGTGCGGCTAGGCGGGGGGAGAGAAATGAGAAGTATGCTTCCCCACTGATAGCATTTGACTATATTGAATACCGGGCAAAGATACGGGAAAGTTGAGTATCGTGAATTTAGCGATCAAATTTGAGCGATATAGCGTCCATAGCAAAGCCGTAATTAAAGATTTTTTATTTTATTTTATTTTCCATTTTTTTTTTCATGAAAACGAGCTGTAGTTCGAGGGAAAGTCTAGATATTTTCATACTAAATCGCTAACAATTCATTCTAAAGAGATCCTTTCACAAACCCTTCAAAATTTGCAGCGGCTTTCATTTGTCGAAAAACCAAAACCAAAGATTGGACTGTGACCAATAAATCAGGACAGACTATTGCCGGGGGGAGTTCCGAATAAAAAGGACGGGGGTGCCCATCGTATCCTCTAGTGGTTAAAAAAAGCGTTTTTAGTGCCTCTTAAGGTATTCAACCTCCAAAACTTTCGCGTTACCTTTTAGCGTATTAAGCCGAAACCAATGACAAGAAATAACGTTTTTTTTTTTAAAACGGGTTCCTCGTAAGGGTGAAAAAATTAAGGTACGGCCACGAAACGGGATCTTGGTATGACAACGGGTTTTCCTCTCTGAACTCTAACTAGGGAAAAGGGGCGCTGAGAGAACTAACTGGCTGGACGACTCCGCTTGGAGAAGATTAGCTCGGAGCAACTCGCTTGCTGCGGGAGAGGAAATTGTCACGGGCTCCAAAGTACTGTCGGATCTGTTACAACTGAATCAGGACACTCGGAGAACTTGGACACGTTTATTCTCGCAACTTCGCTATACGCCTTCGATGTATCAACTCGTAGTGTAAATAAACTCACAAGAACGAGAGGACAGCTTTTGAACCGTAAGACTCAAATTTAAGTTATAAAAGACAACAAACAAACATGCATCAAAACAGTTGGAAGGAGACTGTTAAAACAAAACGAGCGAATTCAGCTGGAAGGTTCCTAAGACAAAGCACAGATAAACAACGTCAATTTGAACTTATGACAAGCTAAATGACATGAAAAGAGTGGCCTTCAATAAAATCGACAACTAGCTAAACTCGCAGTTTTACAAGATAATTCTGTTTACAAGACTTGAAAAAAGACATACACATATTCAAATCGGCATTCTGAATCCTCACGGTATCAACGAACGCTTTTCATCCAACTAATTTATTCTGTTTTTTTTTCAAGTTACCATGCACCAACCAACATCGTAGCTCCATCTTTCTGTATATAAACCATTCATAACCCAAAATACCTCGATTCGCTCCGACGAACTGCTAACGCTTCAAACGTCAGCTTTTGAATCTCTTTACGGTGGCCAATTCACAACATCAACCCAGTTGATAAAACCAAATTATCTTGTATATTCAGGGTACAAGCTGTTTATAGAAGCATTATTTTTCGGCTAAGGTCAAAGGAAACTCAAAACTAAAATATATTAAACTTTTCTCAATTTTTTCTCATTTCAAAGCATTGTAGTTTGAACAGGCGCACCCATTACGCGAGAATATTGAATTTATTTACTTTAAACACAATATAGCTTGTTTTATCGGGAGTCACTGTTTGTTTAAGCTCGGAACACTAAATCATTTTAGACAAATACTAGTAAGAAAATAGAAGTCTTATTTTATAAATACTTTCGCTTTATTTTCCCCTGACGTTGGTACCTCCTTTTTACAGAGGAGACTATTTAGTGATCCAATCACAAATCAAAGCAAATACATGTAGCGGACGGGAAAAGTGCGCGAACGAGTCACGATTGGTTCTATTTCTGATTAAAAGATAAAGTTGCGGGGGGTTTTAAAGCCGATCGTTTATCATAGTAATGCAAAGCCAAAGCAAATGGGAACTAATTTCCACATCCGAGTGAACACCGCTATAAATTACTTTAAAGGAATCATTCGGTGCAATTGTCTTTGGCATTCCGACTTCTTTTTCCTCGTGCCATCTGAACTATATTTCTTCAAAATCGCTTCCTTTCTCCTTGGCCAATCCTGTCAGACTGATGAAGCAATCTCTTACAAACCTTCAACAAATCTCTCGAGGTAATGCCAGCTCAGGTGAGCTCATCATTTTGCTGGATATAATTTTCTGCTCTTTACAGCGGTCGCAGTTGATAAGAAATGCCCGATCTACGCGGTATGGTATCCTCTTCTCTCCCTTTTTGTCAGAAAATCTGTAAGGCCCACCAAGATACAAAAGTATTTGAAGGGAATTACCCCTGGAGAAAATTCTCTCCAAAGCTGACAGCTACATCCCTCAAAGTCTGGATTCACCAGCAGTTACATTTTTCACAAGTGTACTTGGAAGACATTCAGAATAGATTGTTTGTTTCTGCACTTCCACCGCACATCATTTGGAGTTTTAGCAAAAAGGCAACAACTTGAACCCTTGGGTCATCTAAGGTAGTAATCAATAGCAGTAGAAAATGCTGCAAAACCAAGCGCACCCATGACAGCTGCTTTTCCACCAGCTGCAGACAAAAGCAAAAACTATCACTTTACACTCATCCCTGATAAATTATATTGGGTAAGGTACCTTGCTGTGCATAATTCAGTCACAAATCAGCACAAGGCCAAACAGCGGGCCAGTTTCAGTAGTATGAAATGACTAGGAAACTTTCTACTCCCCCCTGGAAGAGACGCCGGTCCATTGCAGGGCTACCCAGCATTTGGGTTCCCCAATACCCATTTATACACTTGAATGAAGAGAGACACTGTTACAGTAGAGTGTCTTTCTCAAGAACAAAATGTTTCCGGCCAGGCCTAGGACTAATACTGCTTGAATCAGAGGCAAGCACACAAATCACAAAGCCTCTGCACCTCCACAGATCAGCACAAAGCTGTAACATAAAGCATGTGAATCCCCTCACAAATGCTCTTTACAGTACAACATGTTGTGCACAACTACCATGGAGAATCATTGATCAACATTGAACTGAGCATATCTGAGTGTTAATTCCATTTTAGCCAAATTAAAAGAATAAGAATTCATGGATGAAGTGTAAATCAGGATAAAAGACAAATGAAAAAAAAAAATGAAATTTAAACGATTTACACTGGATTTTTCAAGATGCACAATTGATCTGCAGTGAAATTAAAATTGTACCCACTGGTTTGACTGCTTGTATGTTCATTATTGTTGTCAACACATATTTAGACACAGTACACTAGCTTGGATTATTCACGGCCATGTTCTTAGAGTAATACCGGTAGTTTTGGTAACAATGTTCATTGCAACATGCAGTACCATACAGATCTGACCTCCTTAGGGGTAGAGACCCCACAACCTTGTAGGGGTTTAAAAAGTGTTTTCTTTATACTTCTTAGGGTGTTCATCCTCAAAATGTCCACAGTGGGAGTGTTCACAGTAGGTGTTTGGGTATTGTTGATTTAGAACTGTTCCCTCTTAGGGGTGAAAACAATTTCAAACCACGCCCACAAAACAGGATCCTAGGGGCTCTTTTAAAAATTTCCAACAAACATCCCTGTCCTTTTGTATATGGAAGTCCCCAGAGGGATTGGACATTCCTTTAATATTTTAAGAACAAATTAAAGTTAGGTGTTGATTATGTTATAGTTAAACAATATGAGTCACATTGAAACTTACCTCTGAGCCCAATAAGCCCACCAGTGATTCCACCTGAGAGTGTTCCATTTTTCCAGTCACTCTTCCCACGAAACTGTATCAAAATATATTATAGTATGCTGAAATGACCTGCAACTGGCCACCTAGGCCAAGAAAGCCTACAATAGCTGAATATATTCTCAGAAAATAGAATTGCTTCATTGAACTTCTCTGACATGTATGGAGAAGTACTACAAGACACAGCCGAGTACTTCTCAAGGAACTTTTCATGGATTTTAGATATTATTCTTTTCATAACTGAACTGACAATCAAGCATGTTAACTATTCCTCAATGTTTTTTGAAAAAAATAATTTAGTAGTTAAAGGGAACCAGGGAAATTCTTTAGTTGTAGTGAAGTGTTGATACTTTAGAAGTCTAGTGCTTATCCCGGTTTCAGTAGCATGGACTGGGATGCTAGTCCATCGCAGGGTTACTCCCCAGCATTAATTTTGCCAGGAACCCACTCTTACAATGGAAGGAGAGAGGCCATTGTGAGAGTCAAGTGTCTTGCCCAAGAACATAACACAATGTTCCCAGCCAGGGTTAGAATCCGGTCCACTTGATCCAGAGGCAAGTGCACTAAGCATGGGGCCTTTGTACCTCTGATTAATAACAAAACAATGTCTTAATTAGGATGAGAAAAAGAATATGTAAATGATCTGGGTACTTGTGGACACCATGACATCATTGTGCAGACCAATGAGACAAACAGTAGCACAGCACTGCAATTTCAGATCAAAATTTACAATAGTAACATAAGACTTACAGATTCTACTAGGCATTCAGTTCCAGAAAACATGAGGCCCACAACGCCAAAGTTTTTTCCGTATGACACTGCACGTGACTTCATGTCTTTGAGGATTGCCTTGGCAGACTGATCAGCAACACCAGTCATGGGGTTTGGCATCGAAGAGTCCATTCCAGCTGTGAACAAGCCAAACACAGCACCAAGACCATATCCTAAATAAAAAGAAGAGTGTTTTACAGGAAAAAATAAAAATAGTCAAGCATTTCTTCCAATAATGACTTCACTTATATAATGGTATTTGATGCCAACAAATGTCACCTCTTGATTTCATTGAATCTGCCTTGGACTGCTGGGCATGTAAGAATTGTAACGTTTCCCTATGTGTTCTCTAAAAAAAAGTCAACAATGGATGGCCATTGATATTTGTGGCCACAATCCCCCAGGTGATGGTGGTGGGGGACTCCTATGTGAAAGTTTGGTTGTGCTCACTGGAAAACTGAATTAAGCCCCTGCAAGAGACCACAATTTAAGGCCAATCTGGACAAATCCCTGGTTATATTTGACCCATAAAAGATACCTCTTTAAAATGGACAGCTTTTTAAAAATTATGTATTCAAGTACAAACCTAAAAGAAATTTACAGTAAAAAACGTTTCGACCTAAACACCCTAGGTGAGACCAAATCTGTGATTCCCTGAGCATCCCCAACCTATTCACATGAGAGCTGCCTACCCTCTTAAATCATGTAAATGTCTGGCAGCCTAACAAATTTCTGCAAATTCTACAACAAAAGTCCTGGGACACTTTGCACTTTTGCCACCACGTGGTCTTTTGGTCCACCTCCCCCTCCCCACCCCCAACATAATATTGATGTTGATTCATCCAAGGAAGACTCACTATTGCAACATTGTTTTTGGGGGAGGGAGGGAAAACTCAGAAAATTGAACAACTTCAAAATGATGTGTCACCAAGTGATATGTTTAGTTGGTCAAGTGGCGCAAAGACTTTCGGCCAGCATTTCATGTACCCAAAAATCATGGTTTTCCTTGGTGTAAGAACCTGTGAAGTTTTTGTTTGTTCTTTAGCAATTGTTAGGGTTAGAGTCTATTATTTTGACTTCTTTGTTTTTCTGATTTACGTCACGTCACTTTACGTACTGGTGAGTGTTACATGTTCTTACATTGAAGATGACCAAAAATAAGAATTTGATTTATGAAAAATACGGACGTTTTCCGAAGATTGCAATAGTTGTAATTAATTGAAATCTAGCCAACTATCTTATTTCATACTGTGGAAGTTGTTCATACCTACAACTCCGGCCAAAACGGACTTGAAAGCACAGTTTTCCATCACTCTTTCCACCATGAGTTCCTGCGGCGTCCTAAGGACATTTGGGAGTCCAACTGACGGTACGAAAGGAGGTCGTTTTCTTCTCGCTTCTTCAATAGCTGGAATGATCCCACTTAACGGCAATTGCTCAACGTTAAAGTTTGGACGCTCGTCTCCGGATCCAGAATCCGCCATGTTGGATTGAAGGGATCAAATCCCAGACTCCCACAGGTGAAAAAAAACCCTGGGGACTGGATTCACTGACGTGTCTTTGTAGAAGAGATTGTAGAAGATCAACAAAATGGCGTACCAAACGTTTCAACAAGAATACTTGCAGATGCCCGTGGTTACACGGACATATGCGACTGCCTGTGTGGTTACAACTCTTGCAGTGGTGAGGATGTATTTTCTGACTAAATTGCTGCCGTTTTTAACCTGCACGCAGTGAAATGGATATCCCTGTATCTGAAGTGTCCATCTTTGAGCCTCACTCTCTTCTTTTGTTTGTGTATAGCAACTGGAATTGATAACCCCTTTTCAGCTTTATTTCAATCCCGAACTAATATTCCAACGATATCAGGTAAGGAATTTGTATATTAAGAAAGTAAAAATGCTTTCATAACATAGAAAATTTTACAAGATTCAGAATAGGATTTTGTTGCATAATTAAGCTTATTTTGAGTTTTTTAGCTCAACATTTGAAAGTCAAGATAATATTAACAAAAAAGAATTCAGTTTACTAACATTTTGTTTTGTTTCAGCTTTGGAGACTGATTACAAATTTTTTGTTCTTTGGAACAATTGGATTTAATTTCCTCTTTAATATGATTTTCACGTATCCTTTTAATAAGTAAATTTTCTTGAAGTTTTTTATATAATATCATATATCCTATTCTACAGAACAGGTGACCATGATAAAGTCAGTACCATCAAATTTTCACTTTTCCACTTTCCATTGGAAAGTAAATTTACTTCTTGGGAAGTAAAAAAGTGAAAGTTAACCCAAAATACATACCAGGTGGTTTTTGAAAATTAACCCAAATACGTATCCAATCTGGTACTAGTTAACTAAATTTGGTTTTGGTGGAGTAAAATTTGAAATCCACTTTTCAGCAGTGTTAAAAGTTAGTATGAAGCCCTGATTTTGAAATGAATGTGTGACAACATTTAAAAAGGAGAATTGAGATTTTGACCTTATTTAACCCTGTAGGTTTGGGATTAGCCAGCCAAAGGGGAAAACGGAGTGGGGGTGGGGGGTGGACCATTCGCAAAATGACCCTTGGTAATGGCCTCACTACATATGGCGAGTTCTCGTAAAGATTTTGAATAGAAGGATGAATTACAAATATCACACATTATTAATTTTGTACTCCATAGGACCAGTTAGAGAGGTTTTCTCGCAATGTGCAAGTGATGAATTGGATTGAAGTTACAAAGTAAACAATTTGGCATGTTGGATAATAAATATCTTACAAGATATTTTGTTGTGTAGTGTCACTGGGAAGTTTTACTTGTTGTTTGTATTTTGACTCGTCCTAGGGGATCATCAAAATAGGGCACAACTCGTAAAAATACTCGGTAATACTAACAACAAAACGTCTAATAAGATCTATTTATTGAGAAATTACTAAAAGAAAGGTCAGATTAAGCATTTTTTTAGGCATAACATTCTCCCTCTCCAACCATCCATCCTCTTGTATGTTGAAAATAATTTAAGCCTATCATGTGTGCTTCCTTAAGCACATTTGTCAAATCTTATTGTCATGACTATTTTGTAAGTGGACGTGATGTATTACAAACCTTCCTTAGCACTGGCTAGGTATCGTTATTGCAGAATGTTAGAAGAAGGCTCATTCCGTGGACGAACAGCAGACTTTGTGTTTATGTTCATTTTTGGCGGAGCAATCATGACCGTATCCTTTCTTAGGAATAACTAAGTTTTCGTTGGCCTTCTGTGACTGTGGAACTTAAGCCCCAGTTAAGGCCACTTATCCTTAATTACCCATATAAAAGACCAGTAGTGAAAAACTAAATTCATTGTAGGAAAGATCCAGTAATTTAGTAGGGGGTAATCAACTTGAAATAAGTCTCACTGAATTCTAGTGGCAAGCTTAAGAATTGAGTGTTTTTATATATTTCAGTCTCCTAACTCAAAATAACCCCAGTAAAGCATATTAACTCCTTTCAATTTTCTATCGCGACAAACTTAAAAGGATTTTCTTTAACCCTTTGTGCTCAGGTTATTGCTTTGTTTGTCAACTTAGTTTTCCTTGGTCAGGCTTTCACGATTATGCTGGTGTACATTTGGAGCCGAAGAAATCCTTTTGTTCGGATGAACTTTTTTGGTCTTTTAACCTTCAAGGCTCCTTTTTTGCCATGGGTTCTATTTGGTTTCTCCCTTATGCTGGGAAATTCTGTCATGGTCGATCTTATAGGTAAATTATTAATTTTTATAAATTAGTTATTGCTGTGTGAGTTAAAAAACCGTGAATACTTTGATTTGATTCAGATAGGTCAATTTTGAACTGACCAGTCACAATGAAGTTCAGGATATGCAAGCAAACCTCAATACTGCAAATCCAATTACTTTGCAGTTTAGTTTTTGCATGCCTACACAACAATATTCAAAAAATATTTCTGGTGGTTTTCTGAGTTTTACAAAAAAATTATAATTATAATTTTTTTCTTTTCTGTCTTCATCCCTTGCTTGATTATTGGCAAGTTTGCCAGGCTGATTGCACATGTCTTGTTTGCAGGTATTGCAGTGGGTCATGTCTATTATTTCTTGGAGGATGTGTTTCCAGAGCAGCCAGGTGGTTTCAGGATTCTCAAGACTCCAGGAATTATGTGAGAATATAAGAAGAGAGTTGTTGAAACCTATTATAAATACCCATTGTTTCAATGTGCTTGTGACAGCTGAATTAGTTACATCAGTCAGTCACTCAGTCACTTGCAGATAGGTAAAATGTAACAAAGTTTTTTTGCAAATTATTGATTGCAGGAAGGCTATCTTTGACGCAGCTCCTGAGGACCCTAACTACCAGCCTCTGCCAGAGGAAGACAGGCCTGGAGGGTTCAACTGGGGTGATGGACAGAGAGTTGGCCAGGCTGCTGAGCACGAGGATTGACCACAGTGATGTGATTGCCTCATAGCCTCAGTCTCAGCACAGTAAATTATTCACCTAATGTCGCACCCAGATCTTCTTACTTGTCAGCGCAGAACATCTCGTAAAATTAAATTTTGAGCATGTAATCATGCTTGGTAGTTTAGAGACAATTGTTTACTATGAGGAAACTGTTTTCTCAGGAAAGGTTTTCTAATGTCTATCTCTCTTTCCATTTAACACCATTGAAAGTATTGTAACAAGTCAGTCCATGTGGCCAGGGAAGTCGATGGCTGAGAAAATATTTCTCTCCAACTCCTGTTCTTTCCATACATGTAATAGTTCTGCAGGGGTAGTTGTTAATCTGATAGTATATAGAAAGAGATGACAGCGGATTTTTTCCTTCAGAGTGAGAGTCACTCATGGGATTAGTTGTAGTGCAGTTTATAATTTTACAACCAAACTAGTTTAATAGCAATAAATAATACTGCCCAGTTTGAGCAAAAATATTTGGTTGTCAAGTGAAATACGTTTCATGTAAAAAAACAAGGGAATGCAAAGAAATACAACACTTGAAGAGTATCACTAAATAAGAAATAAAAGTTAATGAAATTCAAAGTAATTACTGTTATTTTCAAGCATTGTTCTGGCATGTCATTTTTGACCAGTATAATCAAAATTTCTGAGAATCACTAGCTGCTTTTAATGAAATAAATACATTAGAACAACTATTAATATTTATTTTAGAGCATATATTTAATATCTAAATTTTGTTTCACTGTAATGTTAATCATTCTAGCATGGTAGCAATTTTTCTGTACATGCAATAGAACTGTACACAGCACTTTTGGCTTGTGGTATTTTAATGGACAGTGTAAAACAGTCTGTT
>Ga0126337_10003091_pt1 | contig 10788 bp, 8 predicted proteins | sample DipCmetagenome_FD_92527 | JGI IMG/M metagenome (GOLD analysis project Ga0126337, IMG submission 92527) | Coral microbial communities from La Bocana,Puerto Morelos, Mexico - Diploria C A metagenome | ecosystem: Host-associated > Invertebrates > Cnidaria > Coral | place: La Bocana,Puerto Morelos... | reverse complement strand
TGCAGATGTCATTGCAAAGGCAGCATATTCTCCTCAGTTATTTTAAGACCCTGAGTGTTGGTCCGGTCTGGGGCTCGAACCCGAGACCTCCCGCACGGTAGTCCGACGCTCTACCAACTGAGCGGTTAGCTCCGTTGGGAGCTAACCGGCTAACCGGTCGGCGGTTAGCTCAGGAACGCGGAGGACGGCGGTTAATTTTTCGTATTAACGCCGTCGTTGCATATTTAGCTTAAACACGTTTTTAGAGCCATTAGCTTACCGAACGGAGACAGACATTCGCGAATTTCGCTTGTAAAATATAAATTCATTTTTTACTAGGCGTCGTCGTTGCTTAAGCTCCCTAATGTCGAGCTGCACACTAGAAGCTAGGAAAGAATGCACTGGCCATGTAAATCCATGTTTTTACAGCAGCGGCGAGCCCGAGATCGAAGAACTGCGCGATGACTCCTTCTTTCCGGCGGAAGTCAGCACATTTTTTTCGTCTTTTTCTCTCGTGTCATTGATATAGAGGTATCAAATCAAAAGGATCTCTCCTAAGCATTCTGTACTGCGAATCCCTCCAAAAACAGATTTGCCTTGCATTCAGCAACGGTTTTGAATCACACTATCGCATGTTTGCATACATTCTTCTCAGAAGCAATATAGACTTAAGCTGTGTTCATATTAAACGCGAAAAATGTTTAGAGTAAACTTGTTTCGTTGAACATGTTTCATCTAAATATGTTTGTGAATGAATTGTTCACATCCCATGTCAGTTTCAAACACGTTTCATACCTGGTTATAATTTATGCTGTTTTATTATACTGCAGAATGGAGCAGAATGAAACTACTGTCGCAGTTGCGTTCATTCTTTGCGAGTTTAGTCTAAATTTTTTGCTTTTTTGTACTTTTGTTCCGGGTTGTGAATTTTGGTTTTGCATTGCGATGCTGTACGCTTGTAACCGTTGTTATGGAGCTTTGAGGCGATGTTTTCCCATATATTGTGCTTTCTCCCCATCGCTCATAGCTGACGTTGTATTTCTTCATCGGCCCATACTAAGTCAACGAGAAAATTGGCCTCATAATAGTCTCAATTTGGGGTCTTTTGGCCACTCGCCTCTTCTCCGCGCATCCATCCACCATTTTGAACGTGTTTCATCTGATCGTGATTGAAACTACCTCGAGAGGTTGTTTCAATCATGATCAGAATTATCATGTTTCGATCATGATTCGCATAATGCATTATCTGATGTAAACACTTTTCAGAGCGAAACATGTTTCATTCGTGATCAGACTTATCATGTTTCGGTCTAGTGAAAACACAGCTTTAGTTCGACAACGTCAAAGGCCAACTCGCCCCATTCTTCGCTATTGCTCGGTCGTGGACACAGAAAAGGCTAATTTTACGGACTTCGAAAATTCATAGAAAATTAATGAAAATAGCTACAACGATATTGTTTTCATTGTGTTGATACGAAAAACGAGGAGATTCATATAAGCGAAAAAAGAATTTGGGGTTACTTACGCTTTTATAACATTTAATAATCGTACACCGATTTCACAGGTTTATTGACAACGCAAATCCGTGCAATATTGGCCCGACTGGAAGAATCGTGACTAAACTTATTACACAATAAGAGCTTAAATAGAAAGGAATTTAGCGGCGAAAAAAAGCAATGTAGTTTAATTTAAAAGATAATATCATGCATTTCCTGAGGTCTAAGGAGCTTGGAAAAATACTACCCACTTTGTTATGTACTTCCTTAGATAATGCTACTAACCAGAGCTAAAATAACAAAAGCCCGTCTTTTCATAACATGGACTTACAAACGGACAACCACTTAGACCGCTAAACAGAAGTATTCTGCTGCTTACGTTTCAACTGAACATAGTGTCCATTCATGTGACACAGTGATTATAAACTTGTTTTTAAGCCACCCTTAAATAATTTTGAGCTGACTACTGAGTGAATGGCTAAAACTACTGCACGGATACAATACAAGCAATTAATGTTTATCGATGAAAATAAAGTTTTCACTCGGAGAAATAAAAACAGAAAACATTTTCGGAATGAAATCGCAGTTCACTCAGAACTTGTTATATCGATGCTTATATAAGCGGCGATGCTTAAACATTTCAGACTGATAAGTAAAGAATACTTTAAAGCCGCATTTAATTACTCGACAAATCAAGCTCAAGTGTGAAAACGTCACTGAACGAGGAAAGTTCAACTCGAAAACAGGAAAATTACGTCCTGGTGATATAACTTCCTGTTACGAATCATCCGATAATTTGGAAAATATTATGTAGGAACGTTTTCCGATTTGCGGCTTGCACATCCTCAGCCCTAAGGCACTGGCAAACTACTACGCAGCTGGTAATACTTCCCCGCGTTTCATCTCTCGAAGCGGCAAACATACCGCAAATCAAGATGATTCTATAGGACATTCTCCAATACCGTGAACTTGAGACACCGACACTCACCCACTTGCATGTCATTACAGACGTCGATGGCGTTATTCTGTTGTTTATGCTCACTCTCACTAAACGTTGCCTACAGGAACCCTACTCGATACCATAAAGAAATAAGACCAAAAATAGCAGAGAAATTTAGTGACGGAAACACAAATCCCTCAACGAAGAATTTGACAAATAATACGCCCAGATTTATTACAGATTACCTCGTATATTTCCTCAGCTCTTAGGGGCTTGGAGGAAATTTATTCTACAAATTGTTTTATGTGCTCTAAGTAATATCCGTCAAACCAATACCAAGATAACATTAACCAAGTGTATCTTGCCATAACAAGCACTAGTACATCCCTCAAGATTGGTCACTACAATCTTTTGTCTACTATCTTACCTTTACTTTTCATAAAAACTCTTCAAGTGTTCAAGTGTTTTGTATCAAAAGAACTACGTAACGGTTTGGGCCTCTTTAAAAAGTTTAGCCTAGAGATTACTAGTTCGTCGTCCGTAATCCGTGTTAATCTTCTCCATCCTTATCCGTCTTTGTCCCTCTATGATTTATCATTATCTCTGTGATTTTTTTTTTTTCATCTTCGCAAACTACTATTTTCAGTTTTCCTTTAATTTAAACGAAATTTTGGGCGTCGCTGTGACTGAGCCTCTTTCAGAATATCACTTGCCATCTATATAAAGACACCTGCATGTACTTGGCTTATTTTTCGATTTAGCACTTACCGAGTTCTTCCGAAACTTTCACGAGTGTTTCCTTTCTCTAACTCGAAAGTGTTGACAAGAAGAATGTCATTTTCATCGCCTGTGTGAGCTCCATGCAAACAGTTACTGAACCTCCCCACTCCACTTGGTACGTTACTTTAGTACGCTACTTTCAGTCAAAAATATCCTCGCATCGAACTGCCTCGATTGGAGTCGAGAAATGGATAAGCGCCATTGCCAAACATCCACCGGCAAACTCCCACAATGTCGTCATTGTCTTCAGAAAGTCGAACCGCAATAATCTGCATGTCTTAGGACCAAAACTAAGCTGGGGTGAGGGTCGCAGCTGATCACATTATCCGCTTCTATGTCGTAGTGATCGTGAATATACAATTTGACGCCCTTCAATAAATTGCACTGATTTAATAACTGAACATTAAATATATTAATTCGAACATAACATACACTGACTAAACAGAACAAACTCAAAATAACACCTCGTCACTCAAAGGGTTTTTGGTGCTTCATATTTATTAAACTGATCCTGGTCTGAGGTTCTGCAAATGAAAATGTTTTTATTTATCAGATAACTTGACAGACAACATCGACGGATATTTTCAGAATTACGGAGCGACCAGCAGCATACTTCCTCAGCCCTAAAGGGACTCTAAAAATACTATGCAATTGGTATTATACCATCGCGTATCATCTGTCAAACTAGCAGAAGTAAAATACTAACCAAGATGACGGCGGGTCATGTTCTCAGAGCATTTACGACACATAAAAGGTTAAGACTGATGATGTTACATGGTTTTTTACGGCCCTGAACTGATTGGAAATAACAAATATTGTCAACAGATTTTTCAGGAAAAATGGACAAACATAAAACAGAAATTAAGTACTAGGAAAGCACATCCCTTATCCGATAATTTTAAAGATAATAAGCAAGGACTTATTGCGATTTATGTCTTCCTCGAACCTTGGGGGCCTGGAAGAAAAGTTAAAACTTCCTTTCTTATCTACAAAATCAAAACAAAGACTTGGAGCGCAAAGCATGCTAGCCAAGAGCGCATGGCGTCTACCTGTTGCTTTCTGCACCAACTGGTCTCATTGCCCGTCATCATTCAATTAAAGCCTATTTCATCATCAAAGCAAACTTACTCAGCTCTGTGGATAACCAGCCCTGAGCAGTATTTCTATCGACATTCATTTCTATTGTTCATCATAGAAAACTCGTTGCTATAAGGTCTAATTGTTGAACACAGTGGGAACATAGGAGAACGAGACTCCCTATGGCTCATGTTAAAACTTGATAAAACCGCAGAAAATGTAAACTTCTGTTTTGCCTTTTTTAAACATGCTACGAGAAAAAGGAAGGAAAATGTAAAAACTCCTTTAAACAAAACTGTTACACCGGCGGCTCGTTTCTTCGAAATACAGCTCCTAGCGCGTACGGGATGTTTCTAGATCTGTTAAATAAGAAAATAATGTATGCACGTAATACATTTTTATTGCACCATACAAAACGTGCGTGAAAGCAACTTGTCTCGTTTCAATTATTAGGTTCAGTTCAGTAAAATGTACGAATACAAAGCCTAAAATGTTTCTAACAGCGATGACTCGGCGATTATAATAAGAATCAGTACTTTTAACTCTCTCTAAATTCTGTGCTGTTGATAAATTTCAATTGCTTTTAAAATTAGTTAGACAAAGCAGTTAATCATGCAAAAATTCTTAAAGGCTTTAACTTTGATCTCCTGATATCACCCACAATCAAAACAACTCGCTTTGAAAAGCAAATACAAGATTTAATCTCTGGCGCTCGCAGGAAAGAAGATTTGCGCCGCTACTGTATGCAGCGCTATACGTGACACGAGCCTATTTCTGCCAGCCATCAAACAAATAATAAATACAGTAATGACGATATTCACCCAATAGCTAAAAGAACAGGATGTAAATAAAACGTTTGATGAATTGTCTTGACCGGAATGAACTATCATCGTAGAAGACGGATAAAGCTGACGGGAGCACTCCTTCATCAAATCGTAGAACATGCGCCTCAAGAACAAGGTATCGACAATTCGGAAAACTAAACTGGAGGAAATAAATTCGGTGTGATACCATAACTTTAAGCAGAAAAGCAAAACTCTAGCGAGAATTTTCATCGGTGATCCAAAATCTGCAAGATTCAAAAAGTTTCTCTGAAGATATGGCGTACAGAGTTCTGTTACCTGCCTGCTTTTAAGTCAAGGTGAGTCGTAATCATGCAGCATTTAAGAATATTTGCCACCAATAATCTTGAAATATATTTTTCCATTTGACCTTATAAAGCCTTACAAACCTTCCTTCAATCTTGGGAAACATGAGAAATATCATGAACGGTCATAAACCCAACTAGTTTCGTGCTCGTGAAATCAAACACGTTCTCTCCCTAAGGTTGTAGAATTCTTTAAAACTGCCTGTTTAGAATTGGAACAAATGATAAATATAAAGAACTCCATTAAAAGATGCCTCTAAAGAACATTTAGGTCTTTTAATCACAAGGTATTTCGAAATTCGTTCTGCTTCTCTATAATAATTCAACCTAAACTCTAGAGTAAATCGAATGCTTTTGTCCATGGTTCTTGAGCACTGATGGATGTCATCTTGAGATTTCTTTTGATGCAAGAATACAGATTGTTAGTCGCAATGAAAAAATGTTGGCGTTCAATTTTGGAACTATCTTTTTCTTGCAAGTAGATCACGTGTCAAAAATGGAATTGAAATTGCAGCGCGGTATCTTTCAGGTTACCTTTGTCATGAATTTTCTGATTTACAGCACTTTAATCGTTAGTCTGGTTTATCTTCCCAGGAAATTTTTCACAGTAATTGTGTTTTTTTTTTAATTTCATTTTCACAGAGCAACTTAGTTTGGGCACTAGACCAGCCGTAGATGTAAAGAAAGGATCAGATAATAACTTGATAGAATAAATTTGTATCACTTAGGATAGAACTCACGTTACTTCGAAAAAGGTCTCTGCACCCTTTGGATACGAGACTATGTTTTCGCTTTACAAAGAAAGCCGTCAATATGTCCGAAGCGCCTTTCGAAATTTTAAAAGAAACTCATCTAGAAAGCGGTGCAACGGATTTACGCCAACTAATTTGCTCTAAAAGGATGAAGTATTTTCCAAAAATCTTACAAAACAATGAAGTAACACGAAACTCTTAACAATACAAATCCTTAAATCTTATATGATTCTACCAATAAAAGTATCAACTTTAAAATAACTGAGCTTGGCATGCTACAACCTCCACGCAAAAAGGCGAAAACGTAAAAAGTCCAAATTGGTGCTTCCAAAGTGAACAAATTCGAAAGGTCGGTTTTTCGTTGCCAGAGACTTTGTCATTTCCAAAGAGTATTTCCGTTTCGCTTTTAAATAGACTGCTCTGTCTCCGAGTGAATACACTCCATTGTCGGAATTGAAACTTTATTCCAAAAGCTGTCGGTTTTCAGAATGCGTGTCCTCTTGCATAATTTACTTTATCTTTCCGATCCCTAATTTGACGGAGAAGCGCGTGGAACAATTGCAGTCGCCAACTTTGAGGTTTTTCAACAAACTGAAACGTGACATCCCTTGAGGTACATAACTTGGCATACAAACTAATCAAATATTTAATGTTGGCACAAATTCTCGTTCCTGGGGATAGATAATGCGTTTGAAAACTGGATTTTTCAAAAAGAAAAACGACGAATGACGAGTTTATTTATCACTTCGCAAATGCTGCGAGCTTTATCGAAAAAAAATAATTCTGATCGACTTAATCTTCCAAAAAATACGCACAAGAGACTCTTTACTAGGAATTCGAAAATACAAAACTGTCAGCAAAAAAATCCTATAGCAACCATTTATATTTAGTCAGCTTGCAACAAAACAAATGAAAAGTACTTTCTTCCGATAATGCATTCACGATACTGATCACAGATGTTTGCTGTGAATGAAGATTTTATCGTGAAATGGGGGAATGCATTGAAAAAATCTGTTCCTTCAATCAAAATATCGATACTTTACAATTCAGTGTGAATACCTTCAAAATAATAATTTCTCAAACAAGAAACCAGCTTCCGCCCTTAGCAGGAACACTGCAATCAAGTCGAGATTTTGAAAAGCATTTTGGCGTAGCGCGGCTTTTACAAAAGCCAATTTGTTACAAGATGTCCATGCAACCATTAATTTCTAATGTAAATGAACTTCATGTTTACCCCATCACAGTCAAACGTCTGTAAAGATTATCAGAGAAATACATAACAAGTGTTTGCTAGTGAAATTATGTCTTCCTTTTACCTTTTTATTATTATTATCAGATACTTTACTGGGAAAGATCTAGAAAACGTCACGAGATTCAATTTTTAAAAACTTTGTCACAACTTTGAGGAGTGCAACGAAACGAGATTCTGCGAGGGTAAAGTATGTAAAGAAACCAACGCTTCTTACTGACGAATATGATCTAAGAAGAAATCAAAACATAAAAACGTGTAGTGTTTCACAGGACAAAAAAAAACAAAAAATACTTATCATTTGACGGTTGCCAGACGGTGTCGAGTATGGCCAAAGTCTTTTCCTACAAAATTTTAAAATAATCCTTGCACAGGGATTTGGCCATGAAATGGAAGTTAGATTGCACTCTCAAACCATGGTTTCTTTCTTCATGGCAGCTCTTTTCTAAAACGTAAAAATTCAATGAGAACGCTTTGATGATGTTTTTAATGACGTAATTGTTCTCTGTGGTTTGCTATGGTAACGTTTGTTTTTGTTTTTTTTGGCCATTTTCGGCCTTGTGGTTCCCAGTCTTACATACAAAATGTTGTCGAATATAAACAAGCCTTGAATTCTTCTTTCCATGGCAGAATGAAGACGTTTTTACTGGCCGTGGCTGTTTTTACGTTTTGTACATGTCAGTCAGGAGGTCAGGATTTAGAATTTCTGAACCTGTCTAGCTGGACGCGTTGCTCTTCGCTGTGTTGGTGTGCAGACGATAACCACAGTCGTGTCTACGGACGGTGCTCATTGCATAAGCTGGATGAATCCTTGGATTTCAATTTGTCAAGGCAGCTTTATTCCTTGTAAGTATTTGACTGTTTTTCGAGATAAATTGGAATAATCGCCGAGCTTATTTAGTTTTTACCAGCACAAAACTAAAGCAAAATCTAGAACGATTTTCGTTTGATCTTGAAATGATGTGATTTTGTTCGACTTCGTTTCTTTACACAAATTGTTATTGTTAATGGAGAGTACTTCATTTAAGATATCAGTCAAACTCGGCGAGATCCCTCATTAGCATTCTCTAAACCAACCAAAACTCGAGGGCGCTTTCTCAGTCGTTAAACCTTGCTCTATTCATTCTTATTTTTATTTTTTATTTCTTTTTTTTTTTTTACTTTCCCTCTGTTTCCGTCTTATTATTTTAAGGTCAAAGAAAAACGCTCTCAGTAGCTTTGACAAATAACTACAAGCAAAGATCTTTGAATTTGTCAGGTGAACCTATCATAAATAATGCCGCCGATTAAATCGGGATTTAATAAGTATCAAGTTAAGAACTGAATTTAGTTTGATATCTTGCTTGATGTTTGATAATGTGGCAGCATGTTTTACTTTCCTTTTTAGCTGGGTATTGTGCTAATTTGCATAATGTAAAATGATTTCAGCACGTTGTCTGGACGTTCAGTTAGATTCAGGATCGAAATTAGAAGCTTTTAGTGCACAGTGCAATTTTTGTTCCAGTATTTAGGTCCGTTCTGGCGGGACGTGCTTAAATTAAACGTGTGATGCACGAGAGACGTTTTCTAATGAAGTTTTCTCTCTCTCGATGGTAAAAATAAAAGTCCTCTTCGTCAGAAGTGCGATGTTTTGACTCTCGGGTTTAGAAAAAAGAACAGGCTTTTCAATAATTAAAGAACCTGTCACTGCTTTCAATTAAGAAATAAGAAATAATAATTCCCGTTGTCATGTTTCTTCGAAAAATAAGATAAGCGAGAAGAGAGAGACAGCTAATATCAAACGAGAAGACCCTATAAGCTCCGAAACTCATGAGGAACAAGTGCAGGAAAGGATTAATTTTTTTACGTTCTTGTCGTATCGCTTAAAGCTATGGAAGTTAAATTTCGTCGGTCCTTTACGTAAAAAATACAATGTTTTGACTACATTGAATGCTAAACGACTTTTAAATTGTTAAAAAGTCCTCAAGGCCTGTGAGGAAAAGGAAACAGTTCTTGCTTTCGGACTTTTTTTCGGGAAACAAAAAACCTGGGGCAGCTGATCTGACTCAATAAAGACGTTACTTTTTTTTGAGACACTGATGAGTTGAGTCGACGGGGATGTGAAATACTAAGCTGGTTCTCAAAGCGAAGGTGAAAATGGTGGAAATTGCCCGCACCTATTTCTTTCCCGCGTTTGCCTTGCGTCAGAACAGAGTCGAGAACTTTCAGCTGCTGCGTAGCGATACCGGTCGAAACGCCAGCTACGTAAATTCCACCCGTAAATTCACTACGACGGTTAATTTATCGGTGAATTTATCGTTGCTATACTGTAGTTGATAAACAGCTAGTGATCAGAGTCCATGTCGATTGTATGGAATTTTCCTGAGCACTTTGTATGACTTGGTCACATGATAAAGATAGGCGAACTCATGCCGAACGTTTAGCTAAAGACACGAGCTTCGCTGATGTGGATTGACTTGTTTTGTGGCTGATGTTATACGTTGTGATCTATTCTCCAGCTCTGTTTATTGGCCACCCGAGCACGCAAGATGGCGCTACTTGCCTGCTAAGGATTACCAGCTGCTTCCCAAGGAAAATAATGGGTCGTTAGGTCAAGATGTCTGGATTTCACACATGGTCAATAACCCAAATTCCATTAACTTACACCCGCTACATTGGGGGGGGGGGGGTGTTCCAATACTGTCGAGTAGATTCCATCGGAAAAAGGATCTTACGATTCGTTCGATTCGTCGAATGGTGAATCTTTATTGACGATCCGACACGTGGAGTTGTCGATCGGAAAAGTGCATCTCATTAGAGGGACTTAGAAAATATTTGACCTCAATCTTATGGCATAGCCCCTGTTTCGCTTTGTCGATTCGATTGCTTCGTTCGATTCGTCGAATGGTGAATCTTTATTGACGATCCGACACGTGAGTTGTCGATTGGAAAAGTGCATCTCATTAGAGGGACTTAGAAAATATTTGACGTTAATCTTGTGGCATAGCCCCTGTTTCGCTTTGTCGATTCGTCCAATGGTGAATCTTTATTGACGATCCGACACGTGGAGTTGTCGATCGGAAAAGTGCATCTCATTAGAGGGACTTACCGTGCTTTTGATAGAAAGGTGACAATCAGCATGCAATGTTTCGTTGATACTACCTTTGGTTTTTTTTTGAAGGAGAAATAAGATTCATGTTCTTATGTTCTCTTTCACAGGTGTTAGCTTTTGTTATACCGGTGTAAATCACCATACAATCTTTCGTTTATATATACCACCTTTGGTGTTTTAGAACGAAAAATATTCATGTGTTTATGACCTCTTTCACCGTTGTTACCTGAGTGGCGTTTTGTTTATTGCCGGCCATTGATTCATCGATAAGAGTACT
>Ga0126337_10003089_pt1 | contig 10794 bp, 10 predicted proteins | sample DipCmetagenome_FD_92527 | JGI IMG/M metagenome (GOLD analysis project Ga0126337, IMG submission 92527) | Coral microbial communities from La Bocana,Puerto Morelos, Mexico - Diploria C A metagenome | ecosystem: Host-associated > Invertebrates > Cnidaria > Coral | place: La Bocana,Puerto Morelos... | reverse complement strand
TGAATACCCCTTGATCATGAATATTTCGTAATACTTCAACACACCCTGTGATTGGGTGCAAACATAAAGACTTTAACTTTGATTCTACAGGATAATACTTCACCGTATCAATTTGCTGTCCTTTTCCCTGAGACCCATTGGTCCAATTGGTCCAGTCTACGTGGAAACCGTTTCCAACGCCGTGTGTTCGATGCTGGGCAGCCGGAACGTCGAGCATTCGGTTGCGCCGTCGCAAGGTGGAAGGAGAAGAGTCGATTTTCTGGGGAGAAAATCGACGGCGACGCTGATGTGTTCGATGTGCTTATTAGTACGGCAATTGCGGCAACTTGGCAAATCAATTCTCCAGAAAATCACTCAAAAGTCTAGAAAATCACTCAACTCGAAGTCTCCAAGCTCCACACAGAGGCGTCAACTACATCCCCGAAGGTCTCAAAAGGCAGAAGTGGACGATCTTGTAAATGGAATGGACGCCTGTCGTGTCAAGCAGCGGGTTTGCGTCTGCCTCTGAGTCCAAAATCCAAATCAGAAACTTCGAAGCAGGAACTCCCCAAAGCTCCCGAAGCCTGCCTGTACCGCGCTTGTGGCGACCAATAATCGTGCCAGGCCACAATTTCCCCACTCAACAAATCTCTCATGGAGCCACCAGGGCTGTGCCTCGGCCCAAAATCAAACTATGTATTTCCATGCACTAATTGCAGTATTGTCTGTAAATCAAAAAAACATATGAATGACTATGAAGTGCATAATCTGGCTGGCTCTGAATGAAGACCCTTGTTCATATGCTATATGATGCCAGGTTTTGACACGCATGCTTCAGAGCCCCTAGGTGTCCAAATTAAAGTACTATTTTGTAATATATTTTGTAGATGATAAAAAACAATTTTGCGTACATATTATGTTCTTGAGATCAAGGCATTCAAGGTCTCACGACACTCCGACTATGAGCAGGAAAAAACATAAAAACAAAATGAAATAAAGAATCAGACCGTCCAAACTTGAATCAGAGCTTATCTTTTGTGACATTGCAGTCATCTTTGAATGCAGGCAAAATGGTTGTTCGTAAGCTCGGTACCTCTGTGGTAACATCATCGGTGACCCGCCCTCCGTGGAGAGCAGCTTGGGGAAAAGCTTGCAGGACGGTGCTGATGCAGGTGGGCTGTAGTGTGCCTGACGTTTGGAGAACTGAGCAACTGATTCGAAAATATTCCAAATCTATTGACATTGATTAGAAGCCATGTATTACATGTATCACCTTTTCGCCGATTCGAAAACTCGTCGACACAATCTTTGATCAGCATTTTTAAATCATGATCATGATTAACACGTGATGTTTTCAACGACGTTTTCTCGTTTTCAATTTGTGTTTTTTGACTGTTTAAAACAGCGCCTCCAAGTGCTTTCTAAAGGTTGAACCATCATGTGCTTCCCAAAATCGCTTCAATTCTGGCATCGACTGCTGCCTGGAAAAATATTCTCGTAATCCAGCTGGACGACTGTCATTGACATGTCCCGGATTTACGCCACAATTAAATCGTGGATTCCATCTTGGTCGTGTTCGTGTCAATTCAATCTCTGACGTGGGACTTGTTGGAATTGAATTGGCCTTTGGTGCAGCACTATGAGGTTGGCACTCGGGTGCCTGTTGCTGGATGTTTGGATTCTCTGAAGTTTGGAGCCAGCGGATGTAGCTACGTTGATCGGCGTACTCGCCAGAGTCACCATGCTGTACCAAACGATCCCATTCCTTCTCAAAATCCTCCGTTGTGGGATGGTGACCTAATAGAAATGCGTAAAGTTCCTGGAACTCGTCACGACTCACATAGTGATTTCCATCCAAGTCGAACAACGCAAAGGCCAAATTCGCAGAGTAGCGCGCCAACCGAGGCTCTCTCAAACATCGCATCAAACTTCGGAACTCTTTGAAAGACAGCTTCGAGTCCTAGTGGCAGCCGACTGGAAAAAAAAACCAAAAAAATGCCCCGGAATTGACAACCAAATTTCTAAATTATGTTTATTCAAAATTTATTGATGTTTTTTTGGGCAAAACCGCTAAATGTTTTAGATCGTTGCACTGGATCTCAGTTGAATGGAGAAACAACGAAATAAAAATCCAACAAGCCCGTCTCGGTCATTCGACAATTCGATAGCACCATCCTTTTTGCCGTCCTTGTTGACATCAGCTTTTCGAAGGCACAACTCGATAGCACCATCCACATTCACTTGGGTCCTGCAGTTGAGACGCTTTGACTCCATTTCGCATGATGTTTTTCAAAAAATCTTAAACATGTGATGTTGCTATATATAGTTCCTTATTTTGTGTCTTATGTTGTTTCTCTTCTTGCTTCATTCTCATTGTTGCACTTTTTCTCCATGGTGAGTTCAAAGTCCAAATGCGATGAAATCAGGCCTGGAATAGGAGGCGCCACCTGTGCTTAGCCCACTTTGAGGTGCTACAGCAGCACGAACAATGTTGTGGAACTCCTGCAAGGTATCACCGTTAATTTTGAATGACACCTTTAGGCACACAGCACAACACAGAAACCATGAATTTATGGTTTACTTAGTTTACTTATGAATATCATTACAAGGTATACGAAATGACCGTGGGAAATTCATCTGACTTTGACGGTCGTAACGTGCGTGTAACGTGACACGTGAATCCATTCACACGTCCTCACAGTCCAATTCTTTTTTTGTGACGAAGCCGTTGCGATCTCGATCCATACGGCTCCAGAGACGCGCCACCCAGGCATCCATACCCTGCCGCAAATTGTGGATCCAGGACACATCTTATCAAATATGCATTATACATATGATACAGCAATGATACATGATACATTTGTTTGACTTAATGAATATATATATATATAATATATTCATATAAATATATACGATTTAATCTAATATATGTGTATATATATATATGAAATAACACTATACATATTCTAAGATCTTGCGAAAAGGCGCGCATTTCCAACTCCCGTGGCGCCTCGGAGGGTTTGGCCAAACTCCAGGCCCGTCGCTGGGAACTCACGAGGCCTCGTTCGACATGGCGCCATTCATCCAAGGGCTCCATGCTGCGGTTGCGGTTTGTTTCAGGCAACAAAAACGGACATTGCGATGGATTGCTTTTTTTTTTTCCATCCTTTTCTCACGTAAAATCACTTTCAGGTGTGAAACATTGAAAGTGGGGACCATGGTCGAAGGGTCAGAATAGAGTAGAACAAAAAGGAATCAAGTAGAGTTGGTCTGGTATAGTGACAGTGCATGTGAAGAGTTTGAAATACTTTGAAGTGCCAAAAAGATCCAAAAAGGTTTTGGGATCAGCTCTCATCTCATAGGCAACCCCCTTCTCACCCAAAAACTTGAGCCATCAAAAAAACTTTCAAAATGTCAGCATATGGCACCATGTTTGGCACAGCCAGTAGAAACTCGAAATCCGAACCGAAAGTGTGGTATCGTGTCTGAGTCCGACCATGTGGGCGGGCAAGGCCTTTTTTTTGCTCGAGAGGACTTGGTAACTCAGCTCTTGCAATTCCTCCAAGAGCTCCTGCCCAGCAAATCGTCCAATTTTTTTCAAAACAAATGTCCATATCAGACTCTATATGAGAACTCACATCACTTCGTATCACTTGACTCGTTTTACTCTGAATGGCTCCTGTGTCGCAATTCCTCAGGAAGGTTCAAAAGTTGAAAAAGTTGATGTCACAATATGTCACAGCATCGCCAAGACATGTGAGACATCAAAAAAGTCCAAGAGAAGGCAAGATCATAAGATAGAGAAGACAGTAGAAGAGTATCAATATAGACTAGGAGAAGTCATCGAGTCAACTTTTTACATCTGTCAAACTCTGTTGGAATTTGCATGATGTTGCGTGCTTGTTGGGTGGTTCCCAACGCACAAATGGTTCGAGATGGTTTAAAATCAGCTCACTTTGGAGCACTCAAAAATCAGTTCCAATGGGTTCAATTTTGCATATGAATATTTGGATCCCATCGGAATCCCAAGCCACCTGCAACGAAAACACCTTCTCCACAATCTGCTGACATCAGCAGCTCTTGGGTTGCAGTGGAAGGAAGACCCTTTGGTGGAAGTGGTCCTGGTCTTGGTGATTTTACAGTTGTTCGATGAAGGATTCGTAATCCTTGTTTCGATTGATCCATATGAGCTTCAGGGGAAGCTCGATGTGCAATGGCCCAATTGTCAATGAAGATACAATCACCTTGACGATATGGATAGCTCATAGCATATTTTCCTGCTTTTCCATCATTTCCAAAACCCGAATTCAACAATTCGTTGTAGCTCCGGAAGACTTTCAACAATTCATCGTGCTCCAAGAGACGCCAGCCGCTCTTGGAATCCAAACTTCTTTCCAAAATGCCACCCGTCATGCCCAAGTGGAGATAGACGGATCGTCGACCAGAAATAGGATGGTCATGAACCATGGGATGTAAGACACCTGATGTGGCATTGATGGAGACCAGGCGAGACCAATAGTCCTTCACGTTTTGCGGCTGTAAACTTAAGAGCTACCACTATGTAAAAATCATTTGTTTTTCATTTTCTATGTCTTTCATTTGGGAAAGTTGGCTGTGAAGAATAAAAGGCACAGGCTCAAATGAAGCAGGAATTTTGTGTCCTGTGTTTCCTTGGGCAAAGCATCGAATGCTGCTCCTTGGTGTACAAATTCTGTATCACCTCCTTGTTCTGGAACTCGAATAATGTGATATCCCACATGTGAGAAAATATTGGCTTCAAAGGATCCATCATTGTGCCATTGTGGCCCAACCCCTGTGATTCCTACAGAGTTGTCATTGCTTAAACGAAAGATGTGACGATTGGGAGCCTGTGGATGCACACCATGAGTGCTGTGCATCTCCTGAGCTCCCCAGAATTTGCTGCACTGCACTTGTTCCTCGCCACTCAAAATTCCTTGACCACTGAAGACTAGGAAACCTCTCGAAGCCATTTCTGCCTCAGACACTCGGAAACTGCAAATAGAATCACAGTATCAATGGCTCGGTTCTGTTTTATTTTCTGGTTTATCTGGCAAGAAAGCATTCAAACTTCTTGCTTTGAAACAAAATTCTATGCACAGTGTCACATCATACAACATCATGCAACATCGACATTTCATGACATCGACCTTTCGTTTCTCATTCTCAAATTCTTCTCGCCTCCAAGGCTTTCAAGACTTCGTCGTTGGGTTTTTTTCGAAGATCCAAACCACGGACTTCGGCGCCCAGCGGTTCAATGGCCACGATGTGGATGCCATGTTTGCCCAAGAGTTCCACATTCAAATCCGACAAGGCAAAAACTGCTGGCCGCTCTGGTGCTTTTGCATCTTTTGCCATGGCAAAATATGGCAAATAAAACCTCTACACAATGCTTATGGAGCTATTTATCTGTAGCTTTACTTTGCATTCTGATCTACACACTGTCTTTCGGCATGAAGCAAGAGATAAGTTAGAGCATTTTTGTTAAACCTTTGCGAAACATGTATCTGACAAACGTGATAGGACTATTCATCCATATTTGCCCGTATTTTTTGCAACTGAGCCAGGACGAGGCAAGTGAGCTTGGCAGTGAAACAAACCGCCGCAACTACTTCTTCCACCCTGCAAACCCTTGAATCCAGGAACGTAGCTAGAAGATATGCAACTAGATGTGCCTGGGAAGTCCATTGCTGATCTTCAAGAAGCTTTCTGCCAAGATACGACCACTCTCTTCCGCAGCTTGGACTGCAACAGCCACGACCTATCAACGACTTCTTGCTCGAAGCATCTCGAGACAATGAACATATTCAGAATACATCACATTGTATATAATTGCAATCTCAAGCCCAGCAAAGGCCGGCGGCATTAGCCGGAGGCTGATAAATACATCACATTGTATATAAATCTATATATTTCTCATATATGATAATATATATATATACATTATATGTAATTAAATGCATCTAAATGGCGAAATTACATCAGTGGCTCCAGATTCAACAATTTTGAGTGCCTCTGAGTCGATGTGGGCATCTCCAAAACGAAGAGCTAGCAACACCTTGGTTGAAGTTGCACTGAAGCATTGACTTTATTCCATTTTCTTTGATCATAGAACCACTCCATTTGATTATATCTAATGGATTCTAATGGCTTAAATCTTCCTATCTTTACATGGAAACCTTCCGAAGGGACCTAAAACGTGCAACATCCTTCAACATTCAAGCCACTCGTGAGAGGATATTATCTACATTCATGGCTAACCGACTCAAGACCCTCGGTCTGAGATTGTGACCCTCTGCCATTGACCTGCTCTTTGGCAGGCATCGGTGATCGCGCTACTGGTGGCCTTGGATTGACATCAAGATATCATCACATCATATCCATCATAATCAACAATTCTTGATTGTATAATCTATATGTTATATACTGTAAATCATTTACAGATCAATGAATCCACGGTTTTTACCCACGTAAGGAACCTCGAAAGGCTGAAACAAATGACTTGCAAGTGAAGATTGAAGTAAATCCTTTTGTATGACAACTTTTTGGAAACACATGGCTCAAGGTTGCAGCCAACTCAGTGGAGATGCTTTCGCTCCTGGCTGAAACACGACAGTCACAGGGTGTTTCGACGGACCAAAGCAGCGGCGCACCTCATGAGATCCAAGAGGTTGAACGAAGCTCTCCACGACGCCGTGGTGGCCAAGGAAGTCAATGCCGAATTGGCCCCGATCTGGGAGGGAAAGTTGAAAAGTTCGACATCCAAACCCATGAAACACATGCATACTTGTCGCATAATTTTCATTCTTTTTTGAAATTAGAACCTGAGGCCTGAACAGGATCCAGCTCTAGCTGTTTTTTCCTTTTGACAGTGCAAAACAAGCAAGCTATGATTTTCTTTTGACAATAGTTTCATATTTTTTCTTGCAAATGTTGCTTTTTAATTCATGTTTGTCTCTTTCCACCTTGTCAGAGTCTCCTAAAACTTCCTTGTGTCTTTTCAAATCCTTTCACCTTTGTCCGAGTTGTCTCACCTCATGGATGCCAAGAGCTTCGCGACGGAGGCGGCGTCACTGCGACAGGCGGCCAAGGCCAGATTGAAGCTCACGGCATCGGGGCACCTGGGCAACGGTGCAAGGCTGCATGCCTTGCATCTCAGATCAAAACATAGCTCATATGGTTTAAACATTTAAAAAATGGTTCAAAAGTCCATAACATAGCATCTTAAATTAGTCCATCTCTTGGGAGATTGTGGCAGAGTTATCTGTTATCTGAGCTCGCTCACTTCATCTGGTGGAAAATGTGCAAGGCGAGGTTCCACCTCGACAGCCACAGCACGGTGCAGATCGGTGCAGATTGCAGATCGGTGAATCGGTGGAACCCTTGAGCTGCAGCACTGATCGCCCCAGTGGTAGATGGTCGTCAATGTATTCAAAGAGCGCACCTTAAAAGGCTAGGCCAAGCGGGCCAAGCTCCAAATGAACTACATCATTCTGACAAAACACAAATGAACTACATCATGTTAACCCCAGAAGTAATGAAACCCCCAATGCTGTTCAACTGATGGGCCCATGGGCGGGTCCCATCTAAGTCGTAGCAGCAATTTGTCACTTTTAGAAAGCGCAAATTCACAGGTCGGAACTCTGGCATGGGCACATTGGTCACACACCTGAGTTCAAAAATCACTCTTCTGTAGTAAGATATTTCAAGGATGAGTTGGACAAAAAACCGCTTGACAATTAACCAATTTGCGAAACTTTCACTGTCAGTTTTTTTTCTCCTTTTTCTTTGCACATGCCCGTGGCGCCACCGGCTTTTGCTGGCCTAAAAGGGATGTAGCTACACACCGACCGGCCCCTTGAATCTGAGATAAGGTCGTATACGTCAATCAAAATCTGGATTTTGCCATGGAGACCACTGATTTCAAAACGCTTCTTGGACACGTTTCACAGTTGACACAATGAAACATAATTTGAATATGGGCCGAGGTAAGCTGGCCCTTGGCCAAGGCGGGCACTGGCATCCGGCGCATCCAAGCTTCTACGATTTCCAGTTGAAGTGTCTGATTCTGATCACAAAATTCTCGAACATTCTGGTTGTTTTCAAGTTTTTTCTATCATATTTTCACTGAAAGGATCCATTCATTCATCGATGATCGATTCGATCCTCGATTGCTTGCTTTTATTCAGACTCACCAGGGGCGATCGGCTCCAGGCATGCAGCGCTCACCTGTTTCAGTTTCAAACATATTGTTCAACCGACACTGCGATCTGGGAGTAAGAATCCTTTCGACATGTGGCCTGTAATGTCCGCACCTGGTCAATGCCCTTGGTGGCGTCCACATCCCTCACGTGACATTTCTTCTTGGAAAAGAATTGCCGTAGCAGATTTGAATCCTTGGAACTGTGGCTGTGAAGATTCAAGATACCTATCTTGTCAAGTCCAAAGATGGCCAGGGTTCAAAAAGCCTACATACTGGTTGCAAGGAAGACATTCTATCACTTGTCCTTGTATCATCTTGTATCCTTGTCTTCATTCATATTATATACATATCTCATATCATCATATCATCATAATTTCATTGAACATTCTGTCCGGATCCTTTCAGCTCGGTGAAGCTTGTCCAAGACACCTTTTGGTAACGCTCAACTTGCCCTTTGAGTTTTGAGTCCTGAGCGAAGTTGACGTCGTGATTTGCTCCACATTTCCGAAAGAAAGCCAAGCATGTGACAGCGAAAACATCTTTGCATAGCAAATCACATGTCCTCAAAAGGCGGTCTAATCAAATTTTCTCCCGTGAAGTCATCGATCCCTTTCTCCAAGGGAGTTCGGTGCAAGTCGTGGTACAAACGACCTCAACATTTAGACATAGAGACATGGAGATGCAATCTGACATCGTCACATCCTCTATTTTCTGCCAAGCCTGAAGCTTCATGTAAAAGTCGCCCTTGGCATCTTTCGAGAAGAACATCCTGCCATGGAAATGTCTTTTCCAGAACATCTCGTAAAACCGTAAAACTTCTGCTTTGCTGCAGGCAAATGCAAGATCTGTGTACATCTTAGTCATTGTCAATACTAGCAGCTAGCATCTCCCATTTGCACACCCTGCACATGGTCTTCTGCCAATAGAAGTCGATCTGAAACAGTGCCCAAATACCAACGATGGTTGGATGGTTGCGAGCAGCTTTGAAGACCAGCAAACTCAGCAAACCCACTGAAACATCTTGACATACATGCATATGAATTCATAATATAACAGCCATTTTTAATCCGTTTCCTTTTTTCACATGCGTTCGCTGATCTGTCACTGTTCCGGATCTCCCATTGCTCCTGCGGTGCATCCAGAAAAATCGCTGCATCCAACGATTTCTTCTGCTTCGCGAGCTCTTCCTCCAGGCGCGAAGCCTTCCACGAATCAACAGGTCGACATGTGTGGCCTTAAGGTTTGTCGAGAACAACACGTTTAAAATGTAGAATGCAAATTCATATAATTCGTATTGTGTTCATACATATTCATACTATTTCCTGTTTCTCATATTCTGAACATCTTGTGAACTCTCATGTATATAATCTACTTTCAAAGGCTCGCAGCAAAATTCGGAGTAAAAACTTCCAACGTTAAATCGACCTGTGTGATCCACAACACACTGGTTGTGCCTGCGCCACGGTGGTGGGAAAGCCATCCAGGACAAATCCGCGACGACACTGGTGGCGTTGCAACAAAAGGCCCACATTTTGCCTGGAAATCGGAACAAACTGAGCCAACTGAGCGAACGAACGTTACTAACAACGGAACCAAACAGTTGAAAAAAAGCAACAAACGACTAACGACATACCAAAATCGTAAACCGAGTGACATGGCTTCTTCATCACTTGAAGCACCTGGGTCTTTTTCCGAAGCAGAAATTGAGGGGAAAAGGAGCATGTCAAAGGAGTTCGGAGTTGGACAGCACAGCGCAAGAAAAGAGTGTTGTTTGTGGAAACATATTTAACAACCAATACTACTCGAAACCATCAAAAACAAACATTTCACTGCTGAGATAGGTTGAATGCTGTCAAACGTGACTTTCGCATGCCACAAGTGCATGCGAACGCACAAATTCACACCAGGGAACTCGAGAGATCTTTAGCAGAGATCCGACATACGCCGAAGGCCCTTCTCAGGGCATCCGCCTGCGTTTGTTTTCCTCAAAGCGCTTGCTGGAAGGTATGCTCTTTGCATGAAAAGAAGTGAAACATATTGAAACATCTGTGTTCATTGCAGGGTCATCTCATTCCGGTGTTTAACATTTCCAAAAACACTTCTCATCCATTCTCATCCCATGTTTGGGGGTGGTTGAGGGGAAACTTCCTGTGTTTGAATTCACTTCGAGGGATTGCACAAGCTTCGGCAGCTTCGGCCAAGTTTCCCACACACGGCGGGCCCAAAACAGCTATATTGGCAGGTGTCCGGCTAAGCAGCTGATGCCTGTCAGAGCGCATTGGGTTCACCATGGTGAGCTCACACTTCGACTTTATTACAAGAGAAGTTTGCATATGTACGAAAAGCATCAAAACGTTTGAAGTTTGTCGAAATGTCTTTCAGGTTGGGAAGCCTACGCTGCGGACCATGCCTACGCTTCAGCTCGGAAAGAAGCTCGGCTGTCGGCACGGTCTCCAACTCCTCCGGCGACACGCGACCTGCGAGAAACGGAGAAACGAAGAAATAGGAAACACCTGCAACCGGGAGAGTTGGTTTGATGATATGTTAAGGTTTTTTTGTGCATTTGTAGAACTTTGAAAAAAAAAAACAAAGTG
>Ga0126337_10003086_pt1 | contig 10798 bp, 6 predicted proteins | sample DipCmetagenome_FD_92527 | JGI IMG/M metagenome (GOLD analysis project Ga0126337, IMG submission 92527) | Coral microbial communities from La Bocana,Puerto Morelos, Mexico - Diploria C A metagenome | ecosystem: Host-associated > Invertebrates > Cnidaria > Coral | place: La Bocana,Puerto Morelos... | reverse complement strand
CTATTTCGCGGCCGCCATGTTGGTGTACCACATTGGTACACCAATATGGCTGCTCCATACTGGGCTCTACAAATTTGTGCAAAATATTTCGACGAATATCTGAAGTTACGAAAAACGCACAGAATTCAAACTTGGAGAAATGACTTCTTTTTCAATCTCCCATAACAACACAATTTCTTGACTTTTTCTACCGAATGGTTTTCGAATTATTTTTTTATTCTGTTTTATTGCGTGACAGTGCAAGCCAAGGATTACAGAAAATCCTTATTCCTTGAAACTTACTATACAAAATTCTACTGAAGTAATAAAGCAGTCTCTTTGTTTAAAACTAAGCTAGAATTCTACATGGTCGTAACACGGATGTCTTTTTTCTTGCTAAATGAGACTGACTTCCGTTGGGTTTCCGATAATAAGCCGTGGGGTTATTTGGCTGCCTCGGTGGGCTGCCGGGGGTCGGCTCGGTTTCGATAGAGATTATTTACGTAGAAGCTGGTTAGAAGGATTTCGCAGTTAAAAGAGAGATGGACGTTTAAATTTGGAAAGGCATTAGCTACTCATAGGAGCACTACATAGTCGAACCCTCTTAACCCAAGAACACGAAAAAAAAAAACAACTTGAGAGTACTTAGTAAGTAAACATGAGAAGTCTCTTAACACACTGTAATGCTATAGAAAATAAAACAAGTTGTGCAATAAGGAGCTAATAATTCGAAAAAGCGTCAAGAGGAAAACGAATCAAGGCTAATCTAGTGAGCGTATTTTCAGGCATACAAGTTTACTTATTGGCTGAGCTGTTGGAGTTTAAGATTGGTTGAGGTGTGGTGGAGCTTATTATCAGAATTTGACGGGATTTAATCATATTTAAAGCCACGCTTCAGCTGAGGGATGCAGATGAGAATGGTCAGCAAGGCACACAGTCCGAAGGAGATTGACGTCAAAGCCATGGTCTCAGCCTCGTGATAATTGTCTGCTTCCCGCTTCTTGTGTCCCTCGTTTCCAGCCTTGCGCGCCTGAAAAGAGTCGTGTATACCAATTAAATAGTTAGGATTACGATATTTCATCAAAAAAAAGAATTTGATAATTTTGCGGCAATATACGCGAAGTCAATCATATACAAAGAGAACTTTTCACGTCGATATCACGGTGGAGTGGCGTGTGATTTAAAATGGAAGATTATGTAAGCACGCTTGCGAGTGACGAAGTAAATGACATACACACACGATATGAATTTAAAGTTGATCATCGCAGTTATACACACAACTTAAGCAGTTGTGAAATTGAAGCCTGAAAAAAATTCAGGCCTGAACGGGATTCGAACCCATGACCTCTGAGCTATCAAGCCATCTGGGAGCTGGTCACATTGTGAGTTCGTAATATACCCGTAGAAAGTGAGGAATGTCAATGAATATATGAAATATCATATATTTCAACTTTCTCCGGTATCGCAGATGTCATGGGTTCGAATCCCGTTCAGGCCTGAATTTTTTTCAGGCTTCAATTCCACAACTGCTTAAGTCGTGTGTATAACTGCGATGATCAACTTTAAAATCATATCTTTCTCCGCAGTTCAAATATATAATATTTCATATACTCATTGACATACACACACGATGTTCTGAAATTAAACAAATAAAAAACTAAAAATAGATTGAGTACTCACCAATATCCAAAATACAATAGATATGATTCCAACTGGGAACAGAGTGAGCAGGGATATCATAACAAGAGCTGTTCGTGTGACATCACCAAACAAGAGTTTCTTACAAGCCTCCTGCAAATCAATGAAAAGTATATTTTTTTACTTTACAGTTGTTGCACCCGCAGGGTTTTGGCCCAGAGTGGATGCGTGTGGACAGGCGAATTCGATTTGAGACCGCTACTCGTGGACGTGGAAATGTTTGAATTCGGAAAGAAAAAGTTGCGAATATTTAAAAACTTCCGGATACAAATGTACATGTGGACGGGGCCTGAGACATGTTATGCATTTTCAGATTATAAGATATGAAACAAGCTATTGGCATTCTCAAGAAGATATCTATAGAGCGTTAATAGATAGTCAATGTTAATTAATTATTTTATAAATTATTTTATTACCTCATAAAGATTTTATTATAAATCTATGCTTAGCGCACTATCGCGAATGCTTAGCGCTCCATCACGAATGCCGTTAGGCTATAACTCGCTATCTATTCTGTTGTTAGTGAGTGGCCTAGCATATTGTGGTTGTAAACAAAATGGCAGTTGAGCCCTTTCTTTCTGTTTTCTGTGTCTGAAGATTCAGATAAAGTTTTGAAAAACTAGTAGATTTATACTAAATAAGATTATTCGCTCTCGATTTCTGTGCGCGATGCGCCCTCGTAAACTATCACGAGATAGGAATCTCGAGGACAAAACTTTAACCTCGTACATGTACATGTGTACCACTACCAGAAAAAAGACAAAAAATACGAAACAATTACAACAATAACATTGCAGTCGCCAACAAAAAGCAGTAGAGAAGAACAACATTAAAGCAGTCATATAAAAACATCAGTAACAAATATTTGTATCAGCTCTTGTTCAGAAATCACTGTTGTTTTGCAATGTGTTTGTTCGTTGTTTATGATTTCAGGAGGAAGAATGTAAAAAAAAAACTGGTGTCATGGTACTTTCATCAGTGTTGAAAAGCACTACCACTGACTTAAAATTCAAATTTCGTTTATAAATAACATTTTACCCGGTATGCGGCGTCGTCCTCGATCCTGCTTATCTCCATTTCCTTGGTAAAAAATTGAAACAAAAGTTTGTTAAAAGACAATTCATTTAACCTCCAGTAACTGAACTTAGTAAAACTGTAAAACAACAATTGTGCAAAAGGCTGGAATCGAGTTCTTGTTTTATGTCTGTAAATATTAACATAGAAACCTTGCCTACCTATTGACTTATGCTGTGTTTACACTCAAGCGTTTACCAAGGTAAACATTAACTGACTAAACCCTGTACATTTGTACAGTGTTTATACTGGTTCAAATAACTAAGGTAAATCTGTCATCAATCACAATCTAATCGAATTGGCGCCAAATCCACCCATAAAATGCTCCCGTTTAAAAGAGACGCTGTGGCTCTTGTAGTCCTCGCGTTTTATTTTCTTGTAACGTTCTTGATCAGCAAACCCAGGAATCGAGATTGCAGCAGCTCTTACTTTTGCAGCATCTAAAGAGGTCGAAGCGAAAGCGATTAATTCTTTTAGAAATTGCCCTTCGCAAGACAAGGCGCGTTAGACGTGCGTGGTCGTGGCCGAGAAACCAATTCTGGTTCGAAATTCGATCTATTAAACGGAAATTTTGTTGAAGAATGGTGGAAGGAGAACTTCTTCGTAGACCGAAACCAAACGATCCAACGATCCGACAGCTAAACGTTGGTTTAGCTGTCAATGGTTGAGAAGTAAGTCTCGGTTGATTAGCCGATTTTTTGGTGTAGTCGTGGCATTTCTGATAGATAATTGGACGGCCTTCCTTCAACTTTTCTTCCAATGGGTTTAATTTGCTGAACTTATGTGCTTTACTTTGACTAGGCAACCGCCTGGAAAATTACATGCATTATTTTATTAGTGAGAAAGTTACTTCATTATGATTGGTTGTGAGCAGGCTAATTTATCATCTTTTGAATTTGCATAGGTGATGGTAATTTTCTCAGTTGCATAATAAATAAATAAATAAATAAATAAATAAGCAGAAATTAGGCAGCGTCCACACTACGCGGGGAAATTTGAAAACAGAGCTTTTCGAAAACGCTCAGAGGAAACACTTCATTTGATGTGTTTTCAGAGCGACATGTCCGTTTGTAAATTCCTTCGGCGTATGAAAGCTCGAGCAATTAGGTATTTTACGCGACTCGTGATATTTGAAAATTCTTACAAATGATACAGCAGTCGCCCAAAGTCGTTGACAATTTATAGAATTTTCATGGTCGCAGCCACTCGATTTTGCATACTCATATATGTTATACCCATGATTCTATTGATCACAGACGGATATTCCAGACGGATTGGCAAGGCAAGGTAATGAGATCCACAGATGGAACATGCAATAACTTGAAATGCTATCTTAGCATTTGCAGACAACAAAGAGTCGATTCTAGACATTGCATAAAGGTCGTTAACCACGAGGCTGAAAATAACAAATTCATGAGTCTGTATAACGATTTATACTAACAAAACATAAGAGGGGCTTGAAGCAGTACACGAATAGCGAATAATTGCGTAAGAAAGTACACACATGTAAATGAATATATGAAATATCATATATTTGAACTGCGGAGAAAGATATGAATTTGTGATTGATCATCGCAGTTACACACAACTTAAGCAGTTGTGAAATTAAAGTTCATATATATGATATTTCATATATTCATTTACATCATTCACTTTCTACGGGTATATTACGAACTCACAAAGTGACCAGCTCCCAGATGGCTTGATAGCTCAGTCGGTAGAGCACTGCACCGGTATCGCAGTGGTCATGGGTTCGAATCCCGTTCAGGCCTGAATTTTTTTCAGGCTTTAATTTCACAACTGCTTAAGTTATGTATGTAACTGCGATGATAAAAATTCATAAAGTACACACAAGAAAGCCAAAGAGATAAAACTACATAAAATCAAACAAATCGTGGGAAACATCCGCTAAAACAATGAGCTTGAGATACACTCGAGTGCCCTGATAATACATGTGACATATTTATCACAAGCTCCATGACTGTTCTTCAAGAGCAACGAGTTTGACAGACACCCAGTGTAATATTATATGAGGAAGTAACAGCAGCCATTTCTAAAATTTCACACTGTTTTAAGTTTGTTAGAGCATAATTACGGTGAAAACGAAATGACCACGTTGTCTCATCATGCATTAACATTTCGGCTGATTGAGCGGCAAAAAGTGTGCGCTACAGCTCAACTCAGTGAATGGAATGACAACACGGCGTGGGAAAGCAACATTCGCGGAAACTGTTATAAACACTAACTTGGCTGACGCAATAATGAAGACCGCGCGTAAATTTAATTTTAACTGCAGTGATACTGAATTGTCACATGTCGTTTGAACTGATGCACAAAGTAACTTAAAATGCAGGCCTTGAATTTAATCAAGATTAATAAGAATGTGCGCCACTATTTTCGATTTGTATGTGTCGTGATAAAATCCTCATTCTACCACCAAGGTCATCGATCATCAGTAATTTGCCAATACATGTATAAAGTTGAAGGAACACATTTACCGCCGAGTACTAAGAACTGACTTAAATCAAACTGAAATGCCCATTCTCAATACTTCTTAGAAGATACAAATGCATTGCAACAAACGAGTTGAGTTAAGAACTACAAAACCCCACAAACTCGAGAATAGACTTGCTCTCAGATTTGTAAATGGCGAATAATGTCGCCTAAGTTATCATCATTTTGTGTTCATTGCATATTTACATGTCGTTGGACTGAAATTAAAAAGTTTTCAACTGAAGTTTATCCGTGACCTCAACAGATCTAAATAACACCACTGTACTCATTATCGTAGTGTTATGATCACGGTGCTGGAACAAAATAAACGAAGAAAACATTACGTTTCTTTCCGAGTCTAGGATAGCAATATTAAACAATGAGTCTCTGTCTCGGAATAGGTCAGCACAACAGAATACAACTTACCTATTATGGAATTCAAAGATACTTAGTCCTTGTGGAACAGAAGTGATTTCACTCTATCAGATTTCTTCTCAGGACAGGATTCCTCGTTCGAGTTACGTTGAAGCCGCTGCAGAAAGCTTTAGATGTTCAGCAAAACACAGAACGCCGCACAAGGATCAAGCGTGACCTTGTGATCTCGTTTGCATTTGAATGTTCGGAATGTGCCTCAGCGTTTGGTGTCACAACATTCAATGGCATATTTGCATGATAAAGAAGGAAATGATAATATGACAGAAAAAAAAATTAGTAATGAATATTGTATCACGGTTGATGGCGGCAATAGGCGTCGTCAATCAATTCAGACGGACTGTTGAGTGAGTTTTGAAGAGCTTGAATGTATACTGAAAAAAAAGATACCTTTGAAAAACATTATTATATGTGTAAAAGAGAAAGAAGAGCAAAATTATATAACTCAATAGGCTTACTAAGCCTCCTACTTTTAGAAAGATTAACTGATGTAATGTATTGATCCTATAAATCAGTGCTACATAAACGGATCAAGAAAATAGACTCACGTGACCGGGGGAAATTTGCTTTGTCCATGAAAGCTCAGTTCTCCCATCTCATCCTTTTCGGTACTGAATAAAGAGAAATCGCATTTTTATCATCACGAATCTCAAAATGTACAACAACCTTTCTTTGATTTGAAGTAGTTGTTTACTCCCCAGCCATCAAAGTTAGGAGAAAGTTGCTCACTCGATTTCCCAAGCTAATTTCCGTTCCCCAACTTAATTATTTTTCACCCAAGTCGCATGTATTCACTTAAATTCAGTGATAAACATCAGCAGTTTTCAGATCAAAATAGTTAATCAGTATTTTATCCATAGTTTCAAGTTCTTTCCCGAGAGAAAGAGAGAAAGAAAAAAGAGCACGTTTTATTGTTTACAAGGAACTGTATTTTCCCGGATTAATGCACATCAAATGTTTGCGCAAATGGGAGCCATTAATTTCTGTTAGCTGCGGTCATACTCGGAGCCGTGCGACTAATTTTAGAAATCTGAATTGGGGTATCGATTTTTGGCTCAGATCTGAAATAGAGTATGGAATATCAGAGATTTTAATCTGAAATAAGATACCAGGTTTCAAGGTTGGGACAAAAAAACTTCGTCGAGTAGTTCCCACACCCCACTGGCTGGTTGAGTCAACTTTCTAATTACCTCGTATGCTTGATCGGCTTTGCATTTATGAAGAGAAATTCCGTTCTGATCACAATCAAATGGCCGAACTTGAATAAAGCAAACGTAGTTACGGTTTCTTTAACAAAAATCGCAATGAAGGGATAAAGAATATTTGGAAGAGGTCTTCTACTCGCTCGCGTGGCATTTTCCGTGTTTAGAATGTTAAGAACTTGCAGTATCAACTTTCGTGACCTTGCATTCAAATGAACAATGCACAGAATGAGAGCTACGTTGTTATATACTTAACATTCAACGTGATCACTGACTGGCGAGGTCGACAGACGTGTGAGGGTGAAATCTTACGCGCGCTTTCTGTAAGCGTAAACGTTAGGTTGCAAGCGATACTCCGACATACCACAGAAAATATCTGACTGACAGCTGACAAGGAATTAGTTGAACTGTCCAGAGGCGAGCAGCTTTTGTAACAAGGCGGGACAAGTTACCTTCGAGGTAGGCTCACATTTTTCACGCATGTACACATTGTAGAAAATGTTGTTTCATTCAATCAACACTGGACAAGGCAAGTTTGCAAGCATGCTATTTCTACATAACGGTTAGCTGGCGTTGACAAAAACTGACATCGCAAAATGATAACCAACAGAAACAAAGCGTCAATTTGATATGGCGACAATTCAGAAACGTGTTGAATATTCGTTGTATGTACTTACTGCGACTGCACGTATCCGTCGCCTTGAATTAATTAGCCCCAATAAAACAATAGATTTAGGGAACAAAAAATAATAGAGAAGACGACCTGCGAATTCACGTAAAGTTTGCGATGGGTCAAATCCTTTCGAATAGTTTATTATCTACTCACATCAGGAAATATCATTTACTGTCGTTACTTTCTTAGCGACCTTGTGATTATAAAACATACATGTAACTCGTGTGTGTTTAGATGTTATGACTAAGTGAAGGCTACGAAAGATTGTTGCTGATGCAATCTTCATCAGAGCTGGAAGGAATTCTGCATGATGTTTATAACTCAGTGGTATTCCACTGAGCTATTGTAGTTCACAAAACGACTAATATTCGTTTTGTTATTTTTTCTGACTATATATCTCATACTAGACATACTTTAGCACGTCACTCTAATTGCGTTTCACGCGATACCTTCGTGTATGTTTATCTTTGAAAACAAATGTGACTCCGACATTTATTATTATTGAACGATGCTTTTCCGCGTTCTCGCGTAATTGCTTAATTTACGTGAATGGTACAAGTTATGTACGTGACAAAACCTCGGCCAGTGGCGTGTTTTCCTCTTTAGTTTTGTAGTGTGCCAATTATTTTGATGTTTGTGTCACAGCTTGAAAATGATCTTGCACAAGACATGAATTCTTATCCTAGACCTGAGCGGGCAGACATTTATCGACTGGCGCATTATGGGAACCTGTTTGGATGTTTGAGCCGAACCAATACTATAATAAATAAAGAGCCTTTAAGACACATTCTATCAGCCTCATTCTCGAATGGTTTATATTGTCCAATCATGATTACTGGCATCAAAGTACATTTAAAAAAAACAGTCAAAAATATAGTACTCCTGCTCTGGAGTCACGATTAAAATACAAAAACTGTTGACTTGATTTTTTCATTGTTGAGTTCTATTTATAAATTGTTTACTAAAACTTGTTCTAATTTGTTTTTTTGTCAGGAGTTCATTTAATATTAAAAATGCTGGGCAGTGATAAGAAAGAGGGCTACCAGGTAACTTAACAATCTTAACAATCTTAGATAGATAGAAACTTAATTTACGTGCTACTGCCTTGTCTAGCCTGGGAAAATGGTTAGAACAGGATGCAGTACTTTGCGCAGGCATTTGAACATGGTTCAATGTCGCCCATCCAACGAAAGCAGGATAGGCTGCAGCGAAGAGCGGCTAAGATAATTTCTCACCTCCTGCTCCGCCCTCCCCGGGTTGAATAGTGCTGGCCGCATAATAACGGGCTATGACACATTGTCAACGGTTTAAAATTGTTTCATAAGTTCCTCATCTTTTCTGTTGCTACCCTAACTGGCTTGCGGACAAGAAAGTTTATAGCTATAGTTTACACGTACTATTTGTATCTGTTGCTGATTATCTTAATAACAATTTATCTTCAGGTACCAGTTGATTTACACATGGAGCAAGTGAGTATCAGTGCCATTTTCTACATCTTATTCTCTATCGTCTAAGCAGGATACGTAGATGTGAAATTCAGCTTGGCTGAAGAGACGCTTCAGGAGAGGACACAAACAAAGGAAATCTAATGACCATGTTCATTCATTTTGTTTGTACACTCTGGGCCTCACTATGAAGCTGAATTTTTTATAATCGAAAGTGGCCTTGTGCCATCAGTGCAGTTAAAGGATGCTTCAAGAGTGGCAATTTTAGTGGCAATTTTATCCTAGCATATCATGTTTAACGTCATCTGTTAACAGACTTTCATAAGTCACTTGTCTCTGCAAATCTTAACAAAATGTTTACTTAGATAATAATATTTTAAACTGAGCTCTCTGGCCGTTGTTTTTCAAGCAAGATTTTAGAATGGGGCTATTAGCTGTATGTTCCAAGGGTATGTCAAAATGTCAACACAAGAAATAGTTTTTCCTCGATCGAACTGCCGAAAACAAAATTGGAGTTTGGCCGTTTTTTGTTTTTAGGGGGCTTTAATTTTTAATAGTTTACCGACTTTACCGGCGGCCATAAGAACTCTGAACTCTAGACTTTTATTTAGGCAAAAGACCAACGGACATTTTATTTGTGATTTTTTAATCGTGAGTTTTTGTATGTTTTCCAATGTACGTAGTTTTTCCTCTTTAACTTTTTAAATTCTTAATTTTTTTTAATACAAGACCCCTTTGATAACAGTACTTTATAGTACTGATGATCCTGTTGAAAGATTCGTTTATTATTATTATTATTATTATTGTTATTATTATTATTATTATTATTATTGTTATTATTATTATTATTGACGGATGTCCTTACTCAAATGGCCTTCGTTTTACATTTTCTCAGCGTGCTCCACTCAGAGAAGCTCCTCCCAACGACTACCGCGTTCTAGCCATTGTGTCGATATTCTTCTGTCCATTGCTTGGCATCTTGTCACTCATCATGTCATATGTGGTAGGTACAATAGCGTACTTATTTGCTCCATAGCAAATCAGAATGTGGGTTATTCAGCTCGCTGCCGGAGAAATCTTTGGGTTGGAGACTGAATGGAGAGAGAAATCAAAACGTCGGGGGTCACACATTCTAAGCTCAGTACATAACTTATGGCCTTTTTCCAGTGTTCTAGTTTAAACTGGAGTTTGAAGTCTGGTGTTCCACGAGGTTCGTGGCTTCAGTGTACACTTTCCAGCTGTCTGTTACGTTTAGGTACACTGTAATCGAGTAACTTCTCTTACCAGTGCTCATCTTTTCCAAATTGCACCAGATTGCATCTAGATCGCCGTGTTTTGTGAATGGACATGTAAAGAAGATTCGAAAACCCGCATTTTATTAGTTATACTGCAATATGATCGGATTTGAAAATATCTTAGCGAAGGTTCAACTAAAAAAAAATTGTTTTTCAGACTAATCGGCGCTATGAAGAAGATGACCTCAAAAGAGCTGAAGATGCATCCAAAGATACAAGATTTTCAGCAATTCTTGCAATTGTTTTTGGAATTGCCATCGTATTTTTTTTTATTTTTATTGTGCTAATCGTGCCAGAGTTTGCCTAGAAATAGCCATGGCCTGTTGGTCTCCTCTAGCAAAAAAGTAATTAACTCAGGAGGTCGAAACAGTAACACGCCTTACGTAAAGCCCCAGCCAAACGATCGCAACATGTCAACGCAACATATCGCAACATTGTTGGGCGCAACATGTTGCGCGCGTTTGGCCACCATGTTGCGTCGTGTTGCAACATGTTGGGTGTTGTTGG
>Ga0126337_10003084_pt1 | contig 10802 bp, 5 predicted proteins | sample DipCmetagenome_FD_92527 | JGI IMG/M metagenome (GOLD analysis project Ga0126337, IMG submission 92527) | Coral microbial communities from La Bocana,Puerto Morelos, Mexico - Diploria C A metagenome | ecosystem: Host-associated > Invertebrates > Cnidaria > Coral | place: La Bocana,Puerto Morelos... | reverse complement strand
TCAGCAATTATCATACCCACATGACGTACCAAACTGTCTCAGCTGTAAAGAGAAACAAAGAAATGTGACTTGGATAATGTTTTGAAAGACAACTTAAGCTCGTTCTTTAGCTTAGTCATCTCAGTGGACCAAGAGACTACGACTAAGAGGCCATGATCATGGTCTATTGCTATGACAACCAAATCAAACACGCATGGACACTACAAGAGATCTTACCCGCAAACCAATGGGCATGTGGTGTTCATGTACGTCGTTATAAAAACGATTATGACAGGAAGTTTTGCTTCATTGCTTTGGCAAATAGTTGGATGATGAAACTCACTGATATTGTTTTAAAATAACTTAAAACACTACAACACAACTAAGGCGGAAAGGAGGCAAGGGAGTGGGTGTTTCGCAATATTCTGTAAATGAGAAAGATGAAATAAATGATCATCACGGCCGTGGAATAAAGGAAAAAAACTGATCGGAAGTCACTGTGATGTTCTTTTGGATTTTTGACTAGTGGTTTGCAAGTTCCTCAAAGTAGAAGGGTGTAACGTCACTCAAAAATCTGATTGATCCTCCTAAGCAATCCTATACAACGGCTAGCTCTTGCCGAAACAGAGAAATCAAATTAGGCCGTATGCCCTGGTGCCACATTGCTGTACGTCCTGTAATGCACACAAATGTTACATGAAAGATTTGACCATTTTCAAACTTGAGTCAGCAAAACCCAACAAGTAGCGCCTAACAATATTGCGATATATTGATTAGAACCGTTGGAATCAATTGCCGGGGCTCTACTCAATCAAAATTGACCGCCAGAACCCTCGCCAACCTTGTATCTCAATAGTAATGAACGATTCTTAATGCGCATCATAAATTTATTTTTCGGCCCTCACCTGCAAGTGAATTCGATGGTAGGTGTGACGCTAGAGGGATTGGAGGATCCTGAAACCCAGGCGTTATTCCCAGTATTACATCGGTTTACACCTAGTGGTCGACTTTGTCTTCGAGAAGTGTACACATTATCGATGTCGAAACCGCCACTTGGTAGCGGGATGCAGAACCAGTTTTCCGAACCAGCAGCATGGCGCTTGGATCGACCAGCCGGACAACTGGCACCATTTTTATCAAGGTTGTCTTGATTTAGCAAGTGATGCGTCTGAAGGTGACAACTCCCAGTTAAGTGAGTAACTAACACGTGTGTCCATTCTTTGACCATGCTACGTGTATCCTCGTGATACACATATCCTGGACATCGAATATCAAGGCAAGCCACGAAAGTATTTTCCGCATCCGTGGCTGGGTTGGCCATTGCGACGGAATCACCAAACTTGTTCGCATTATCCGTTGTGTTTGCTCTGTAGCTGGAAGCTAGAAAAGTAGATCCCCTGGGGCCTGTTGTTACTATTTTGATGAAGCAATTCGTATTCGTAGGATACCAGTTGAGTGGGTCTCTAGGATTTATCTTGTTTGGACGGTCGCTAGTCAAATCAAGACCCGTAGATTGCGGAGATGTAAATTGAAATTGTCTGTGTCCAGTAATCAACTCAGGGGCATGACAATTTCGAACGTCCCTATATGAATGAGGATACACTGGACCATTTCTGTCTGTTTTTATTTCAAAACTGAACGATTGCACTGAAGCCGACGAACCAACACTTTTTAGCCCAGTTTTAATAATGCTGGCAGATACGGAGGAAGGGAAAGAATCCGGTGTTGATGGAACAAGGAATCGTGCATTGCTGCTCTCCCCTTGCATGAAGCACTCTCTATCGATCCACACAGATATACAGGTAACGCTCCTGGCATCAACAGTCCCTTCCAAATATCCAGCATATTGCTCCCCGCTCGCATTAGGCTCCTTACATAGGATTCTAACTGTAGAGCCCGGTGGAGCGGCCACTCGAACTGCACCGAAGTCTTCTCTCTTGTCGATGTTTAGTTTTCCTAGCCTCTGTATAGCTGGTGTGATTTCAGTCAACAGAAAACGAGTAGGGCTTCGTCTGCTTCTCTTGGTTTCTTTTGTGTCCAGCCACAAATCTCCAGCCTCCATCCATCTTCCTGTGTTTTCGTCCAGCCACCACAGTTTTGTTGTGGTGTTCCCATTGCTGTCAACTGAAACGTTAAGCTTTTCAGGATCTAGAAACATTTTGATGGATTTAGAAGTGGACAACTTATTGCCACTGTCATCTTCAAAGTCAAGACTTAGCATTCCGTAACTCACTAAAATCTGTTCTTCTCCATCCTCGTCGATAGTGGAAAAGTCCGCCGGCGCTGTCATAACATCTGTCGCGTTACGGGGATCTGTTACGCTCAATCTAAGGTTTGCCTTGCCAGAATAGATAGTCCCGTCCTCTTTCAATAACGCGTTCTCGGGTATTTCAATTTCTGCAAAATTCGAGCCGTCCTCGCTATCACCAAGTGGAACTTTAAACGGCTCCCACGAGTTAAACGGCTTTGGTGCTGGTTTGAATCTTAAAACAATTTTGTAAAACAAAGCTTGTCCTTGTGCAATGCGAAATACTTTCGTCAAATCGGCATATTCCTCGTCATATATATCCTTAAAAACTACAGATAACCGTTGTTTATCATCAGGAACTTCAATGTTGAAGGCTCCCTTTTCATCTGCGTAGTAGTAATCATCTCCGATCTTAAATTCGCAGTACATAATTGGTTTTTCAACTGCTCCCTTTATGCCGACGACTACCCCAGTGATGTATGATTTAGGCATTTCGCATTCTTGGCAACCACAACGAGATACTTTAGAGATGTTAAATGTTGCAGCACCGCCGCAACTTATAGTGACTTCTTCTACCTCCTCTGCCACACAACAAAACATCTCATCGTGACACGCTATGTTTGAAAGGGCGGAGTCATTTCGCAGGCACGGGTTTGGTAGACATTGTCCTACGTCAACTGTGTTATTTGATGTGCCATGTACTACACAGCCCGTCGGGAGTGTGGCGTTTTTGGTGATTGGAGTCGGGTTACATGAGATCTCCTCGCTTGTATCTGTATAATTCAAAGTAGAATAAGGTCGGTCAATAACCAAACTGGATTGCTTAAACTCGGATTACTTTAACTTGCTTAATTTCCTCTAAACCACCATACTGACAGTTTCTTGATACTCACTGAGTAAGGACCGTGCGTTTTTTGTTCCCTCTAGCTATAATATAAAAAGAGACGGTTGTTTACACGATACAAGAGGTCACGCTATACGACCTACTGGAAGCGTGAATCTAAATGGCTTAGATTTGTACCACCTGCATTAGCCGCGATGGATATCGGTTTTGCACTATAAAACGTACTTTGTACGTTTTTTTACATCATAGCCAACTGGATAATTTTTATGAAAAACTAGACGCCTAAGGGCGTTTACTCGGGCTACTCTTATCTATCTATCTATCCATCCATCCATCCATCCATCCATCCATCCGTCCGTCCGTCCGTCCGTCCGTCCGTCCGTCCGTCCGTCCGTCCGTCCGTCCGTCCGTCCGTCCGTCCGTCCGTCCGTCCGTCCGTCCGTCCGTCCGTCCGTCCGTCCATCCATCCATCCATCCATCCATCCATCCATGCTGTAAATAAAATGTTTTACTGCATAAAAAATACTTTACACTAAGAAGAAAAGAAACATCTAGCACACTATTTTCAAAATAAACTTCTGGACTGTGATGAAAAAAAATGAACTGCAAAGAAAAAAAATTCACGCTGCAAACAAAATAAATTTGTGCACTGCAAACAAAAACAAACTTCTACACACTTCAAACAAAAGTGTGCACGACTGCAAATTAAAATTTCTGCACGCTGCAAACAAAATAAAAGGACTAAGACTGAGTCAATTCCCGCCATAATTCAATTTTATCAACATGGCGTCCATTGAGATCGATTTGAGCGACGTAGAAGCTGATATTGAACATGAAGATTTGGGATGGGATGGGATCTACCGCGAACGGTGTGTGACTTTGTATGTATATTGAGCGTAATAGCCATCGAATTTCTTTCGCTTACATCAAGCGAGGAATTGTCCACGAAGACGGTCATAGCTTAAACTATGCGTTTTAGTCGTGCGTCGTTTTCGTGAATGTATCGATTACATGCATTACGTCAGCATATATAATTGTGACACGACAATAGATAGATAGATAGATAGATCGATCGATAGCCACTAGTACTGTGACTGCTTCCTGTTTTTCAGGCCTTTGCCTTGCCCTCTTAATCCTATTCCAACCAGGCTTCTCACTGAATGCGTCGATTTGCTACTGCCGTCGATCACGAAAATAATTAATCTCTTCGCTTGATTCTGGTTATTTTCCGCGCACCTGGAAGTGTGCTCTAGCGCGGCCGCTGCTGAAAAAAAGATGGATTACCCCCTGTCTTTAAGACATTCAGACCAGTGAGTAATTTGGCATTTATCTCAAAGCTAGTTAAATAAACTACAACGAGTACAGAATGCCTGCGCCAGACTGATTTTTAAAGAAAAGAAATTTTGCCATGCAACGCCTTTTTTATAAAGTACACTGGTTACCGATTAGATACATAATCGAGTTTAAAATACGTTTAAGTTAATTTTTTTTAGCGCCTACTTATTTATCGTTCGGCTTATTTCTCTTAGGCTCCCATCCAAATATAATCTAAAGATTTCTAGCGATAAACTTTTACTTAGTTATCCACGTTTTAAATCAAAAGCTACACTAAGTGACTATTCTTTTACCCGTGCTGCACCGAAACTTTGGAATGCGCTAGTATTTCTAAAGCCAAGCTAAAAACTCACCTTTTCCGTCATCCGGCATTTTTATCATAGTTGCGTTTACTTTTGATTGTAATTTTTGCTTTTTCGCATTTTTATTCTGTTTTTAATCTCGTCATGCGCATTTGCACGTTTTATGAAATTTGCGCATTATAAATGTTATTATCATTATTGTTATTATTATTATTATTATTATTATTATTATTACGAAGATACCGACATGACCAAACTTGCTACCAAAGATTTGACATTCGTGTGATCTCACGATTTTATCATCATGATAACAATGCCCCAATGATTCGTTGGGGATGGGTGGGAACAAACGTCAGTTAACCATGAAATTTGTGGCCCCATTTAGACTTCCCCTCAAATAATAATAATAATAATAATAATAATAATAATAATAATAATAATAACAATAATAATAATAACAACAATAATAATAATAATAATAATAATAATAATAATCGTGAGAAGTTGTAGAAAACACTGCTAAATAGTGCTCAATACACATTTGTGTAGAGCGGTATATAGAATTGGGTTACTAAATGAAAACACACATGATTCACTGCAACTCTCTGCAACTCTGAGTTTCGTGCTTGCGCACTCATCAGGCAGATTAAATCTGCCTGATGAGCGCGCAAGCACGAAACTCAGAGTTGCAGTGAATCATGTGTGTTTTCATTTAGTAACCCAATTCTAATAATAATAATAATAATAATAATGGTTTGGTCTCGGCCATAGGGACTCTAAGCAAACATTATGTGAGGACAATAATAATAATAACAAAAATAATAATAATAATAACAACAACAACTTTATTAGCAAATTCTTAAACAAGCTTAATTTTACAATAATCTAATAAACGCTAGAAACGATTTTTCAAAATTAAAACTATTTACAATAAACGGTTCTATAATACAGTCATTTAAATAAAAAGCAAAATATGTTATAAAAATATAGGAAATGATCTTTTTTTCACCAATTCCTTTATAAAATCTGCCATGATTTTAACACTATAATAATAATTGAATAATAAAACAAAGAAAATTAATAATAATAATAATAATAATAATAATGATAGCAATAATAATATAATATCTCTAATTACTGCTACTTAAGCAGAGGTTTACTTACTGAAGACTTGTAAATTAGCGACATCGGAAAATTCTGATCCATAGTCATTCACCACTCTACATCGATATCCTCCCACAAGACCGCTCACATCAGAAATTTCTAGCGTCTTATTGTAATGGTAAACATCCTTGTCGATGATGTTGTTGTCTTTAAACCTTAAGAGTCACAAACATATTTAGATTCGCAATCAATCAGTCTGGAGACCTGGACAGAGGGAATGTATTTCATTCGCTGGCAACAAATAAGTGTTACCATTTACCTACTTTTCGAGATGGTGGTGAACGGTGATCTAGATTCGCATTTAACAACTTGCAAACAAAAAACACAGCCTCGTTCTGAATTAAAGCGTTTCATATTTCATGAATAAGACAATACGTAAGGGAATTCCTTTGAAGTACAGGTTAGTAGCCTGAATCATAGAATCGTACCATGAGGCTTCCAAAGGATTCCTCTATCGTCCGCTCATTCAGTTAACAGCCGGAGCCCAGGTTAACAGTTATCAACAACTACCGTCATCTTGTAAACGAATTATTAGAGACCTTTAGATCCGAGAACCAGGACCAGTACCAGGACCAGTTTCTCGGACGGCGCGCGCGCTGGCACTGGCACTACAGACTTGTCCTCGAACTGGTACGCGTCAAAATGGCAGCATTTAGACTGTAAACAATCGGTGCCAAAGCAACAAAAAGAACATCTTTTCTCTCTTCATTTTCTCTCTTCATTTCAAATTGGATATCAGAACTACAGTGTACACGAATGAAAATAGTTTTCTAAAAGTCTCCGTTCATGTTGTATTTGGAGACCTCTAGATCCGAGAACCAGGACCAGGACCAGGACCAGTTTTATCCGCGCGCATGCTGAGCATGCGCACTAGGCCGGTCACGGTAAAACAACCTGAAAAACTCGTTCTCCCCAAGTGGTCGACGACGAGTTTTTGTGAAAACGTCGCCCTCGCGAAACCAGTTTTTTAGGTAAGTTTATTTATTGTTGACAATACTTTTATCTTTCAAAAGACATGAGTGACCATTTGGTCAATTTCAAGGAAGTAGATATATAACACAGTCCACAGACCAATACTTTTCACTTGACTCTGAAGGTGACTTCCGCTCAGATTGTCAAGAGTCACTAATAAGGAGACGAGACGATAACACAAGATAACTGAAACTACCAATACTGCTTTAAAGACATATCTTGTTAGCAAAAGCTCAACTCCGCCTTACCACTCGAATTCCGGAGTAGGGTTTCCTTCTCCATCACAGCAAAAAGTAACACCATGACCAGAGATTCTCATTTTGCTGCGAGGGTGGACGGTTATGGATGGTGGCACTGTAACAAGAGATGGTAATGACATTTCTCTGTTATATTTTATCCAGTATTTCTAAAACATGCCTGGGCATCGGACAGGTGATTACTTTCCATAATTTTGATTCTCCTTTTTTATTGCTTTTTTTTGTTTAAAAACATTATATGTCAACAACACGAACACTACAAAGTAACATTATTTTCAATACTAACGATATTACATAACTTAAAAAACCCGACCATAAGAACAGGGCAGGAAAAGAGAATATCTTTTCTGGTGTGAGTTTTACTTCAAATTCATGATTGATTTCATCCACTCAAAATAGCAAGTTGACTCTGCAATACCAGAAATAATGGATTAAGTTTCCCTCTTCAGTTTTGCATAAAATACACAAATCGGTTTGGTTTATTTCTATTTTCGTAAGAAAGGAGTTTGTAGCAAGCCGTGGATGCAAAAGTTTAAATTGAAAAACAATTATATTAATTATATGCGAGTGTCAGGGCTTAGGACTCTCCAGGCGTCCACAATGTCTAGGTCAGCAGAACGCCGTACGTTCCTTAAGCGCATTCTGTAGCGACCACCCTTTTTATCCTTTTCGATATCTAGGACCAAGTTAAAATCACCACCTCTTAAATTATCTCATTACAATGGAAGTCGTCTAAATGGTTAAAAAAGAGTTTGGAAAAAAGTTGGATCGTCTTTATTAGCAGCATACACGGTGGCTACAGTTAGCGGCTCGTGTTTCCACAGCATTTCTCGTTCTCTCAAACTTTCACTTGTGTTTCTATAACTCGATAGAAACACGGTACATGTTTTCTATTTCTTAAATGATATAGATATAACCGGAGGATTTGGAAAGAGAAGTTGTTGCTGAAAGGTTTAGCAACTCCGCCCTTTGAGCTTGAGCAGCAGCTGAAACGAGAGTTGTACCCCCATTCAGCTGACCAGATGTTGATTCTCCTAGTCGACATCAGATCTCTTCTATTAGGCCAAACAAATCGAGATAATCTTGAAAAAAATCCGCAAATCGGCTGAAGAAGAGGACTGCCAAACTCTACCATTGCCTCAGAATATAAAGTAAATGGATGTACAAACTGCAAACTTTCCGGGAGGTCTTTTATCAATTTTGTTTTGTCGCAGTAAATTCAATGTCAGGCAGCTGTAGAGTTAATGAACTGGTCACAGAATAAACTAGAATATCACAATAACGGTTGAAAACTATAGAAAAACTATAGAAAAACTCCAAAGAAACACAGAAAAGCCTAAAAGGGGCATCAGGTGGACAAAATTGAAGAAGGTGAAACCAGATTGCATTCGGATAAACTTGCGGGAAGTTTTTCGAGTTTAGTTTTATTTGCATGAAAGTTCTATTGACATCCTTGTTAGTAATGTGACCGAGAATGCTACACGATAAATAAACACAATGAACAGATTTAGCTAAAAGACAGCGACTTAACGCTAAGGGTGGAGTCTGGATACGAGGCAAGTAGCACATCAGACTTGTGCCTATTCCGGCTTCTGTAGCATGAATTGACTAGGAATATTTCTACTCTCCCCTTGTTGGGATGATAGTCCATTGCAGGGTTACCCCCAACATTTAATTCGCCGGCATCCATTTATACACCTGGGTGGGGAGAGGCAATGTGAGAGTCAATTATCTTGCCCTAGAACACAACAAAATGCCCCCGGCCAGGGCCCGAACCCAGACCACCCGATCCGGAGTCGGGCGCAGTGACCAAGAGGCCACAACGCCTCCGAAAAGACAGTGACTTACCGCGTTATCGTTTTTCTTGAGTTCCCTCCCTTAAACACTAATTGAACAGAACATTTACTAGTAAACTGATCCCTTTCCACTAAGTACCTGCATTCTTTAGTATAGCTTTGACGTTTGCAGTTGTTGATGTCAATATGGTGGCTTTAATCTTCAAAGGAACAAAACCTTTCCTTGCAATAAGCAGCTCTTGATTCGCATCTGCACAGACATTAAAGGCTGTGAAGAAACCGGTCGCATTTGTTTGCGCCAACACATTGTACGGTGTCTCCGCCAATGAGATTCCAGCTTCAGAAAGTGGTGCTTTGTTCTTGGTCAGAACACGACCAGTAAGCACGTGATCTTCACATGTGCAAGCATCACATTTTGCATTCAATGTTCCTTTAACGCATACTTTGCTGCAATCTAAAAATCGAATGACAAAAGTTAGGAACACTCGCATAGGAAAATTCAGTTTTGTTAATGAGCACAGAAACAGATTTGGTATACTAGAGCATCACAGATTATCTCCAGCGTTTGTCAGGTTCTGCCAGGAATTGACGGGTATCGATTTGAATCCCCGTTAGGCGGATAGGTGGAGAAGTGCTTTCATGGATATGCGGACTGAGCAATTTAAAAACAGAGTCACGATTATGATTAACTACCTGGACAGCCCCAGTCAGCACAAGTCTTGTTCTGGTAATTTTTTCCAGCACAAAAGATGGGAGCAAAAACTGCGCGTTGATTTTGAGCCACACATTTCCTTGTACGGAAACGAGTGCCCTTACCACAGGTTCTGGTACAGTCACTCCAAGAACCCCAACGGGACCATTTAGCGTCTGCAATTTAAGTAAAGGACGTTTAACGTTATTTTATATCTTTTGCATTTTTGTGAACTACATTCGTTAAGCTTGTTGATCATTTATTCACCTCGAGCTCCCGCTCGTGATCTACAACCTCCAGAACTTCTCGTCTTCTCCCAACATCGAACATAATTGGTTAAAACAAGGAACCATAAAACACGTTTAATGATTGCATAGGTCATTCATTGACAATTTCCCTTGGAACATTTTGGAACTGAAGGCTCGCCCAAAACAAGCAATTATAGAAAAATTTTGTCCAGGGGGTGGTATTCACCAAAGCTTTGAAAGGGACTGTGTGGTCTGAACCTTAATACCTTTATCCTGTTTCACACCAAAATCTGTAATTTTCCATATATTTGACCTGAGCCAAAAGTCGATACCACACTTCAGTCCTCTCAAAATTAGTAGGCGACTTTGTTTAGTATATGAAGGTAGCTAACCAGAAATGGCTTACATGAATGTAGACATTCAAGAAGTGTTACAAATTCGCTAATGCTGTTGTGGAAAAAAAAAGTTGCTTAGAAGAAGAAACATACTCGACCTTGTCACTGTTAGGGCGGGTTTCAATTGAGTGTAGTAAAACGTAAACCAAACCAATTAGAATATCCAGAAAATCTCAAGCCCTAGTAAAACCAAAAAAATATTTTTGCATGATTGCTTTCCACATTCAATTTAAAAGGGCTCTAAAATACTCCAACTTTCTATTACCTGAGTTTGGCGCAAGTTTGGCGATAGACGATAGAGCTAATACCGGGCTGCTAGTATCAGCATGGATACTAGAGCTCATTCCTGACAGCGGCTGTCTTTCGTCGATTGAAGTGGTTGTGGTTAATGACGAGGTGGCCTTTACTGGTCTGGTGGTTGTGGACGCTGATGACCTGACTTTTATTAAAGTTTTGGCTAATAGGAGTGAAAAATAAATCAGATATTCAATGGGAATTGCTACTTTTCTTTATGTTCTAAAAAGTGAAGTCACGGTTACTTTCAAATATGCCACACCAACCGCCCATGATC
>Ga0126337_10003083_pt1 | contig 10802 bp, 5 predicted proteins | sample DipCmetagenome_FD_92527 | JGI IMG/M metagenome (GOLD analysis project Ga0126337, IMG submission 92527) | Coral microbial communities from La Bocana,Puerto Morelos, Mexico - Diploria C A metagenome | ecosystem: Host-associated > Invertebrates > Cnidaria > Coral | place: La Bocana,Puerto Morelos... | reverse complement strand
TGATTGAGGATTTCAGTCGGAGTTCGGTGAGTATTTAGGATCGCTCGACATTGCTAAAGAAACATTTAATACTCTTAAGAAGCTTGGAAGAAGCTTTTAGGGAAAATTCGGTGAAATTTTCCGACTTCCGGGCATTTAGTCTATTCAAGACCGTGCCCGGCTGCCGGGCATTTATAGACACAGCGTAGAAAATTAGGGGCCTTCCTTTAAGATTTTTGGGGTCTTAGAGTCTTCGCTTTAGAGGTCTGTCTTGTTACATTTACCTGCAACAAAAACAAATTTCAAAACTCAGCAGTGTCGTAGGCGTCCGTAATTTCTTTGGTTTGACAAAGGAACCACTTCAAATGAGTATCTCGGTATCGATTCCAAGGAACATTTCAGCGAGAAGACATTATGGTTCCGTAAACAGCCTTACTTATATTGAAACTTTAATTCTCAAATATAATACATACATCGCCCGTCCACCCACGAAACACACAGTCCAACAGGGTCAACAGGCCGACTAAGAGATATTTTTTTTCCAAACAAATAACTCAGTTATAAACAAAAACTTCAACCCCAAGACTTTTCTTACAATTCAACAGAATCACAGTTTCAATTCCCTAAATGATAATTTACAGTGAAGCAATATGAAACAACTCGGTGAGTTGGCAGAGAAACTGGTGATTTGACAGTAAATCCATACTATTAAAAGAACAATTCGCCATAAAGAAAACGCTGGCTAGTTCCACTTCAAGGTGGCGTTTCGCTGCTTAAGTAATTTCTGTTTGTATTTTCACGGTAAAAATCCATCTTCAAAACACCTTTTCTCAAAAAAATATATTGTATCGTGGTCTCAATTCCCGTTATCATTAACCTGGGCGAAACAACGCAAAAGGACACTGCCTTCTCCGCCATCTTGCCGAAGCAAGTTTTTTGACATCAACAAGTACCGTCATTGCAAGAGACAATTGGATTGGTTGTTCATACTGGCTGCAATCTGATTGGTCTGAAATACACACATCGCTGGACCAACCAAATAATCAACCATCCAGCCATCCAAGGAAAACATAGCCCAACATGTCGACTATAAGTTTTTTTTTAACAAAAAAAAAGAAAACTATAAAACAAGAGCTTTTGCCATTAAAGGCTTTCTAAAAATATGATTTACAATATATCAAAAGGTTAAATGTATTCTTTAAATATTATTTATTGCTTACACAAGGAATTGCATTGTTGGTTTTTATGTGACACCATCATTTTCCAAAATAAAAAATTATCAATCCTTCTGAAGGTTTAGTTTCATCAGATAAAAGACCCTCTAATAACTTGACGTTTTGCAACATACTTTTTGCCTATGTTTATAGACGCTATAAATGTCTTTGTGCTAAGAGATGAATAAGACAAGCTCAACCAGGGAGGTGGGAGGCTCCTGGCTCAACTTACCGGTATCTAAAAATTTAACACAACTTTACTAGCTCAGTGGGAATCATAACAATTCCCTATGCCGTGAAAATACTAATCTTCCATTTTTAAACCATTTCTTTACAAAATTCACCAACATCACTTACGATTCAGTAGTCCTTTTATGTTCAAGTCACTGAAGAAAAATCAGTGTATTTTATTCATCATCCTACTTCTTATAGCACAGTAAAATTGTCAAGTTTGTTACTAAAATTCTTTACTTGATTACAATTGTGTGTATACTTTTCATGTGCAATTTTCTTTCTATGTTAAAATTTATTATAATAGTGTGCAGTTTTTGCTGTATTTTGACAAGCCCTACAGGCAACAACAAACAACAAACATAGTTGTAAAAATATATTACAGTGACTTGTACCACACATACCGGTAAGCTATATTGTCTTTCTATTTGTGTCATTGACAGGGCTTAAAAAGTGCTGTTCAGTCGTCCAAGGACAAGAAGAATTTCCTTCTGGGCAAGTAGCTTTTCATTCTCACTTGCCCAATGGGCAAGGATCAGACATGTCATCTTCCGTCAAAACATTTAAAGATAAAACTAAGACTTGCCCAGGAAAGCAAAATTTTAGAACCACTTATCCCAAGGGCAAGCTTAATTTTTTCGACCCCTGATTGACCTTGATTAAATTGATTTTATTTCTCATATTTTTTTCTCTCTTTCAGCTGGAGACAAAAGTAAGTGCAAATAAAATCACTTAAAAATTGTGTGACTGCACACTGTAGCACTTCTTACAACTACATGGACAGGCAACCATCTAGTGATCAGCTGTTAGAAAAATAGATGTAAAAAGTACTATTCATATTAAAATATATTGACAATCCATTGCTGATCAAGTAGACATGTTACACCCATATCATGACATATTTCAAAGAAGAATAAACAATTAAAATTATATCGTCTGTGTTTGAACCCGATATAACACACACGTTGATTGGTTTATTTTAGGACATCATTCTCCTGTAATGCCCACAGGCTGATTACAGGCCTGCAAAAGCAAAGCAAAAAGCTATATAATAATATAAACAACTTATTAACCTTGAATTTTCGGTCTTTACAGGAACATCTAAGTAAATTTTGCCTTACGGATGATAGTCTCCGTATGAGACCTCACTCTCGATTTAAGTGGTTAATAATAATAACTAAAAGCTATGAAATTGCAAGTGGAAATCAACAATATATCTCGACAGCAAACATTACTGCTAATAATTTAATCATTAAGTTTACAGTATAGTTCAAGTGTTTCAATTACTGCATAAGTACATGTATGTTGTTTTGTCAATAAAATTCAAATAGGATACAAGAATAAATTGTGTAAAATGTCTAATAAAATCGAGTCATAACTATTTTATAATTTACTATAAAAAGCTCATAATAAAGCCACTTTCTTGTTGAAAAGGCTGTTTTAATTTGGTATATTTAGTTACGGGTAGCATTGTTTCTGTGTTTTAGACATTGTCTGGATTGTTTTTCGAAGGGTCAGTATGATTCAAGACAATGACTACATATTACCATAACGTAAATGTATCAGAAATCATTTTAGCTTCTAATAATAATTCCTGAAGACACTTAAATGTGCATGAATACTTTTAGGTACATGGAAATAAAATTCAGCTCATGGTAATCAAATCTCTACAAACATGAAAACATGAACACAGGACAAGTACTGTGTTGATGTCATCAATGGGCCTTTATGTCATAGAGAGCTGCTAATTTACACACTACAATGATAAAAAAATGAACAAATAAACCAGAATTATTGGAAGTATTTAGAGTATTGATCTTAATACGTAAGAACCCAAATAGCTGAAGTAAACTTTAAGTCAATTGTCCAAGCTACTACTTAAAGAGGTGTATTTTACAAGCACTTTTCTACTTTGTGCAGAGGGGTACTTTTTATGGTTTGACTTTGAGCTAACACTCACACCATTTGAAATATTAGTGAATGGTCAATAAATTCAGACTTTCAAATTGTGTCTATTTATAGAACATAAAAAGTTTCTACTGTCTAAATCTGCTAATCAATATAATTTTTAGTATTCTCTCTTTCCTAAAGAGAATCTTGATGATCTTAAGCAGTTATCTCTTTTTCCCACTGTGACATTATGGCAACCACTAAAAAAACTAGATCAACAGTTAAAATGTACAATATGCTTCTTTTTGCTAACCTAGCAACCAGCATACTGTTAAATATCAATGACCTTAGGTAAAACGCTTATGGATAAAAGTTGATATGGTCTTTCTGAAACAGGTTCCATTGTTATTCTCTTCAATCAAATTAAAGGATACCGGTATTCCAATATTCAAACAGGACCTTGCCATGGCCCACCTAGAGCTACCCTCACCTCATGAACAAAAACAATGCAAACCAGATGACCAACTTTTGTACAAGGAAAAGCAATTTCTAGAAGGATTGCTTCCAAGCGTTACAGTATGATTACTTGAACCAGGCCACTTGGAAATAAGTTAATCAATCAGAACATTACTTGAGCACAAAGAATAGCAATATTTTTCTCAAATAAACCAATAACAAAACTGAAAACCCAACAAAGTGCAAAGTATTGCAAACCTCTAAGGAAACTTTGCCATTTGTTGATTGGTCAGTTTCAATTCTTCTAAACGGTTTAAGTCTATATTCATGATTGATCATTGCATTTGTACAGACAACTTAAGCAGTTGTGAAATAAATGCCTAAAAAAGTTCAGGCCAGAATGGGATTTACCCATGACCTCTGCGATACCAGTGCAGTGTCTTGGGTTCAAATCCCATTCAGGCCTGAATCTTTTTCAGGCTTTAATTTCACAACTGCTTAAGTTGTCTGTATAACTAAGATGATCAATCATAAATATATCTTTCTCCGCATTTCAAATATATGATCTGTCTAGTGTCTCAACATGAGTTTTCAAGCTAAATGTTTTGAGCAAGATTTGGCTGTCAAGGACTGAATCTCTAAGAGTGTATCTAAAGCAGCATTTCTCATTCTCCCAATCTTCCACTGATGTTTCTCTTTAACAATTAACGGTATGTTATGAGCCCAAGATGGTGATAGTTAATGAGGCCAAAGGCCGAATTAAAATATTAAATTCAACACTTCTGGTATGGCCCTGGAGCAATGACTGTTATTTTGTTATGGTACAGTCACTAAGGGTGGTTACCACATTAAGCAAACCAGTTTGAATGGCATTAACAATTCCAGGATATGCTCCTAAGCTTGTCAGAACATCATGGGCTCCTTCCCTGAAGATAGAAGAGTATCCAAATAAACATGTAATAGGGAGAAACAGTAGAAGGGTACTTTGGCTGACAAACCACCTGCCTCGGGTCCATGCTGTTAGCCATGTTGACCATGAAAAGAGTTGAATGGTTTTTTACATTCTATGCATGCATGTGGTTGTGTTCCTATAGTTACGGGGCTTCACTAAATATAGGATGATAATTATGGGATGTGGAAGCCTGGTGAGATCTCTCAAAGGTCTTCTTAGCTTGGTGTCCACATTTCGTAAAAATAACCCCAGTGATATGTATGTTTTTCTTAAGCAATATGTGCAACTTACGGGTACTCTCGGGAGTTCATTGCCCTATGTCCATTTGCAGGAAAAAAAATCTGGTTGATAAAGTGTCAACAAACAAAACAAGTATGTTGCAACGGGCTTTCAAGGCTGTGGAATAATGTAATACCTTATTAATGCATCTACAGTTCTCTCCCGTTGATGGCTAAGGAGGTACATGACTGTTCTAAGGCCATGGCACTTAATTGTCTTATCTGTGGACTAAACCAAAATAATGCAGTCTTCAGTATACATTGAAATGACTTCAGCAGATGAAAAGTAAGAAAAAATTTATCAATTGAAACTCTTGTCTGGTTTAAATTAAAAATAAGTTGGCAATATTTTGAGGTAGAAGGATTATGTCCAGAAATGCAGCCACATGTACAAGCTGTTTGTCTTCAAAGTATAAAATATTTGCCTGGGGAGTAGCAAATCTTCCCTCAAACAAATTCTACCAACCAGGCAAGTACTATCAGGGGTTTCAATAACATTAGTTATAAGTGGCCACTGAAGGTGTAATAGGCGGTTGTGACCACTAAAGGGGCCGCAAGGCCCCTTTTCCCTATGGGGGTCTGGGGGCATGCCCCCGCAGAAAAAAATTGAAATCTAGAAGCTCGGAAATGCGATTTCCAGCGTTCTGAGCATCGCAAAGCGTGCTGTTGATGGGTATTGACCACAAAATTATCGCGTGCGCTTCAGTTTTTTGGCCTTGGGTCTGTTTTGCCCGCTTTTTTGTAGCATTTAAAAATTTCAGTGGTCGTTGTTGTTGTATTTGTTTTGTTTTTTTATTAATATCATTTTTATTTTCATTAATGAAATCCAAACAGACGGCGGTAAGAGGTCCTACAGGCGGCGGTAGACTGCAGGTAACGGGCTTTTATTGAAAACCCCTGACTATCAGAAGGCAACTCAAGGACTGTCAACTAGTTAAGAATTAATTCACAGCTCACAGAGTGGCAAACGCCTTGCACTGCACATAAAATTAAAATTTAGGCATAGCTAGAAAATTTTCTTCTCAGGGAAATGGAAAGAATTAAAAGTCAGACCATTTCCAGTATATTCTGAATTTTTGGAACAATCGGATAACCTTGAGAGTTTAATACAAATGTTTAATATAAAACTAAGATGAATCTATGAAAATTTTAAATTTTTAGATTTACTCTTAACATAACTGTACTGCAGCTAGAGAAGTTACTACCTTGAGATGTGTCTCTACAATACTTGGAAGATAATCTATCTGAAAAAAAAAAAGGAAAAAAAGTCATGCAAGGTGCCCAGTGTCACATGAGAACATGTAAGCAAATGGACTGCGACGTGTCTGGAAGGTCTCATTCCATTCCACTCTCAAAAAGAGTTTTGTGCTCATGATCATTTAAAATGGAGGATGTTGGATAGCTGTTGCTCATGTTAATGATATTGTGCAAGCAGTTTCATGCGTAAAAATGTAACCCATGTGGTTAATTTTGAGCAGACTGTTTCCAGATTTTTGCCGATTGAGTTCAACGATCTTCAAACACCACTTTCGAATACCAAAAGAATATTTGAAAGTCTTTTGGGAAATAGACCATCTGACAGTCAAATCATACACTGCATAACACAGCTATGTAACTGTTGTTACCTACACATGGATGTATGAGTAAAACTGATGGAAAGTAACTAACAGTGAGGTATTGATATCGACAATGGGTTGAAAAGGTCGAATGGAAAGGTCAGTTCTGATCAAACCGGTCCAACTGAGAAAAGTTAAATCTTGTTCCATGCTGGTCTACTGTATTGTGTCTTAGCGTCCAAATGTGTGATGTTATCTGCAGCACCCTGGTGCATAGTGGTTTGAATAGCCAGTTTAGTATCCCATACAGTGAGGTAGATGCTTTTTCAAAACTTTTCTGTTTGAGATGTTCCATTCAGTTTTAGACCGAAATTCCCAGAACTTCTGGTTGAATGGAACGCGCCCTTTATGTATGTATGCATGCCATTTCTTGACACTGATTTTACATTTAGAATTTGAAACATTTTAAAACCAGTCTTAAAAGTCAAATATAGTCAGAAGGTACTGTGGTGCTGCTTTTAAAAAAATGCCATGTGTACATGCTCTTGTCAGCCAATATCAGTTGTTTGGTGTGTAACATTACAGTAATCCATACAAACCAATATAGCAGAATTTTGATGGAACTTTGCAAAGTTTCCAAGAGCTCTGGATACATGTGTCTAAAAGAAAACACACAAGATAAGTTTATTGTAACCATGACTGGCACAATTAAGCAAAATAAATCACTTCTATTTCATTGATGTAAAAGTTTAATTTGAGATTGCTTTAAGTGGAAAAAGAAGACAAGCTTTCTGTAATGATTACCCACAGGAGACATTGAACATTACAATAATTTGCTTGTGGTATAAAGTACAACTCAAAACTTATCAAATTGACAACAAAAAAACAGTATGTGCAACAACCGTATACAAAAACTCTAAACTCCTACCATTAGGTTTTCAACTCATTTCCCTGACAGCTGGTCATTAGAGAATCTCTAATAAGCTTATAAAAAACATAGTGTACAAAACAAGACAAAAATCACACTTTTATAATTATAAGTAATAATAATTTATTTATTACAAGTTACTGTTATTACTGTTAACATTTATGTTCAATCAGCATTGGGGCTGTGTAATAATAACTGATCATTTTTCCTATTTAGTACCTGGATGTCCGTCTTGTCTGTGTGTGATGAAGTCAATGAGCACATGGCTTCTAAACAATCCCTGAGGGACATCTGCAACATGCCCAAACGAGATGGAGTCAATTGACCAGTATCTCAAATACATTGTAATAATTGCAATTTATGATATCCAGTTGGCCTAATGCCTAGGTGTCCAGAAAGATTAAGAGGGCAAGGAATGAGTTACTGATGGCAGCCTGTGTAGTACTGTAAGTATTTACGTCAATGTTGTGGAATTAAGGGTGGCAGACAAAGGAGGTAAAATGCAAATGAGAAGTTTCCAATGAAATCAGAGAAGGAATGTGAGTTAAGGGAGTGATGAGAGAGTAAAGGATGTTGTCAGAAGGAGGTAGTAGAATGGTCAAGACAGGAATTGTGTAGGGTGATGTGTTGGCTGACAATGGTGAGGGGTGCCATAGTGGAAGAGATAGGAGGTAATTTAAAGGTGGTTGGAAAGGGATGGTTGGAAAGGGACTCTAGTAATCACTAAATCAAGGCTTAGTTTATAACTTAAGGTGGCTCAAAACAGTTTCCACCACTTTTCAAAGAGTAGATTTTGATGGGTCATTATAACCACTCTATATTGGCTGATTCCAAAACCATGGTATCAAAAAACTGCCCAATCATTGGTGAGCAAGTTCTTGTCAATTTTGTGGCACAATAGGTTACAAGTCTGTGGAGTGGGTTCCAAGCCACCTCACATTTTCAGAAATTGTAGCCTATTGAGTTTATGAGCACTTTTATTAAGCTAAAATTAAGGGTGTTTTTAGCAGTCCGTATTGTTTCTATGGTAACCTGTTATGTAAAAAAGATGACAGAAACTTGTGCACCACTGTTTGGGCATTTGTATATTAAATAATTTATCTGTGTTAAGCCCTGGTCAAATGGCCCATGATAGTGGATGATAAAGAAACCAACCAACTATCATGCACTATCGACTATCATCAACTATCATTTATCTGAGCTGGTTCAAATTCTTCATGATAGCCAACAATATCTTTCCCAGTTTGAGCACACATGATAGTCCATGAAAGTTTTTCCCCAGAAATTGGCAGGCTCATTTAAAATGGCTGCCGTGAGGTTGAGTTGCAGCTTCAGAAATTTGTGTTTATGTTTAAGATGATAATCATGACAAAGAAAATATTGAAGACCAAGATAACATAGAGAAGATATCTTCTGAAGAAAGTGTTGACTTGTAAGGATTAGAGGAGACACCGCAAAAAAAGAAGCGTACCACTAAATGCTCATCAGGTAAGAAGGGCAATTCAGCAAGATGGAGTAATGACCTGATATAATGTCTAATACACGACTATGAAGTCCGGCCCAGCCCTGCCTTTGGAAAAATTCATACTTTTACAAGTTTGTCTTTTGTGACACCATTTTAGTGTTTTTACATGGAAAGAGCCTGGAACTAGCTGCTCACGTGACTTTGTTCGCGCGACTGCCAGCACAAACTATTGTCAACTATGTGATAACAGTGTGTCAACGGTGAGATCACATTACATTTAGCTATAGTGCCAGTGTCAATTTCAATTTCAACTGGTTGGCCATTGTGCAGTAAATTTCACTTTTCTTACTTGGCTTGGAAGTTGCATCAATAACAAATAAATGCTTTTCTTGTCCAAAAGGCCATTGTGGATTGACCTCAAGGACAGAACACCTGGGAGGCCATTGACAATCTCTAGTATTTGGATGCCCACCACCAGGTTTAGAAAGGCAAATTTTTCAAATGATTGGGCTTTCCACAATGAAAACTCTTCTTGCAAAATGCTGGACATGATTTCTGCTTGGCTGTATGGTTACCAACACAATTTCTACAATTTTCAGTACTAAGTTTTTGATCTTTCTCCACAAAACCTTCTCCTATTTCAACACCATAGATCTCTTTCTTTGGATCGCTGACTTGGTTTGAGGGCTCAGTGTTGTTTCTGTCTGATAATTTGATGACGCCACATACAGTTTTATCCCCAGTAAACTTGTCCTACAAAGTGCCATACTCAATGTGTATTTGCTAGCCGGATTCTGAGATCAGCTACAAATGACTGAAACAGTTCACCTTCTTTCTTTCTTTCTTTCTTTCTTCTTTCTTCTTTCTTATGCATTTTCATAATGACATTTCCACGTCTTTTCAGCATTTTGCTTTCATTTTAGTCACATATTTGGTTGCGTAGCAGATTTTGTCAATGTCAACCTTATATCGCACATTGTAAGTAAACCATTCCTTGCGTGACCTGTAGAACATGTGTGCAATAACAATAATAGGCACCGTCCTTAACAATAAGAAGTTCCTTATTGACCTAATAGACACTCAGCTCTCACAGTGCCTCTCTCCACCCAGGTGTATAAATGGGTGTACACCAGCAAATTTAATGCTGGGGGTGACTCTGCGATGGACTAGCATCCCATCCATGGGGGAGTAGCAATATTCCCAGTCGCTTAATGCTACGGAGACCAGATAAGCTCCGGCCTGGTGGGCCACTTAGGCTCGCATGCAGAGTTCACCTATACCTTTATTGACCTAATAAACTCTATTAATATTCAAATATAATACCTGATCTTGGTCTCCTGTTGCTAGGTTAGCAATCAGGCATGAAGCATTCACAAGGACCTTAAGAAAAAAACGTTACTGTAATTAAACTTGAGATAATGTGTTACTCTTGCAGAATCTCACAGATTAGTAGTTCATGAAACAAAATTGTCAAAAAATAAACTATTAAATATAGCCAGTCCAATTCTTGCTGGTAATGTACCTGTAAGTTCTTTGGCCCTCTCTTCAGCACTTCCACTAAACATCGGCCAGCTGAGAAATCTTCCTGCAAAAATTTATTTAAAATAACAGTCAAACTCAGAAAACTATGAACTAAAATATGTCTGGAATGTAAATCATGAGCAAGATTTTCAAACACAGAAGCTCAAAAAAACCCTGAATGTATTCGCCAATCCATATTTCACTAAAAACACTCCTGAAGATAAGATATTCGTGTTTCTGATAAAGATTTTAGTGAGGAAACAAAGATTTATTAAAAAATCTAATGGTTTGATAAGCAAAACCAAACTCAAGTGTTGTTGGTCATGGGTCGG
>Ga0126337_10003081_pt1 | contig 10807 bp, 7 predicted proteins | sample DipCmetagenome_FD_92527 | JGI IMG/M metagenome (GOLD analysis project Ga0126337, IMG submission 92527) | Coral microbial communities from La Bocana,Puerto Morelos, Mexico - Diploria C A metagenome | ecosystem: Host-associated > Invertebrates > Cnidaria > Coral | place: La Bocana,Puerto Morelos... | reverse complement strand
GAAAGACAAAGCGAAATATTTCAAAGGAATGCACTCTTAAAGACCATCAAAACTTTTGCAAATACAAATTGAGTACGTGAAAGAAACATGTTAACAACGAGATGCCGCGGGAAAGCTGCTCATCTTAATGAAAATACATGTGCATTTCTCACCTTTCTCACAGCTCGCTTGCTTTCTGGTTTTCTTCCGCCCGAAACAAGGCGCTTGGATCGTCGGGCAAACACAAATGCCAATTTCATTTTTCCGTAGTCTTCTTTGCATATTGACGTTTGTCAATCCAGGGAACATTACTTCGTAGTCCTCTTCTCGGAAATGCTTTGAGCGCACTGCCGAGTACTCCGTGGGCTCCCAAGGAGCACGCTTAGATTTTACAAAGTCAACCCATTGCTTTCTTCTTTTTCGCTTCTGCGGTTCATCAGCCCCTTCAAAAGGTATGGGATGAAGCGAAATACCTCCTGCCTTATTTGGCTTATTATTACAGCCGAAAACAACGCATTTATCTGGCATATTCAAGATTTCTGACCTTCCGAAGCGAAGCAAACGCGGTTCCAAACAAGAAAGCGATCAATGGCCTGGAATGACGTCACAAATTTCGCCATACCCGGACCCTTTTCAGTGACGCTGTGATTCGGTCGTGTTTTGAAAAAGTGCCATTTTTCCGATCTTTAAAAAATAATAAAAAATCGCGGTTTGAACTGAATTAAAAAAATTTTGCGACATTTTTCCCAATTCCGTACAGAGATTTAATTAAGCGCAAAAATATTTATTTGGCGTTATAGGCACTTTAAAGTGCTACTATGACGAAAATCGCATCTTTCAAATCTAAGCCATTTAAAAAAATGCAAGTAGTCTGTGCAAGCAGAAAGATGCTGCTTACTATTTTCAATTATCTCTTCTCGGTCCAGAGATATCAAGATGTTAAAATATGCAGATTATTTAAGTGATGATGTCACATTCAACCAAGCTTTGTTCAAATCGGTGGCCTTGATCGGAGTATTCGGACTACAGGTATTAGATTTTTGGACAGAAAATAGTGTATAACGTAATTTAATAAATATTATTATAAAGCTTTATAGTTTATAAGTTAAGTGTTTTGGAGGTCAAACGGAGAATCTTAGCCCTGTAGGTTCTTAAAATCCTGGTTTTTATACGCAGGGTTTTCACTGTAATTTAAATAAGCTGAGAATTAGCCTTGGTTCATTGGTGAGGCAGCAAAAAACACCTAACAAACGGTGGCGGGTTTCTGTGCTGCCTTCAAACATTGATAACTTGGATGGCGGAGGTTTCTTGTGGAGCTTGTAGGTAGTTATGTTTTGTAGGGAACGATTACGAAAATTTTGAATTTCCCTGTTAGATTTATCGTTTTCATTTATTTTTAAAATTTCTTGTAGTGTATTTGCTATTTCACTTTATGTTTGCTTTCTTTCATTGGTTTTTGAGTTAGGGTCAATTGCAGGAAATGTGACGTCACCTTTGATAAGTTGCTTCTGCAATTCTCATGTTAAATGCCATGGACCGCTGACAGAACAGTTTTACTCTGGTGGCAGGCTTTAATAGTAATATTGTTTTTGCACATTACAGTAGGAAATAATGTTTTTCAGAGGGTTTACACACGACAGCCAACTACTGGAGAGTGGCCCTTAAAATGTAAAGAAAAAACCCTATTATAATAAAACAAAATAAGAAAATAAACTGATTAATTGTTGCAACAGTTAGCTTCAATAGTGAGCCATAATTTAGAATCAGAAACTTGTAAATACAGTATGATCTTGATTTTATAATATAATAAATTGTTGTTCTCAATCCTTTTGTTTTCAAGTTATGAGTGAGACAAGAAGAGAGTGACATGTGTCATGTGATCCTAAAATCAAGCAGTTTGCTTTTTGGCCTCACCCCTTGGCTCGATCACCAGCCGCTGTTCGAGAAGGGATCCCGCGCTCCTCTTCCGAACTCACGGCTGGAATTTCACTCGCGAATTTTCTCGATGCGCGAGGAAAAACAATGCCGGACTCGCCTCCAAATATCGCGCGCTCCCGAATCCCTACAGCTACGCAGACTTGGCATCGTTAATGTCGATGCTGCCTTAACCGAGCAGGCTGTATACATTAACTTTCTTACAGTAGCAAAGAGGTCGTGCGATATAAAGTGCGATCACATTAGCGCGGCATTTAACCAAATGAGATCTTGCCTGCTGTAAACCATAGCGGCACAAACAACACGAAAAACATTCAACAGACTTACGCGTGGTGCCAGAACGTCAAATAACGAACAGTCAACAAAGAGAGAAACCTAACCTAGGACCTAAACATCGAGATTAAGAGACAGAACACTGAATCAAATTGGTGTACGGTCCTCTTGAATGAAAGCGACACCAGTCTCTGGCGAAGCCAGAAAAAATTAATTTTTAGATAGATCAAAGCAAACTAGCAAAACAGACCAGTACGCAGATAACATTTGGCGCGAACATTTCTGTATCTCGAGGCAAACGTTTCCAGTTTGACTGCAATTTGGTTAGTTGATTTTATAAGACGCGAACTAAACATTAGATGCGCGATTTCAGCAGAAAAGCGGGTAGCTGTTGTATTTCTGATTTGACAGCCTTGTCAGATGAATAACCGCAAGCGACTCCTCATTGGCCGAAAATTATTACCAACTCGCTTATTAAAGCTACTGGTTTGGTGGCTTAAATTTCATTGAAGTTTACTTTAACTTTAAGCGAGTTGAAAAAGTACCTGTTTTTACGGGATTTCAGGTTGTCACTCGCTATAGTCTGCATATGAGCCAAGTGGCTTATCAGGCCAGAGCTTTTCCCGATTTCTGTAGCATGAAACGACTAGGAATACTGCTACTCCCCCCTGGATGGGATGTTAGTTCATCGTCGCAGGATTACCCCCCAGCAGTAAATTCACCGGTACCCATTTGTACACCTGAGTGAAGAGAGGCACCGTGAGAGTGAAGTGTCTTGCCCAAGAACTTAAACAAAATGCGCTCGCTCCGGAGTCGAGGGCACTAACCGTAAGGCCACTGCGCCTTCCAAAACTGCTCGTGAAACCACAGCCATGGTGAAATTAAAAGCGTCATCTAACAGCGGAAACCTTGCGGACCAACATGTGCGACCTTTGACATGACAATTGCTACACCACAGCCAAACGGCTCTGTTCTTGTCAGTTAAAACTCTCACACCATATGTTGCCCTTACCCAACGATAACGTGAAACAAAATAGGTTGGAAGACCAAAATCAAAAGGAGGGATGGCGAAAACGGTACATGTACAAATGTTACGAGGCGTAGGTATCATGCGGGCCTGTGTATGATTGCTATCAGATGACATTTGCGACGACCAGAGGCGCCCCATGAATTAAAATTTACGTCGTACACATGCTTTGCCGCTCAAGCGTCCAGCCGTCTCTTCTCGGGAAGGAATGCGAGAGAGCGGCGGAAATCAAGCCCGCCTCACCCCCCAAAATGGGCTATTATCTTCCTAATTATGCTCAATTGCTGCTATAGAGTGTTTTCAATGATATCCCAAGACAATGAAACGGTGGTCATGTAGTTGTCCCAAATTGATCCAGTGTCAGGTGAACTCTTTCACTTTCCTTTGTTCCAATAAATGTGCATGGCTGCTGGATCAATTCTTCCACTCTTTATCAAGTAGTGCCACAATATAGGTTTCACATACTTGCCCCTCTACATGGCGGCCATGAAGTGACAGAAACAGTTGCCATTGTGTTTTGCTATTTAAACTAAAATTTATTTCTCCAGCCGGCTACGACACATTGAAATTGATCCTTCTAACGCAAGAACTTTTCAGTAATTCGTCTACTGATCTACACGAGAGCCATCTCGGGCCGCCATTTTGCATTTAGGGTGGGTTTCAATTCCCCTATTAGTAGTCTCCTTTATCTTGCAATGTGTATCTGACCGACCTTATGCAAGTCAGTATCAAAGTTGGTTTCTGTCACTGATGATATAATCTTTAAATTATTGATATCGAGTTTTGACAGAGGCTGAGAAAATGGCACTGGCAAGAGTATTGGGTTTCTGTCTACCACCCAAAAACGGGGATAGATGTGATGTCAAAAGTTTGTTTGAATTGCTTTTCTGCGATCTTAGGAGATTTAGGCCCCCTTTGACAACTGAAAACCAAGACAGACTCAAATGTCAGCTGAAACAGATATCTTAAGGCGTATAATTTCTCAAAACAGAAACACATTCTTAAGAGGAATGGGAAGCACTGACTGATTAAGGAAAAGATGACATCATTATAATCACAAAAACTGATAATATAAATAAAAGGGAAAGGGGCTGTAATTATCGATGATACCATCCTCCATAATATACTACCATGTGGTTCTATCCCTAGTGTCCTCTATGGCCTTCCTAAAGTTCATAAACTGGTTGCCCTCTTCGTCCGATTGTCTCTTCTTACAACTACAATCTGGCATCGTATCTGGTGCGCATGCTTCAATTCAACCCATCTGTGCGATTCAATTCACGATCAAGGATTCTTTTAGTTTTGCGGACTGGGTCAAGACGTAGAACCATAACAATAAAATGATGTGCTCGTTTGACGTCAGTTAAGTGTTTACAAACTTCCACTTTGTATGCCCTCCCCGATCCACCCACATTGCCCCGCTCAGTCTTGAAGCCATTCCGTATTTGATGGCCAATACTATGACCAAATTGATAGTGTGCCAATGGGGTCTTTTAGGTCATGTTTTGGCCAATATCTTTATGTGCCATTTTGAAGAAAAATAGGAACTCTACTGACACAAAATGCAAAAAAGAAAGAGGAAAGCGAGCGATCGCCCTATCTCCAATAGGCCATTATTGGACTGGAACTAGCTTGCAACTGAGGCTAATGCGGGGAGTCTTTTCCAATGCAAATGAGATTATCTCTTTGTAATGATATTCTCCCGCATGAGCCTCCATTGCAAGCTAGTTCCAGGCAATACCGAGAATACGAATAAGGTCTAATTTAATCGTTTGCTAATGAGTGATTTAAATTAATGCCACGAAAGCAGTTTTAAGATGTAGCTCGACCAAAAGACGAGAGGTACGAACCAAATTGGCTTGTGTGTGAAAGAGAAACAAAATCAATGCAAATAAATAAAGAAAAAAAAAAACAATAGAAATGCGCAAAAACCCCAAACAGCACAAGAAACCTTGGGCTTTTAATTGCTGTTTTTGGAGCGATTAAAAGATTGCGTTTTCCATCGTAGAACTTCTTTCTGTTTTTATACGAGAAAAGAAACGCTTACCCGTTTCCAAACAACACTGGTTCAATATTTTTATTTTGTAGAAAATGTTTTAAAATTCTGTACATATATTTACACGATGCCATTTCTAAGAAACTAACGTCTTTCATTCCAACAAATTACCTATGTACACACGTCTCATAAATGCTTGACGATCCGGTTGAAAAAAAAAAGACATTACACTTTATCATAGTCTACTATCTATTTTCTCTTTAAATCTCTTTAGTTCCTTGGCAATATTCTTGTCGCGTCCTAATTTTGCAGTTCCAACTTGAGTAGAGTCGTTTGGTATGTCCGTTTCTTTTGCTGCGGGTCCCGCTCGGGATCCGAAGAGTTCCTGAGCAGTGGCAGTCGGCCTTAACGAAGCCACCCGAACTTCGTTGTACTTTGTTTGAACCTATGAGTAGCAAATGAAAGTAGCATTAATTCAATTGCAAAATCTTAATTCGTGTAGATCAAAAGTTTATTCCGCTTATCTGGTTTGAAATATATGCTGCCTTAAGGAGGCTGGCACAAGTTTCCAGCTAGTTTTTGAAGGATGAATACTACCACTGTGAGTGATACTACAATAATAGTGTCATAAAAATGCCCAATCAACAAGTTGCGGTCATCTTTTTGATATAACAGGTTACCACAGTAACAATAGGACCTGCTAAAAACACCCTTTATTTTAGCTCTAAGCTCCTAAATTAATCAAAGGCCTCATTGAGGCTACGACTATGTTGTATGGTGAAGTACATGCATCAGTATAAGCAGAAAAGATGAAGATATTTTGGCTTTGTTGCAAAAAATAATTGTTTTTCTTCTGTCCCTTATTTAAACCTCCTAAAATCACGCTTTAATCACCTCCCTGACTCCGCAATACAATAATTCATAACGCTCTAGACAAACACGATTTGCGGGTTAGCTCAATGCGTTGCTATACTGTATTGCAAAGCGTGAAGGGCGAGAGTTCAAGACTCGGGCGGGTAAATGCACGAATTTTTTTTCTTTTCTTTTTACCCTCCGACGTGTTATTTCTTTCTTTTTCCCACCAAGAAGCTAATAAGTGCTTCCCATTTATAATAATTTATTATTTTGCCCGATATTCATGCATTGCATGCATCATGTTATTAAAACCCATGCTTGCCAGGAGCCCGCTTTCATTTCGTAACTAGGACAACAAATGCTTTCTAGGTTTTCTTTAAACAATTCAAATAAGAAAATGCTCGCACCACATGCTGTTGACATAGCAGTAACTATGTCATCACTCATTGCTTCACTATGTTTCACATTTGCCGAACCATTCAACGACATTTTTCTCAAGCTGTGCATTGTTCATCGGAAATACAAACAAAAGAAAAGAAGGAAGGAAGCAAGAAAGGAAGGAAGGAAAGAAGGAAGGAGTGACCGACCGATCGACCAAGCGATTTAAATCGCGCTCGCTCACTTAACTCCTATTTCGCACTCTGCAAAATAGTCGTAAAAACGAGCTTGGTGACCCCCATTTTTACGACTATATTGCAAAATACAAAATAGGAGTTAAGTTAGCGAGCGCGAATTCACTCGCTTGGTCGGTCGGTCAGTCCTTCCTTCCTTAATTCGTAAACTTTTGTTTGTATTTCCGCTGAGCAATGCACAACTTGACTTGACGAAGAGAAAAACGTCGTCAAATAGTTCGGCAGATACGAAACATAGTTAAATAATAATAAGATAGATTTCAGCCATGTATGTCAACAGCATGTGGTGCGAGCATTTTCTTATTTGAATTGTTTAAAAAAAACCTAGAAAGCATTTGTTGTCCTAGTTACGAAATGAACGCGGGCTCCTGGGTTTTCATAAACTGATGCTTGCAATGCATGAATATCGAGCAAAATAATAAAATATTATAAATTATTATTCATCATGCAAAATAGTCGTAGCCTTAAAGAGGCCTTTGATTTGTTATCCAATTGTGATAAACATGCTACGATGCGACGTTTTGCAAAGTATAAAAAATTATATGGAGTGTTTTCAAAGCCATCTTAGCGTTTCAAAAACTGGGTGTCACTGAGCTCGTGTTTAGTTATGAGTTAAGGGTGTTTTTAGCAGTTCATATTGTTGCTATGGTAACCTATTGGGGCAAAAAATTGAACGCAACATAATCAGCAATGATTGGGCAGGGTTTTGATACCATGAGTTTGGCGTCAACCAATGTACAGTGGTTAAAATGACCCTTCAAAATCTACGTCTTGGAAAGTGCTGGAAGCCGTTTCGAGCCACCTTTAGCGATTGGAACACATTTTAAACCATACTGCCGAATACTGTCGATATGGAGGAACCATGATTGAAGGAGTTAAAACTACACTTTAACAAATAGCAATATGAACCAGCAGAACTGGCTTTGTGAGCTTTTTCTCACATTCACAAAACTTTACGAAAAGATCTTCACCTAGCTTATGAGACGAGTATAATTGCCTAGAGCAAACTGAACTACGTAATTATATGAATAGTTTTTGCTTTACAACTTCCCCAAAGTACAAAATCCACTAAACAACAAAAAAGCACAATCAAGGAGTGCATACCTCATTTAAAAGCTTCTTGGCCTCATGGTATTGCTGTTTCATCTTGGGATCCTTCTTAAAATCTTGCAGAGCAGTTTCTAAACACAAAACAAACAGCAGCGATTATCAAGTGCAAAAACACTGAGTACTGCTTAAACTGCAGGAAAAAAACTGTACATGTTCTAATGCTAAACAGTTTTAGTTTCTTTTTCTTCACAAACTGCAAGTACAACGCGAGCCAACTACGAGAACGTAGGATTTGCATAAGTATACCAGTAGAATTCTACTAAGGCAAAATTGAGAATAATAAGAGAATGCTAAACGATTATAGAATGTACTAACCTAGGTTGGATTCTTTTGTTTTCGATTGGACTCTCATTTTGTCCAGGATACCTCCGAGTTCTTCTACTTTGCTCTGCCGCGACTTGGATCCCGTTGATGTTGACACAGTCTGTTTACACGGGGACAAGTGAAACATTAACACATCTTTCTATGATTGGCACATCCGAGGGACTCATGAATTACACTCCTAGGAGGGGGGGACGGGGTGATATCTTCTCAAGGCCTCATGAAAAATGGAGGGAGGAAGGCGAATAAGAATGGGTATAAGGGGGGGGGGGCATTACGTTTAAGTGAAATGATTTTGCTAAATAGTAATAATAGTGCCATATCAAATGTGGGGTTCGCCGTTTAAACAGCCTTCTACTTAGCTTGGTTTTGGCTTTTCATGTAATTTTACAGTTGAGATGAAAAATGACAAGCCATAAAACTGTTGTCATAGGAGGCTGCAGTCTCGACAATAAATGAAGCATTCGGGTTAACTTACCTTGATCTTTTTAGCTCTTCTTTCGTGATATCTACCATGTGGCTCACTGAAGATTAGTGGATGAGCCAGAGCGTATTTCAGAGCTCTAACGCTTCCCTGGAGGTCCTTTGGTATCACAATGTCAGGGTCCTCTGCATCGACGTCAAACAGGTCCTCGTAGCCTTTATACTTAGTTTCCACGCTAAATGGACGCTCTTTTTCTTTCTTTGGTTTTCGCTTAGGCGCTTCAACACTTTGTTCGTCACCTTGCTCGTCAATCTGTCAAGGGGACATCAACGAAAGAAACGTTTAACGTAACACTGAGGGCGACCCAGCAGACAAAGTGTATTAAAAATATATCTATAATTTATTTAGGAATCTCGCATTACTCTTAAATTATCAACTTAATGTTTTTCTCTGTCAAAACTGAATATGGAATACGACGTTGGATCCCAACTAGACATTAGTGAAAAAACAAAAAACAAAACTAGTCGTCGTGGTTCACTTTCTTCAGACAACGTAGAATAAAGTCAACCTGATTCACGATGTTGTATGGCGGAGAAAGTCGAAGAAATGGACCATAAATTATAACGCACTGGATCAGCCGATGTTCTGCACATTAAACCTTAAACCTAGGCCATAAGAGTGTATAAGAAAGAAGGATGGTAGATGCCCAATTAACCCGCGTGCATCCACGCGTGTTTCGCGACGTTCCCGCTCCCGTTGCCGTTGTGGTTTTCTTACTGAAACTCGTCAAGTGCAACTTAACAGCCCAGGTGAAATCGTTTTTTTTTTTTGTAAAGAAAGAGAAAAAGAAATGTGCCTTACTTGAGTCATGAAAAACCCATCGTCAGTGTTGAGCCGTTCATCTGCACGAGGCTGATGTCGACCATCAGCAGTCCCGACACTTTCGCCAACAGTAGCTTCTCCGTCCGTCTTCATCGTCTGCCTAGTTGTGTGACCAGACTGGTACTGCGCTGATTCAGAAAACTCATCGGGAGGCATACTATTAGTACGGTCGAAAGGAGGGCGTTCATCTCTTGGTGTCTTCTCTGTGGCGCAAGGCGCAGTATAGAGCTTCCTTGGGGTGGTAGACTGGCGTTGTCGTCCCGTGGGGGGTGCTGACCCTATCGGTGGCAATGTCTTGTAAGGTGGTCCAACATATGCGATTGATTTTGGTTCAGGAGGAGCCTCCAGCATTGCCAAATTTTGCTTCTTCGGCATGGGGGGAAGAGTATCTTTAACCTTTTTAAATAAACGAGAAAAGCAATTTGATGTGCATGTAAAACAAATGAACAATAAGCAATTAAAGACAGAGGGTTTTTATGCTGGTTGTAGCTGGTTGTGGAGAAGGACTCGAACTCGAAAGAAGTTCTATGGATATTCAAATCGTATTCTGAAGGGCTTCAACAATGGAAAATCTTAACTATGAGTTCTACATTGCACTGCCGCCCTGTATTAAGTACTGCATCCTGGAATCCGAATTTCACGGAATGACTTCACGACGAACAGCACTTTTTCGGATGGAAATGAGTCATTAAGAGCACTTTGATACACTTTCAAAAAACTTACCTTTCTGTGAGTATTTGCAAGATTCACAGTTGGCTTGGGTCTCTTTGGAGGCTTTTGTCTGTCAGAAGAAATGAAAAACAAGACGCAGTCAGTTGAACACACTTCGTTTTAGTTCAGTAACTTTAAAACACTTAAACACAATAAGGATTCATTTTGATTCAAATTTTGTCGTTGTTGTTGAGAAAACTTTGCACCAAGCCCTGATGCTTTGCAATGATAGGAAGAGCCAAATGGAAATTAGAGATAAGCCATAATTAATGGTACAGTAGTGACTTCAGGTAATCTACATGTAGTCAGACACATAATAGAAAGTGCCTGAGTTACTGTGGTTTACTTTTACGTCAATAAGGAAAGACAAAACGAATGATCCGATTTTGTACAAATAGGACTCGGTCTACACTACGTGGGAACCGCTTTTCACTCTGAAAACGTGTCAAATGTTTTCCGTTCACACCACGCCAGAGATATTTTAAATTAACCGACAATCAACGGTCATTTCAGTTTTGTGTTTGAGGAAAGCTCGCTCAGAGAAATCACAGGATTATCGTGACGTCATCGTTTTCGAAGAGCTCTGTCAGCTCTGTTTTCGAAATGGTTTCCGTCTACACTAAAACGCAAAGCCGGCATTTTCAAATTCCTCCGGTTTGAAG
>Ga0126337_10003080_pt1 | contig 10809 bp, 10 predicted proteins | sample DipCmetagenome_FD_92527 | JGI IMG/M metagenome (GOLD analysis project Ga0126337, IMG submission 92527) | Coral microbial communities from La Bocana,Puerto Morelos, Mexico - Diploria C A metagenome | ecosystem: Host-associated > Invertebrates > Cnidaria > Coral | place: La Bocana,Puerto Morelos... | reverse complement strand
CACGTTGGAGAGTTTTCTTTATTCTTTTATATATTTAACGTTGTTTTTACACGTTAACGAAAAAAAGAAATAATGGATTTGGTAAAAATAAATTTGCTCTTCCGAGCATACCTAGATATTGTTCCAGTTTGATTTGATTGCCATTTTTGTCAATATTTTGAAGGAATACGAAGCCTCAGAGAGTCGGATTCCTTCTTTGCGAGCTGAGTTTGACAAGGAACGTTCTGCCATGGAGTCGCACATCACTTCATTGCGGAGACAGGTTCGTATTTTTTTCCTCACCAATTGAGCTAGTTAATTTTCATTCGGCTCAAGGTTAAAGTTAATTTGTGTTATTTCACCGTATGCCTCGAAAACTCCCTTACTCCAAAGTACATCGTAATCTTTTTTACGAAGAAGCTTCATCTTGGAATGGCGCATCTTGAATTATGACTTTTATGTTAACCTTTTCAAATTCATCGTTTATAAAGACTAATTTTCCTCAATCTTGACCATCTTTGTTCCTCTTTAGATCTCTATCACATATTTTGTATTCTTCTACCTTATTAAACTATTAATAGTCTTTTTGTTTTTTACTGATCTAATTTTCGTCTTTACCAGTTGGATAACTTGAGCGAGCGGCTTCACCAAGAATCAGAAAATCGTTCACGTGTTGAGCTTTCATGCAAACAACAACAACAAGGTGATTACTTAGGTCCTGTTCACACTACGCAGCAGGGAATTGAAAACAGAGGTTTTAATCTAATAACGCCGCAAATGATGTTTTCTGTCTACACTGCGCCGGAGGTAATTAAAAAAACACAATGATCACCCGTCATTTGGATTTGTTTTGAAAAAAAAAACTCAGTCAGGCGGGGGAATCACTAGTCTCCTCCGCAGCCGTTATTAGGGTAGTCACGTTTGAAGGGCGTTTTCGAAAAGCTCCGTTATTGTGACGGATTAGTGTGGACGGAACTGAGGTCTAACAGTAGAAAAAAAGCTGTGTTTTCAAATTCCTCTGGCATAGTGTGGACGGGCCCGTGACATGCTGTGCCTGCGTGTTATGGCTTGGATACCGTGGGCTCATTTTCGTTCTCGCTTACCGGGACGTTACGAACAATTTGTTTGAGGTTCTGTTTTTAACAATTTATTTTGTTTTTGCTTCCTACAGAGCTGTCTGCAGCCAAACAACACGAAAAGGTGCGTATTCCATATCTTGATTAATTAACGAGCGTGAAATGCTGTTAGAAGATCAACTGGCAAATCCGTTATGCTTTGAATTTGACGATCTTCCGTCCTTGTACTTCTAATTATTCATATCCAGGCTGAAACCCTGCAAAGATCTTTATGTTTAAATATTTTGTCCATTTGTTGCTTTTAGCGACTTCTCTTCGACCAAGAGCGTCTGGAGCAGACCAACAGACAGCTAGAGGAAGAAGTCGGAAGACTTAAGGTAAGTAAAGATCTTGATCACTGCAAATAGCGCTTTTTGCATTCTTGCCGTAGAGTAGAGCATTTGTGAAAGGTCACGAGTTATTTGGCCACTTTGTTCATAGACGCCTTTGTAGCTGTTATTTGGTTTGTAACGATAACGAGATTCTTTTCTGGGGAGAGGTGTTGTCTCGAGAGTGTTCTGAAGACCCACATAGTTGACTGCAGTGGCCTGTCTTGGCGAAGGACCCGAGTCCAGACCTTTCCCACCACCCGCTTATAGGCGAAAATAGTTAAGGCTCAAAGTGCGAAAAAAAATTGGAGGTCCCCCTTGCCACTTTGCTGTGCTAGCTAGACCGTCAGGTATTTGAAGGGAGAGGGGGCCTGTTTACAATCACTAAAGAAAATCACAAGACTGAGCTATCTCACATCGTTTCAGGTTCCAGTTTGCAGTTTGGAAAACAGAGCAATTCTATGCAAGCGTATTCAATGATAAAGAATTCCCCCTAATCTGTTTCACTGTACTATTTTAGGCATTTTACGAAAATAATTTTGTAGAGAAAGGACAGCTAGAAGCTTACAAACAAGAACTGGAAGCCAAGGTTTGTAAACATGCTTTTGTTTATCAGGAAGGTTGTCTTAAGGGTGTGTTCACACTTGGTGCCCGAGTACTGGTGCCTGGGCATCGGCAGAAAATAGTGTTGCGTTCAGACAGTATCCAAGTACAATTTAGTGCCCGAATGCAAGGTCGAGACCTTATACCCGGGCACGGGCAGGGTGACTGAATTCTGGTGTAACTACTTCGAAATAGAAAATGTGTGTTCACATAACTGCCAGCGAGAATCGTACTCGAGCACCGTGCACCGTGCTCGGCACCTAGTTTGAACATAGCCTTGATTCTGGTTATTTCATCGAAATTTTGAGGAATCCAAAAAAACTTTAATGGTAAGTAAACTGTTGTTTATGCGTTATTGTTGTTTAATAAACATCTGTTTTTCTTCTTTTTTTTCTTCGACAGTCTCGGTTTGAACTAAATCGTAAACTAGAAGAAGTAAATGCTCATTTGGAAGAACAGGTGAGACATGAAAAAGAATTTTCTATTGCGGTTTTCGAATGAAGATACACATTTTCCTAAACTGAGAGTGCCTTTCTTTGCGGAAATCCAAGATTGGATTCTTAAATCCGAAAACAGATTTTGCGTTTCTTTACTAAACAGACTAATCTAAAATTACTCGAGAAATTACACGAGTCATGGAACACCATGCAAAGGAACCAAAGAATTATTATTATTATTATTATTATTATTATTATTATTATTATTATTAATATACGTTCTCGGTTATTCTGAATTCTTGGTTATTTCCAACTCAAAATCATTTCCTTTGGATTTGGCCTTTAGTCATTTACCATCGACTATTTCGAACTATTTTCATTTCCCCTGAGAGTCCCTTTGATACCAAACACCAAAGCTTACGGTTTTGTTGCTTAAAATGTATCTATATGTTAAATTTTGTTATTCTCCGCAGGCCGTAGCACGAGAGAAATTAGACAAAATGCGCGAAGCAAACGAAACAAAGACAAAAAAAGAATTAGAGATGACAATAGAACACCTGAAGGTAAGCTGTGTTTCAGTTGTAATACCGCGTAGCAAAGGCGGGAAAACGTGTAGCCAGTTGTAATGGCGGGAAAACGGGTGACCGCTGGCTAAGGCGGGAAAACCTGAAACGTGTGGGGAAAGCGGGAAAGCTTGGTTGTTTACCATTTGATCAGAAAATGTGGTAAATGGAAAGCGTCAAAACCCGAATGGGAATTTCCATACGGGATTTGTTGTTCCATTTGCAGTTCCAAGCGATCCAATCCGAAAGGCCTGGAACTGGTCAGAAAGAGCGAATGGAACGCACAATTTTCGTTCGGAATTTCCGTTTGGGAATTTTGGTCCACTTTTCAAGAAATCCCGTTTTTACCGGAATTTTCCATTTGGGAAGACTAAATTAGTCTTTCCATTTACATTCCAACCGAAATTTCCGGATTTTTTTTGTAAATGGTAAACAACCCTTGTAGCTAATGGGAAGGGCGGGAAAATACACAGACCCGAAGCGCATCACGAGTTACCGGGGATGGGAAAAAAGTTGAACCAACAGCGAAGGAGGGAAAAACGTGTAACCAATGGGACGAGCGAGAAACGCGTCATCAGTGGTTAGGGCAGGAAAACATGTCACAAAAACGCACAACCATTGGGGAGTTGTGTCATCAGTTCTAGCGGTAAAATGTGACAAACCTCACTATCAGAACCACAATTTGAAGTTGACGATGTGCCGCTAAGTTTTCAACCAAATTTTTTACAATTTTTTATGATCAAGTTATGATTTTAAAAGTAGCAAGGCTGGAGGTTTTTGTTAGTTGCCAATTATGTTTTGGTGTGGGCATTCACTATTATGTTTTGTATGGTTAGTTTTTAAGTCATCGGTTATCCCAAGACCTAAAGAACTTCTTACGTTTCTTCGTTAGGCTGATGTTGCTAAAATGCGTGCCGGCTTCCACGAAAGCCAAACACAGAGAGAAACTTTCGATGCTGAAGCCAAGCGATATAAGGTACTGTTAATAACATTTTGAACAATGATTTCAAGCAAACTTCTGTTTCTTTTTTTACTACGGTTTGTGGAATTTTACACGCTGAAATTGTTGTCTCTGTTTCGTTTTCAGGATTTGTACGAAAGCGAGTTGAAATCTAAGGATAAACTAGCTAGCCGTTTGTATAAAGCAAACGAAAAGATGGCAGAATCTCAAGCACAACTTAAGTAAGTTGTGTGAAAACTCGAGAGGAGATCATCTTCTTCGTAGTTTCTTTTGTTTGTTGGTTTCAATGCAGCTTTAATTAACAGCTGTTGCCAAGGTAGCAGCCCAGACATGATTAGATGGAAACTGTTGGTACCGGATATATGTTCCCCAAGGAACTAATAACAGCAGAGAAGATAATTAAATGCAGAGGACGGCCGCACGTTTGAAAATAAAAGTGGCGATAGCTGAGCAAGCGAGTGGTTTAATTCAAATTTATTTTGCCTTGACTTGAAATTACAATGATTTATTTCCATGTCGCGCAAGTTGATTTTGTCATAAATCGAGAGTGGTTTGGTGTGACTCGAAATCTTTTTATCCTGTGAGTCACTGCTTTGACGTGACTCAAATAGGCCATATTCGAGTTCCAGTCCTATTCTCGGTATAGGACTGGAACTAGCTTGTAACTGAGGCTACTGCGGGGAGTTTTCGCAAATCTCAATGACATTTATCTCTTTTAATGACATTTCCCTGCATTAGCCTCCATTTCAAGCTAGCTCCAGTCCAAGACTAAGGCCTATTGTTTTGTTGGAACGAAAATAATTGACCGTAAAAAGTTTGGTTTGCGGTTTGTAAAACAAGCTTTTGGATTGATATTAAATGCAAAATCTATCATACAGGGTAGTAATTTTATCTACTATGTTGTTCGTTCACAGTCTTGAGAGGTCACGGAGAAATTTCGACGGATTGCAACGTGATATGTCTCCTCATTCAGATACACTCGCTGGAATATTAAACGGTTCACCTGCAACAAGTCCAGATCGAATGTACTCAAAGGTAAAGTTCGTGACAATGGCATGACACGAAATAAGCTCAACAAGTTCGATTGGTTTTGTATTCTGCGTATATGACCAATCAAGGAACGCGAAGCGTGGATATCCAAGAAGTTTAGAAAGTAGCGCGCTGATTGGTTTACAATCGTGCTTCTATTTAGCAATTAAATTATGAGCTCGAGATTTCTATCGCGTGATAGTTGAGGAGGGCGCAGTCCAAGCCATTCTAACGTCTTTGTTGCCTAAACCCGCTCTAATTTCAAAGCTCGAATTATTCATTCTCTAAACTGAGTGCCTTACATTTCTCTCGAGGTTACTATGGAGAATTTAGTTGCACACCCATACAATGACTTTCTTAATTTCGCGCTTCTCTGAATTTGCCCCTTTTAAACTGCAGACGAAAATTTGTAGAAGTATTGTTTATTTTCCTGTAGGGGGACGGTCAATTAATGAAGGCTGTAGAAAATGAACTTAACAAGAGTATAAAGCGTCATTTAGAAAACGGTGAGTTGTTTCTTTCGCTGTGATTTTGTAAAACTGTCCGTTCCTTTTCTGCTTAGTTTTTTAAGCCTTTTTCAGAAATTGAAAACAAAGAAAGGCAATTTGCAAAATAGGTGTCTCCAAATGGAATTACTTGATTGATTGATTGATTGATTGTCTTTCAGCTCCTTTGACGTCAGACCTCGATCTGAAGCCGAGTCTTTTAAGTGATGGCGACAGTGGCTCGTACGGTCCGCTGAACGCTTCGTCCAAGCAGTATATGTCAGTTTTAAGGAAAAACTACTTCGTGTAGGAGACAGATGGTGTGACTATAAATTATACTCGACTTTTTCTTCGTTGTGTGGCAAATAGTCTCAAAGGCTTGAAAGTGAATTTCTTTCATTAACAATTTGTAAAATAACGGACCAATTCATTTGGTTTGTACTTTAAGCCACCTGAACAGAATTTTATCTCAAGAGAATAGATGTTTAAAAATTCTTTTCTGAGAAAAAAAAGTCATTTTTATAACGAATTCAGAACAAAATTAAGTTTATAAAAATCATTTTTAGTACTTGTATGTATGTATGTTTTATTAATTGTATCATAACACGCTCCAACATACTGTATTTATTTCTCTAGTACATGCGATCGCTACAGTTGTCACATTTATTTTGTACGCGCATACAGAACGATTTTTGTACTCAATTAAAAAATATATATTTTTCTACAATTTGTTCGTTGTTGTGTGATATTTTGAAGTGAGTGTAGAATTTTATAGTATGCGTTATTTCGGTATTCTATTAGCGCAGTCACGCAACGTCAACTCTCCTCATCTTTTCATTCTTCAGCGTTCGTTTCAATAGAACACGCATGTTTTTCAGTCGTTAGTGAAGAGGATTTCCCTTTCAGCTTGGTTGATAAAAAGGCTCACATTCCACAGTAACAAATAGCCCGATGAATTCCAGTCCGTTTGCGTTTTTTGTTTTGTCTTATGTAAGACATCACAAAATATTTACATTTTGCAACTACTTTCATGAAGTATATTCAAAGTCCCAAAACAATCGCCATTATGGATGTGAAGCGGTCGAAGCTTACGCTTTGTTCTTTCTCGTATCACTTTATAAAACAACTTTGTGGTTGTAAAAATCAACTAATGAAGCTGCTGAAAAAGAATTTGAAATGCCTCAAAGATAGCGCATGTGGTTCGTAACGAATAAAGTCGATTCACATTCCATTGAGTGTGAACTCATAATGTTAGAAGCATCAGGGTGCTGAGACTGCGCAGTACTGACTGGAAATCATCTTCAACCGAGAGCACTGAATAAAAAGCGTTAAGTCTTACACGTTCAGTGTTAGTGTCAGTCTGAAGCAAATTGTTCAAAAAATACCGTGCCGGTATTTTGTGAACAAAAAGTAATGAAGTGTAAGACGAGACAATCAGAGCATTTTTTTCTTCAGATCGAGGCTAACACTGTACAGATGCGTCTAGAGTTTTTATTCAGCGGTCTTGGTTATCTCGAAATGCAATGTGCAATTGATTATCGTGAGATCATCGTTTTATTTCGTCCGAACAAAAACGCAAAGCCAGCGTTTTCAGATTTCTCCAGTTTGAGGAGTGTTTTCGAAAAACTCCATTTTCGATAAAGGCATTTTCAATTTCTGCAACGTAGCGCAGACGGTGTCAAAACAGCCGCTCAACGATGTTTATAAACACAGATCCTCGCTGTTTTCAGTCGGCCGGTTGACGATCGAAAAATATTATCAGCTGAATTTAATCCTTCGCAAATTGCATGATTTGGCGATTTTGCGCCCAAGGTAAGGAGTTTTCTAGAAACTCCGGCCCGTACTTATTGCTCACGCAGTGCTTGTATTTAATTTTTACTGTCATGTCTTGACATATCATTTAATGAATGAAAACTACGCTGTGATTGTATTGTCATACCGTACTTCCAATGAACTGCTGACACTATTATTTAGTTTTTTTAAACTGATCAAGATAATTCTTGAATTGGGTAGTGTCCAAATAAGCAAGTAATCTGGATTTGGACAACAGCCGAGTGCACTTTGAAAGTCAGGAGAACTTTTTTAAAGAAATTAAGTTATTTAAAGTGGACAAGGATTTAGTGCATTTATATAACACCGTCCATAGTCAAAAGACTTGAATTGATTCCGCTGAAAGACAATTGATTTGTTATCTCCTTGAACCTGACAAAACACTACTTCTGACCTTGGAGCCAATCAAACTATCAACAATTCAGCCTTTGGTTTGAAAGTTAAGAGATACAATGGGTTTATTTCAAAACGTTTTAGTTTTAATCCTGTTTTATCTCCAAGATTTACTTAAACTGGAATGATTACGCAAATTCTCTGAGTAATCAACATAGAGAACGCAGAAGACTGCATTATCTCTGTAGAGATTCACGTAATTAATTATTACTGGCGAGGTAATACTTTATCAACTACAGCTCGGAAACTAGCCTTAACTGGGCAAAGTTCGAACTCTGACTAATTGAAAAATAGCACATATGCCTTGGTTGGAAAAAAGCTGTCCGCTTGACAGCCGCGTGCCAGCTTTGGTTAGAAGAGTTGGGTGGAGATGTTGAAGTGAAGGAGACGCCTAAGCGTGTTTGCTACATGCAGAGCACCTGACCAGTGTGTGATCAGCTACACGTGATTACAAAAACGTGGCTCCTCACGCGGTTTTGAGAGGCATCGTCATTTTTTTCCTGGTGTTCGTGCATGGAAAATGAAAAAAAATCTGGCTTCAAAACAAACTTTCTGAAGTGGCGAATTTTCTTCCCTCAGAAAAGTAAACAAAGGCTGAAACGATATATCTAATTTAAGGGGTTCCACTTAAAAAATAACTGTGGTTTTGTAACAATTCTATGTTACAATAATGGAAGGCTGTTTTTTTTTTCTTTACGAATATCAACGTAACAAACTTGCCGGCGACTCGACAACGATAAACCAAAGAATCTGCGTTAATCTTTTGGAGGAACAGAAAAATCTACTTCGGATGACAACAAAATTATATGCCTTAAATATGTGGTCGTTTTGAGATGAACAACAGACTTCTTCGGAAGCCGAGAGACAACATACTGCTTTGTAAAATCTATCAGGAACTTCAGTCGTCGACAAGTCGGCCTAAGTTGGGAAAATACTGTATGTATAGATTGTTGCCACAGTTACTGTTCAAAATAGCGTTTTTCAGGAATTTTTCAGTGAAATCCCTGTTTTTCTTCTCCTTAATTAAGTTTCCATTGAAGCTGAAGTCTAATGTGTCTAACCCTTCACTGAAATTGCACGTTGGATCGAACGGGATTGTCACATCTCAAACAATGGCCTTTGTATTGCTAATGGAATTACTTTTTTCCATAACATGTCATCTTGGCATTGAATTGTTCTTAGACTGGCTGGTTACCCTTACGAATAAAGACTTCTTAAGACTATCAGCAGTTGCTCCATTTCCCTAGAGAGAAGTGAAAACAGCGGCACAAACACTTCGACGGCGAAAGTACGCGAAGGTACTTTTCCCATGAGAAAATGAAAATATGGAACGAAATTTAAATAGTCAATGAATTCTCGAACAATGCTCTTCGTGGAAATGACGGACTGCAAGTATCCTACAAAAATAAGCTTTTGTAAGCTTGCAGGAATTCATGGAAAAAATAAAGGAAACGGGCCTTTCCTGTTTGTTTTGTACACAGTTGGAAATAAGACGCAATCAGACGTAAACAGGAGATCTGTCCAAACAGAAATTTGCATATATTTTTCCCCAAATACGTATCCATTTTCAACCTCCGCCGAACAGAAATGTCACTGATGCGTTCTCTATTTCTAGCCAAGATGAAAACACTGTAGCGGCAGTCTTGTGAGCTGCCAGCCAACAAGAAGAATGAACATATTTGCAGAAAGATTTCAGTCTCTGAGTGTACCATTAAGGCCTGTACTATGATATTGCGTGTATTCGTATACACAATTTTGATTGACGCTGAAAGCCGGTCCACTAACAGGTTTTCAACCAATAGAAATCGTCTTAATCAACGCCAGAAGCCGCACGGATGTAATTTATAGGTTTTCATCTGCGGCTTTGTAAAAAACCTTTCGTGTTATCGGAACCCCATCACACAGACCTGTCATTTGGATGGAAAGGGCCAGTTGAAGGATCATACACCTACGGGATATATTTCTGCTCGAGAAGATCAAAGCAAGGCCGACATTTTAACAGCATTCAGTATGTATAGTCTTAGTGTGCTAATTTTGAATTGATCTTTTGAGTCTGGCTTGTGGGTTTCACTCAAAGTAAAATTGCATGAGGGAACGATGGAAAAAAAATACAAGTTAAGGAACCCAGTTTTTGATGGAACGTGGCTAGCTACTGAACTGATTTCACCCTTTAGGAGATAAATTTCTCAGGGAAGAATAAGAATGATAAATACTTAGCAATCCAACTAGTAGAACTGTTTGAACACGTATTTCAGATCTTGTTTATTTGTCTTGTAGTTAAAAAACGCACCATAAGCATAGTTATCATAGAATGTAACAACTGTAAAAATGTGAAATTGAACACCTTAGCGGAACGAGACCTAAAATGTACGAGAAAAATTCTCCTTACAGTGCTGCATTTTTGAGCAGTTATAACCACTTCTCCTTTAATTTTGCGCTATTGCCGGTCTGGTAATCAATTTGGTTTAATTTACCTTTACAGTAACGACTGGAGTGGCCATTCATTGAGAAAGAAATCACTTAAGAGTTCAGGCCGGGCGAGTTCTTTTGTTTTCCCCCACCCATGGCTCTCTGCATCCAAAGATTTTGAAACATTTCCGTTAACCTTTTTAAAATATGCATGACAAACACTTCCTCGACTTGCAAAATTAGGAAAAGCAATTTAGCAATGCGCCTTACCGGATAAAGAAAAGTAACCAAAGATTCGATTTGACTGAACTCAAGTGCCCCCCAGTGTGTCTTCCGTTTTTCATCATTTTTTGACTCACCAGTGGTTTTTTAACTATCTCATTTGACATCTCATTTACGTTTCCTGTTCTGTCCAATCTTTTTCTCATTGTCTCCCATGAAGCAATTCCTGGCAAATACCGTGTGGCCTGGGGCGGTTACTCAGTCAACCCTCTTCGCTCCAAGCGACGCATAAGACTCCCAGGGTGGCGGAGAGAATTACTCCCTTTTATGTGCAATATAGGTATGTGCGGCCCCAAAAAGCCATAGATCGATAGGGTATCGATTTTACCCATTTTGGTCTCAAATAAGGTATGGTTTTGCACTCCAGTCTTGAATTGGATATATATATATATAT
>Ga0126337_10003079_pt1 | contig 10810 bp, 7 predicted proteins | sample DipCmetagenome_FD_92527 | JGI IMG/M metagenome (GOLD analysis project Ga0126337, IMG submission 92527) | Coral microbial communities from La Bocana,Puerto Morelos, Mexico - Diploria C A metagenome | ecosystem: Host-associated > Invertebrates > Cnidaria > Coral | place: La Bocana,Puerto Morelos... | reverse complement strand
TCGACGATTTGAATCTCATGTGCTAAATTCAAAATGGCGTCGACAAGTGGAGACCATGCAGTGAATGTACCTTGGCCAGTTAAGCTACTTAGTGTATCTTAACCACCAAACTGACAATGTTTTTAAGAATTTTCATTCACTTACTCTCTACTGGCGTATTGAATGTACAATTCTCTGCGGACCTGATATGCTGCAGAAAGTGTTTTTTTTAATGCGTTCTTAGAATTTTGGTTAATCTCGACCTCGACGTTCTCATAAAATGAGTGTTTCTACAATTGCTACATCTATATCTTATTCTCCGAGGGAATATCGCTCGCCCAAAGCGGGAGCTCGGAAAACATGGAATCCTGAAATTCGGTAGCGGAATGGGAATACTTGGAGTACCTGGAATACCTGGAATCCTCGGAATGACCGAAAGTAATAAGTTTGAAATATATGAAAAAATGAGAGAAAAAAAAGCACTTAGCGAAATAAACAAATTTTCCAACGTTGCGAATACTTCAATAAAAGGCAGAAATCATTATTTTTGTTAAAATGCCACTGGGAACAGTCTAGTCTTTCTAACTTTGACGCTAGTTCGGTTTCTTGCTGAAAATGACTGCAGGGAGTAATAACTATAACACTCAGCCTTTCACATTTTTGTTAGACGACACGTATTTCCGGCTGTCCCTTGGCCGGAAATACATCTGCGTTCTTAGGTTACACAGTCCCAACAGTCCCACCCCGATCATGCACGGAAAGTAGCCGTTGGAGACTGAAACGAGACGCACTGTCTCTAAGAAAACTGATTTTGTGCTGACGAGAACATAATAGAAGGTTTGGAAGGTTTGCGCCGTTAGTTGGACAAAATTTTCTCTTCAGCTTTTTGTTTTGGTGATCATATCTAACGCTGCCAGGTATGTATACTAACGGTAACTACTTGTGTAAAGTTTAACCGTAGAAAATGCTCTCGTCTGTGTTGCAAATGATGTCCAATGACTTCCGCCTTGGGGCGAACTCTTTGGATTTACATGTATGTTAGAGTTTTTTCGTTTTTTACCCCCTTCTTTCTCTAGAACGATTACAGTATAACGGGCAAGATTTCTGTATAACCCCATACATTCATTATGCATACAGCTCTTTGTTTAACAGAAGAATAGCCGAAACAATGGAGCTCCTTTGAGACTTATCTGCTTTGAATCTGACCATAAATTTAGCCAATTGTTTTCTAAAAGTTTTTCTTGAATTTTAAGTCTAAAATACGGAAATGCGAAACGATTTCTTTTAGACTTGAAAAAGTTTTACATTTTAGGGTTAAATTACGGAAAACGGAAATGAAAAAGAATAATTTTGGACGCATTTACCGGACTCCCGTACTTTTAAATTGCGAACAGGGCTAAAACTGCTTCAAATACTAGCAATTTAGGCCTATGCGCTAGTTTAGAAATGCTTTAAAAATAGTGTTTAATTAAGGCCTAAGCAAAGGCTGCTTGCGGTTAGCTCTAAAATGTTGTTAGGTCAGCGAGTATTTTGATTCTGTAAATTAAAGAAAATCCAACGCAATGAACTACTTCCTTACCTCCCTAGTGAAGTGGCGACTTCGGCCGTTCCGCTTTCGTTTGCAGCGTTTTATTTGGTTTCTCTCAACGCTAAGGGACCACGAACAGTCATCAATCTAGCGAAATTCCTTGAGTTCGCTGCGTTAATCGTTCTCCAGCCCATGTATAGAAAAAGTAGACAGCTTCGATGTTCGTTCAGTATATTAGTAACGACTGTACCTTTTTCTGGAGTAAAGGAAGACATATCCACTGGCACAGGACCAGGACAAACAGTAAAAGATATCGTCGACTTAAGAAGTAGCGCATTTGACGATCGAGAAGAAGATAACGAAGACACAGCGGTCAAAACGGCTTTAACGAGAGCCTACTCTTGTGTCTCTACTCTAATCTAGGTCACTTTTAAGTCAACGCTACGAAGAACAAACAAAACTCACCAGGGACCCAACGCATGTTTTCGTGCGGCATGAAACATGCTTTAAAGTGATAAATAAGGAAATTGTGATGTAAATTTTTTGGAAGTAACGATCTAGTCAAGTGACATAAACGTGAGCTTTCGAGGGGCAATTCTCAGTTGATCCTCGTAGTGTAGTGGTGTAGAAGAGAGACTAGTAAGCGAGAGGTATTCAAAAGATAATGGGTTTGAGACCTGCAGGGGAACAAGGAAAAAAGGGGAAGAAAGTGCACAAGGAGCCTGGATAATATGGAGGAGAAAAAAGAGAGAGGAATGGAGGTAGGGGAAGAACAGAATCACCGAAAAAACAGCGCACAAAAGCGTGCAATGAAATCCTCTTTTATTCATACAGTAAGTAGTAATTATCAATGTATATATTCAATACCTTCGGGAGTTTCTATTGTCTTCGAAAACAATAGAGCGCATACATAAATAATCATTCTGCTGCATAATATATATATGGGGTTATATGAAATTTTTTCTGTACAACGTCCTTCATTTATGGTTTAACTTCAAGCTTTTAGCCGAGTGTCTGTGACGTTTTTGTCAATCCTTGGCATCAACTTTACCCCTCACTCTTTTCTAGCTACATGTACATGTATACGGAAGCTATGGGTGAAGCATTTTTAACCTTCACCAACATTTTCTGTTCCTTGATTTTGAAGGTGACAAGTGAACAAGCCAAAATGTAGATAGAAAGGTCGTTTCAATACAAATCGAAGTCATTTTGATACACATAGAAGTCGATTCGATACAAACTGAAGTCACTTAAATGTAAACTAGGAGAAACATCCAATGAAAGTGTTCTAATCCGACGACAGCGATCAAAAAACTTTGCATTACCCACTTTCCCGTGGACAAGTATAATGAATCTAACTTTATTGAAGACAACTAGTATATATGCATTGCGTTGGTCATGGAACAGTTTTTGGCTAGTATCGTGCAATGTCAAACGTAATGCAATAATAGCAAAGACTCGACTGAGTGCAAACTCAACTTAAGCCCCATTTATATGGTCTTGGGTAACCGAGACAGCTCTGCAAACCAGAAACCCAAAGCAAACCACAACGATGACGGCAACAAGAACGTCACAAAACAAAAGGTTTAAGGTTTATTGAACAGAACAATAACTGTGCACATGCATTATAATTCTTTGTATATTTCTTTATATGCATATAATTGGTGGGTGAGACACTGAGAAAATCGTGATATTTTTGCAGTAACCGAGTTCAAGAATTGAATGTTTTATCATTGGATCACCAAGTTTGTTTTCATACTTAAATCACTCTCTGACAGTTCAGTGATTGGATTCCAAGTGATCTGCCATTTTTCTCACAGGAGTGTGGTTACATAATTGTTATGCAATTCACCATGCGGCAAAATATTATCGATAGTATTTGCAGCAATACACATTTAGATGGTACTAAGCATGTCACCAGACCATTATTTGTAGACAGATCAGTTTGTAGGTTGATTTGTTTTTGCTCAGGACATTAATTTTGTTTATAGTTTCTTATTAATTCAAAACAGGAAATGTCATCTTCAGGGGCTATAAAAAAACTCACCAAAGCTGCTATTTCATTGAAAAAATGTAATTTAGCAAGTTGGCACTCACGTCAAATAACATGAAACATGAATACAGTATGATATTAGGCATTATTTTTTTAAGATTACTTGCATTTGGGCAAGGGGAGTGAAATTATATAATATATATATCATTGATGTTGCCCAGAGGACCAGTAAAGATATAATATCTTCCCTGACAGTGATGGACTTTTAATTTATTCATGCCCTTACCACTAAATGTTAGTAAATAAAAATTATTATTATACACTGAACTCACTATCTCTTTTCTGATTGGCAGAAAGTGTACAGAGAAGATTCAAAATCAGTGCCTGTGACATCATCTAGCTGCAGATTATACAATATTCATGTCAAGGACACTCAAGATCACAGGTAATCATGTCATGTATGACCATATCATGGTGCATGATTTCTAAGGGTAATCAGTTCACATGCTTTTTGTTGTTGCCGTCAGTGAAGAAGCAAAACATGACTTTCATTTTTATGACTATTTTGCAGAATGCAAAATAGGAGTTAAAGTGAGCGAGTGCGACTTTACTCGCTTGGTCGATCGGTCAGGCACTCCTTCCTTCCTTCCAGGGGTCGTAAACTTTTGTTTGTATTTCCGCTGACCAACGCACAACTTGACTTGACGAAGAGAAAAATGGTGTCAAATGGTTCGGCAAAATTAATGTGAAACATAGTGAAGCAATTCTCGCAAGACAAGTCTAACCAGAACACAAGACAACCACCAAACATTTCTTTGGGAAAGGAAGTTTATTTCCAGTACAAGAAACAAATGCAAGAAAAACTAAACCGGAAATGAAACTTCAGCCACCATAGGGTGGGAGGGAAGGGTAGAAAATTATTCGTGTGATCAAACCATGTGAATCAACCGGTTAACCATACAAACTGAGGATACGCCCTCTCGTAACGTACAAGATATACAATGTCCGTTAATAAGTAATAAATAAAACAAATCATGTGATAAACACGCCTAGCTCAAATTAATTATTTTAAGCTGGGCTAAAAATATAACAATGAGTGATGAGATAATTACTGCTACATGTATGTCAACAGCATGTGGCACGAGCATTTTCAATTATTATTTGAATTGTTTTAAAAAAACCTAGAAAGCATTTGTTGTCCTAGTTACGAAATAATGCATGAATATCGAAGTAATGCATGAATATCAAGCAAAATAATAATTAAAATTATTAGAAATGGGTAGCACTTATTAGCTTTTTGGGGGAAAAAGAAAGAAAAACACATCGAAGGGAAAAAAGAAAAGAAAAAAAAATTCATGCGTTTGCCCGCCCGATTCTGGAACTCTCGCCCTTCACACTTTCCAATACAGTATACCAACGCATTGACCTAACTTAACACATCGGTCCGCAAAGCGTGTATGTGTCTAGAGCATTATGCATTATTGTATTGCGGAGTCAGGGCAGTGATTAAAGCGTGATTTTAAGAGGTTTAATTAAGGGACAGAAGAAAGAAATTTATTTTTGCAACAAAGCCAAAATATTTTCATCTTTTCTGCTTATACTGATGCATGTACTTCGTCATGCAAAATAGTCGTAGCCTCAAAGAGGCCTTTCATTTTAATTCAATGTATAGTAAAACAATTACAGTACATGTAGATTTGATTCTTGTGATATCCAGAATAATCAAGGTTTCGGTGAAGGGTTGCCAGCCTCAGCCTTCGACTTCTGCTTATAACTACTACCTCGACCTTGATTATTCTGGATATCACAAAAACATCATCCAATATTTTTTTATAATAATTATAAAAAAATTATAAATTAATTGTTTAATTAATTAATTACTGTCTGATTGTAGTTTTGTCATTCTGGTCTTTTTAATTACTTCTGTAGTATTAAATTAGTTGGAGTACTAAATATAAATTGTGAATTAAAAAGACCTGAATTTTATGACTTAATGCAAGCTCAAGTCAGTGTTTCTACTCATGGAATGAATGAAAACAAATCGTGTAGGTAACGATTATGTCATGGACGTTGATAACAGCTGGAACGAGAGAAGTAAACATTTACCAGTCTCGTCAATTGTCTTTTCTAGCATTGGCAAAAATGTTTTTCATCCAGCAGCATTGTTAGAAAGCAGCTTTTGGTCAAAACTGCAGAACACATTTTTGCAAATGAATGAATTAAAAGCTACACTGCTTACATGCAAATTGAAATAAACAACCCTTCCCGTTATTTCGCTTGGCATTTCAAAACAAATATATCGAGTACCCTTAACTGTTCAACTACGGCATACTTTACATGTAGCCTTTGAGAGTTGACTTCAAGTGTTGATCGAAACATTGGGATTTTATAATATACCTAGTAAGCTTGGAAATTTTCTTCAAATACAAAGTCAGAATATCAATTAAGATTGCTTGACATTTCTAAACAAATATCTACTTTTGTAAGAAGAAATGAAGTGTTTTTTTGTGTTAAAGTTCTATTAATAATAATTTCAGACTGTTAGGTACACCTAGGGTGTTGAAAACACTTCACGGCTGCCAGGTGTCTAGACATGATAATGATCGTAAGAAATAAAAACTTCCTAGCACTGTTGTCTTTTTCACAGCACCGTTTAAAAGTACCATGATCTTTTTGAAATGCAAATCATTTTATCTGTAAGTGGGATGAATCAAAACAGACAAAACAGATTGGTATAGATGTATGTAGCCACAGCAAAAGTCAGCCAGAAGGAAAGAATTAGAACTTGGCTATTCTTTGATACAGAATGTTGTCTTTAGAAAATGTTAACTTCCTTTTCCAAAATAACAAAAGAAGGGAACACCAGTGAACAATAGCCAAGCTCATACATACTCATGCGTAAAGAAAAACGCTAAAAAGTGTGAAGTCTTAACGCTGTCTAACGCAGCAAAAGGTGTGTGCGTGTTTAAGCCTTCGCGTTGTTAACGCATTGTTAATGCAAATTTTGGTTCAGGTATTTCTGAGCAGTACTGTACATGTTCCACTGTAGAATATTTTTATCAGCGTGTTGTGTTTCTGTGAATAATTAATTGTTAAGAAACTCTTTGCAAAAAGAATGCAGTTAAGTACCGAGTTGTTATTCCTTCTACTTTCAAAACAAGAAGGAAACTGTCTGAATTCTACAGGCTTTACTGTCAATTTAAAGGAGTGCAACACTGTACAAGAGAACTGTAAGTGTTCTGTAAGTGTTCTGTGTTCATCTTATAAGGAGGAGGGAAAACTCTCATAGAGAACCCTGCAGGGAAAACGACAGCAAGAACTCAGTGGCACATCCCAGTTGGCTGACAATAAAGAAGACAAGACATTCCCCCTTGGTTTGCAATTATTGCAAACCAAGGGACAATGAAGAATAAGAAAGACGAAGAAGCTTACTTATTAAGCTTATCTGCAAGTTATATGCTTTTAGATTGGTACACTCTGTTAAAAATCTAAGTTGATGAACACAGTCTAATATTCACTTGTGAATACACTCACAAATGAATATTTGTACAGTTGTAAAATTGCTTAGTTCTGTATTTTAATTGATCTCACCAGATCGAGCATATCAGTATATGATGTCCAGGGTTTGAGCCAGGCCACGCCATTGCGCCAATCCCACACTGCAATTAAAATTGTCCCTTAAAAAAAACGGCTAAGGGGACAATTTGCCCGCTTTAAAATTTAGGGAAAAAACTCAAAATGAAGCACACAGGAAGAAATTTAGTTCAGTGCAGAAATTGCAAGCTAAAACAGAACATGGAAAGTATATTTTATCGCACGTTTAGAGTTCATTCTAGAGTCACGTTTTGCTCTACTGAACATGTGACGTACATGTACGTCTCATGCTCAAACAAACGTGGTAAACGCACCTGGCAATCTTCAATATGTTACATCGAAAACGTCTTCGAACAATAGAAAGCTTTTTCGCTCGAAATAGAAGCCAATTAAGTGAATCAGAGAAAAATCATACAGAATAAGAACAGTGTATTAATCAGGAAGAAATGGTTGGGGATCAAAGGAAACTGAAAAAATCACGAACTTCCCGGAAAACTTGGTTGCGAGATCACATGTGGTTGCGCTATGAAAAGGAGGCGATGTTCTAATATTTTTATCGAAAATCTAGGAAGACAAACCCCTTTGCATCGGCAGAAGGGTGTACAAATTTTAGAACCTCAACTCTGCCAAAACGTAAAGACTGTAAAGAATATGAGGGTGCTGTTAATAAAGAAGCTATGAGGGATACGTTCAGCAACACACAGTGTCGTGTTTTCAGAGAACAATCGCAAGCCATCCTCACAGCAATGAGAGCCATCTACTGGCTGGCAAAGGAGGCCTGTATGAATGTTAAAAAAACTGTTGAATGAAAATTAATTTGTCTGTCCCCCTAAAAATAAAAATGTCCCCTGAAATTCTAGCCAAGGGGACAAATTGTCCCCCAGTCATCAAATCCTAGCTCAAACCCTGGATGTCTGATTATACTAATTATTTATTTCAATTGATAATTTTATCTTCACAGTGTAGTTTGATCTGCAAGTTGATTTTGCTGCCCTCAGTCTCCAGTTAAACACAGCTATTTCATTTCTCAATTAAAGGTTAGAACTATTCTTCTGATACTTCAGTATATTGATTTAGAATCCATAATTTGTACATGATCTATTTCTTAATTATATTACCGCAAACACTGGCATATAAGCCGCACTCAGAGATACCCGAGTTTGGCATCCTGAATTTTGGAAAACATTTGGAAAGAAATAAAATGAAATAAGAAATTAAAGGAAATAAATCATGTCTTGCATTTACATGTACCTGCACTGCACTGTTTCTTCAAATTTTTTCAAAATTGAATGCATGTCAACCTGCTTATCAACTCACTAACATTGAAAACAAGTACTAATTTTAGCTCTGTAGTACTCTAAAAAACTGACTCTGACATTGTTTGATCTTTCTGTGATATTTTTAATCGTGGCAGTATTTTTCATTCCTGTCTGTTTTTCAATAGAATTTTACTTACAGTTTTACTTACAATTTTACTTACTACAACATGAATGCACTGGATCGTTCGTTCGTACCTAGTAGCCAGGAATTTAATCAGGAGATAAATACTGGAAACATCATGTTTTTTTTCAATTAATGCACAAATACATTTATTTTGTTTGAGAAAAATTTGTTGCTTGAAGCGAGTTTGATAATCAGTTTGACAAATTTGGTATCAAATTATTGAATGGTGAGGAAACGATTCACCATTTATTGACCATTTATTCGTGAATGTTTAAGAATAATATGGTATTTTCTCGCTGTTGAAGTGAGCGGCCATCAGAACTGAGATTCCATGTCAAGTGGTGTTCAGGTGCTCTAGAAAGGCAATGTTAAAACTAGTTTGATCAAAAGCACACTTTGTTTATTGTGTCTAACCATATTTTAAAGGAATCAAGTAAATGCTGATAAATCAAAGATTGAGAATTACTCATAATTCTTTGAGGGCGTGGCCACTACACAGAACTCATCAAATCTTTCAGAGTTTTGCTCATTTCTGGCTTAATTTTATGTCCAAATATCATGTCAAATCTGGGCTACAAAACTGAAAGCACTACCAAGGAAAGTTCACTTCCAGCACAGGTCCTGTAAATGTCTGGCTACCAAGCTTTGAAACAAAGAACCAGAGTTGTTTTCAAAGGTTACCCTCACCTGAAAATGTTGGCAGCTTGGAAAATGTGTTCGTTACTTCGATTTTTTGCTCTGAAACTTTGTAGAAACACAAGGGGGAATGAAATGTTTATCCAATCTGGTATGAAATCTTATGAGCAATTATTACAATATGGCAGTTCCACCTCAATTGTTCATTATAACATAGCTAGCAGAGCCGCGCAATCAAATTCAGTATACGTAAGCATGCTCCAAATCCCAATAGTGGACGCTGATAGCGTGAGCAAATCGCTTCGCCAGAAATCGCGTCGGATTTGATGCACAATTCCACCGGCTATGTTATAAAACAATTGGTTCATGCTTTTAGCTGTGCACTATCGAGTTATGGAGTACGCGGGAAGTTTGGAGAGCACTCAAGAAGCTAGAGTTGCCCTCGGCTATCGCCTCGGGCAACTCTTACGCTTCTTACGTGCTCTACAAACTTCCCGCGTGCTCCATAACTCGATAGTGCATGCTAAAGCATGAACCAATTGTTAAATATCCAAGGCTGAAAAAGTCAATTTCAAAATCAGACATGCCAAGAATTTTGCTGTCAAAAGGACATTGGAAAATATTATTCAGTACAAGTAGAAAAAAGTGTTTCTCAAAGCAGGATTATCATAAGAAAGTGAAACCTTGAATAAAGTAAGTTTGACATATGAGCATTGTTTGTGTATTTTTGTCTTTCGCTCCAGTCATATGGGTTTCATGTTTTCATTATTCTATTTTGTCTGGAACTTACTGTGCCAGAGGTGTTATGCATTAGCTTTTTTCAAAATATTTGAAAAAAACTTACTGTAGGTTTGGTTTGAAAGAATGTCTATTATTGAGGCAAAACTCGAAGAGTATATTGTATCTCATGATTAAATCCTGTTGTCTTGAAGATCTCAGCCCTTAGTGGGTTATAGTTCAAGCAAAATACTTTTATGTGACAGATGCCGTGTTACACGTCACACCATTTAAATGGTACTTTTCGTAGATACTAAAATTTTCATAAAAAGTAACTATCTTGGGCTTGTTAAATACAGTAATATTTGTTTTGTTATCTTGTAAAGTTTGGACTTGATTCGCCCCAACACAAACTCACAAATTTAGGTTTTATGCTTAATTTTGGTGCTCATTGAGCAATTGTACCATTAAGCATCATTGGGATGCAATTGATCTTTAAAGCTCTTTTAACCAGAGCTTTTAATGCAAGCTTACGTTTAATATGTACAACAACAACTCTTTTATAATTAGGAGCTGCCAAACTTGCAAAAGCAATTGATCAATGTGTTATGTGGCATAGTTTTTTGAAAGTCTTACTATTTTGCTTTACAGCTATGGCATCCTTCTTGTACTTCTGTCGGCGTCCTCCCATAACTGAAAAACACATCTTTTTTGTCGATAGCCAAGCCCCCATCTCCACCTTTTCAATGTTGAAATACGCTCTGTGGACACTGTCACGTGGTTACAACATTGAAAATGGGAGAGGGGGTCGAAATGTGAAAATTAGAGATTGAAAAACTCACTCGTTCAACGGGAGTGTCTCAACTACTTTTGTCCATGACTGTAGCAGCCTATACAGACTGTCAAATTTTTCTGAAAGT
>Ga0126337_10003078_pt1 | contig 10810 bp, 12 predicted proteins | sample DipCmetagenome_FD_92527 | JGI IMG/M metagenome (GOLD analysis project Ga0126337, IMG submission 92527) | Coral microbial communities from La Bocana,Puerto Morelos, Mexico - Diploria C A metagenome | ecosystem: Host-associated > Invertebrates > Cnidaria > Coral | place: La Bocana,Puerto Morelos... | reverse complement strand
TCCATTTTTTACATTGCTTAAATTACATTGCTTAAATAAGCTTTGATTTTGGGCTCCAACATTGCTTAAATTAAATGGCTTAAATAGTACATGTACTAAATAAGGCATATTGGAGCTACAGGGTTCTGAAACGTTTGGGGACGATGCCGACGTCAGTGAGTTAGCAACAACAGATAGTGTCATGCACGATTCTGACTGCGAACTTGTGGCTTGTACTTTTCGCCCCAAGAACAACGAATATGATCAGCATCCAGATCATGAGTCCGATTATGAATTTGAATCTCCGGCAGTTTCGCCGGACAATGACGATTACACTGTCGTTACTCACCCACATCGCCGATCTACTGAGTTTAATGAAACCAATTCACAACCACAACCACCACCAGTTGGGTCGAGAGGCGGCGACGGTGATGCTGCAGCGGGGCCATCTCAATCTCAGTCCAACAACATTGGCAACAATGATGGCAATGACAACTCTGACAACTCTGGTTCTGGGTCAGATTGGGACGATTCGGGATTTGACCGATTGGGATATCACTTTTGTAGTCATTGCATTCAATGTGGAAGATGCGAATTGTGTGGCTATGTGCTACGCGTGCGTCGACCAGTGTATCTTCCTGCGTCTTCATCAGGGCATTCGTGTGACTATCAACGACAAGGAAGACATCATTGTGATGCATGTTGGCTTGTGGGGATGTGTGATATGTGTGGAGATACACTACGAGATTATAGACCCGATCATGAATTCTCTGATTGATCAATTGTGTATAGCAATGACCTTTTTTCTATGAGGTTGATTGAACTTTCCGTTTCACACCAACATGTACAGCGGTGCTATGCTACTAGTGGCATTTGGGCATTTGGGGGAGATTGACGTGTGAAATGGATATCATCAAAGCAAGTGGTTCACTATGATAACTCTAGTTGGCATATATGATAACAGAATAGACGCTCAGAAACAACTGCTCTAGTATATTGGTTGTTACTCACAGTGTAATCATAACCATTCAACCTATTGATCGACCCATTGGTCAGTGCCTAGTTTGATCCATTGTTCCGTCTGAGGTGTGACCAGCATGATGACACACAATTCACTGAGTCGGACTCTCAATGATGGTGAAGTGGCTTTGAGACCGCAATATTTAATATTGTTTCATTGAATTACATGTGGTCACATGCATACGCTCATACTCTGAACCTGTCCTGAACACATAACTCAATCTACCATACCCATGCTCTCCCAATGTTTGGTGTGTCCACACGCACACGCAAACATACTTTCGTACCTGATGTGACCATAAACTCAATATTTATATATATATATTTTTTTCCTCAGGTCTGATGATGCAGACGTGTCGCAACCAAGAATGCAGGAAGTTGGCTAAGTCAAATCCTCAGAAACGCATTTACAGAGAATGCAATGAAGTCCAATATGTAACATGAAACATGAAAGATTTGTATATACATATGTTTGTCAGTTGAATTTGCGATCATAAAATATATGTATATCTACATATGAATGGCTGATGGTGAGTGAAGGCAAGACGTGCATTGTGTGTATGACACCTACAGCTGCTCAATGCAAATCACAGTGCTATGTGTGGTGATGATGCAATGCACATATTAAATCAATCAATGAAGAATTGGCAATGCTCAGGTGATTGTGCATAATCATTGAAATAATATCGTAAGTTATCACATCATCAACACAACAATACATAATATTGTTTGTATGTTAAACCTTAGCCAGCCCAGACCCTAGGTCCCCAGACCCTAGGCCAGCCCAGACCCTAGGTCCCCAGACCCTAGGCCAACCCAGACCCTAGGTCCCACGACCCTAGGCCAGCCCATAGGCCAGCCCAGACCCTAGGTCCCAAGACCCTAGGCCAGCCCAGACCCTAGGTCCAGCCCAGACCCTAGGTCCCAAGACCCTAGGCCAGCCCAGACCCTAGGTCCCCAGAAGGAAACGTCGCCGAGTTCCATAGTCACGGATGTTATCAGAAGAGTAGATCTCGAAGCAGCCAGATTTGCCAAGCTTTTGGGAACTCTTCCGGTATCGGTAGTTGCAATTGGACTTCAACTGACTGATGCTGACCTCCTTGTGGTGTTCGTCGTACTCGAGCTATGAGGCTTCATGCGATTCTGAAAAGTTCTCTCCAGGACCATCCTCGAACGGAAAACCTCATCAACGCTTTTGGAGAAGGAGTTGCACTTGAAGCCAATGGTCGTGACCTCAATCCTAGTCAAGTCGGCAATGGATTTGAATTGTTGAGACAGCTTACGATGGAGTATAGTCTCCGAACCAGGAATGAAGCTCTAGCTCTAGGCCAGCCCTGACCCTAGGTCCCAAGACCCTAGGTCAGCCCAGACCCTAGCTCCCAAGGCCCTAGGCCAGCCCACACCTTAGGTCCCCAGACCCTAGGCCACCCCAGACCCTAGGTCCCCAGACCCCAGGCCAACCCAGACCCTAGGCCCCAAGACCCTAGGCCAGTTCCCAGACCCTAGGTCCTCAGACCCTAGACCAGCCCAGATGTTACCATATGTTATCAAACATTAGATGAAACTAAGCCCAAAGCATAGGTCTTAGCCCTGTAGTCTACATCTAAACTATATATTCTTAACGATTAATTAAAGATTAAAACCATATGTTTTTGTCTGATACTTTTTTCAAATTCAACTACGTGTACAAATGAAAATATTTGAAATAAAGATAAATTATAAATAGTTTTAATGTTGTAAATATTACTTTGTTTCAATGAGACATACAATATAATATACTGGAATGTTTATTCGACATTTATATGTGTATATATCGGCTTTATGTTTTTTTTTGGTGGGGAACGTATTCATCACCACACACGAGTCAGATTGGCGCCAAGTAGCCATGGCGCAGCCAGATGGTGAATACGTAATGATCCACAGGGCACCATATGATGACACCACAGGGAAGACGATTGCGCTGTACAGGTAGGAGGGCGACTAAACCAAAGTTCGGGAACATGTTTGAATCAGGGTTTGGTTCTTGTACCAACCAGTGAAAAAAATGTTTCTTTGTTGCATTGGACAGGACTACCAAACTTCCAGCCACATCAGAAGGTAAGCCTGTGGTATTGGCATACAAAGGTGACCATTCTTCCATGAATGTTGTGGGGTTTGCACCAACAGCTCAATGCGTTGCAGTGTTTGATGGCAAATCTGATGCATTTGCATCATGTCTTCCCGTGGTGAAAAAGAAGTTCCACGATACGCAAGCGATTCGGAAATTTATGGACATCACTGAGACTTGCAAGGTCTTTGCCATTGTTTTGGATGAGTTTGTATCTAAAGGTCATTACACATATGAAGTGGCTATTGCAAAACCGCTACGGTCGGGCTATGGGAAGGGGAATGTCAAATTCCTGAAACCCAGTAACAATACAAGTGCACAAGCCATGCAAGCCTTTTTTGGCAAGACACCTTTGCCATCTGATGGTGCCACTGGTTCTGGTGTCCGTAGTGCTCCTGTAGAAGATGTGGCTACAGTACAGGTCCAATCCGTATCTCAAAATCAAATGATAAGATCAACAACTGTTTTGATATGGTGTTGGTTGTATGTGTATTGTTTTTTTTCAAGTGGTCAATCATGCGTTGCTTCCCATCACTGATGCAATGCCATTCAGGTAGCAACACCATCCGTGTCTATTTCTGAACAAGCTGACCATTCCGAACGTTCAGGACATCAGGCGAACACAAGTTATGAGTTATGTATCAACTCGTGTGAATTTTTGTAAATACATTCAAGCAACCATTTACACAATATAAGCTCCTTAGTTGTGTGGAGTTTGGATCCACACTTTGACACGACCACACAGGCCCAGGATCCTGCTCATCGTGATGTGTCCAATGCAGGCGACAAGGTTCAACCTGACGCGTGCGCCGGTGCTGGTGACCAGGGGACGCAAAAAGAATCGGAAGAACCTCCAAACATTGTAGAACAGATGAATGATCAAAGTGCTCTTGGGGATGATACCAGTGCAAAGAAGACCATATTTGAACCAGCCAAACCAACAACAACAACAACCACACCCGATGAGAAGCCAGACAAAACGCCCATGTTTACAAAGCCTGACGATGAAGACCTCTCTACTATAGCAAAACCACCATGGAAGCAAATGAATCAATCGTTGCTTGTGATCAGTACCTGGAATGCATATGCAAACCACTTTACTATGTCCTGGCTTGTTTTTTTCCCCCAAGACAACCAATAAATTTGACCATTTTTGTGATTAACTCATCAACAGGGTACATATCAATACACGTCATCTCCCGTTTCTTTACACCCAGGCCACCAAATGAGTTGGCACGGTCCTCGCCAGAGCGTGTACACTCAGATGAACTAAATGGATGGATGTTGCTTGCACATTCGGAAGATCCTGATCAAACCTGTGCTAATGCCACATCACAGGGTAATCCAAAACAATTGGATGTGCCAGTTGTGAAAACCCTTGAAGATGCACATCGACATTTGGCGTACTAGTACATTTTCTCAACCGATTTGTTTTTTTGCATCAGGAAATGTATACGTGCAGACATACATACATACATACATACATACATACATACATACATACATACGTGCATGTATACATACATTTACATTTACATTTAACATGAACATTTTCAAATACATATACATATATTCATATTCATTTACATACACAAAAAACAATTACATATAATACATATACATATATTATTTACATCTACAAATACATTTACATTTACATACTCACACAGAAACACATACATACATACATACATACATACATACATACATCCACACACAGGATTCACCACCTGCCCACCTGCCAACAACTATCAGTCAGGATGGCCGGAAGACTTTCTCATGACATATATCCACGCTGAGAGACTTCATGACCACTCTATGACATTATGTGCGAACGCTGACTGCCATCTTCCACACATCAACGATATGGCTGTTGACAACGACGTTGTGCATGATGCGGAATATGTACTTCGATTATTACTCGCTCGTATGGAACTGTCAACATATAGCACGGCTTTCAGCGGTGTGGACTCTCCTGGTACTGCTTTTGCGCAATTGAGGGTTTCATTGTGCAACATGTTGGGAATGCCAATCAACAAGCTCCACCACCCAGTGCATATCAATGCAGTCGTTTCTTAACACCAATGTAAAAAAAGACATTCACACATTCGCTCAATCAAGTAATGTCTTTCAGTCCATGTCCATGTCACACTTACTTACTGTAGTTTCAAAATATGTTCATTCATGTTCAGCCAAGGAGTGGAACGAAGCAAGCGCCAACGAACTCAAACACCATCCGTACGCACCATGTTGCTGCTTTCGTAACATATCAGATTTCTTTGTTCCAGCAGTCAATGCTATGTTGCCCACATTGAGATCATCTGAGCTATTTCAAACGAAACTGGTACCATTGGTGATGAAAGACAAAGCAGTAAAAATGATACTTGGTCGATCAATGTTACGCTTACTCTTTTTGATCAACTTGTGTGAAACAATTGTTCTTTTGTTCATCCAATATGGGATGTGAATGATTTTACCACTCTCCGTGGTTCAACCAATTGACCAATCCCTTTAGGTATGACCAGACATTTCATGCACTGACAGTCACAGCCGTTTACATTAAAATGTCAATTTGTCGTCTTAAATAGCTTAGGACCGCCTGGTGCACGAAACATCACAGAGAATGCCCGATCGATGATGTGATCGCATCAAGCCACTGGGCAGGAACCCCTTGCACTGCGTACTCCACCGCAGGTCTCCTTGACACTGACACCGCCGAGAGCTTCGCCCATTTTCTCGCCTGGGTGGGAATCCGCAGGCGTTGCCAAGAGCCGGTCATCGTGCAGGAGTGCACAAAAGGATTTCCAAAAGAACAGTTTGACTACCTGCTTCCAATGTATTCATGGTCGGTGGCCATCGTGGACCCACATACACTCGGATGGCCAGTCCGGAGGGTTCGTCAATGGTGTGTGTTTCTTGATGGCTCATTTATTCACTTGCATCACTGGGGGTGGAAAAGTAAAACTATCGTACATGATTGATACATACCTCAACCATGATCAAGTTAGCATGTTGTTTTTATCAACTCAACAACTGAGGGGACGTCACAAGGAGAAGACACTTGGATTCAGAATTCTTCTGGATGACTTTGTGTACAACTTCCGTCGCACATGCAGAGCTGATTGGACAATCTTCTTTTGGGAGAACCTTTGCTACATAGATATTTATATTTGGTACACATATTTATGTTTATGTTTGCAGACTTCTACTTCAATTTGACATTGAACTACTCCTTCAAGTTTCAATGAAAATGAATATCGATGTCAACAAATCCATCCATGACAAGTCACACTGCAAGTCGTCTTGCATGCATCGGCTGTTGCACCTACCAGGATCAATGGCGAACATTTGAAGCAGGAAGTGGTGTGGGCTGGGTCACGACCGGAATCTCGCAAAGGCAAAGGAAACGCCAAACATGACACGACTCATGGTGAGTCTGATTCTGATGATGAAATTGACTTTGAGGGCTGCCTTACACAATGGGAACATGATGTCTACATGAAGTACCAACAAATTTACCCTGGCAGTGTCTACTCACTCAATCAGAATCCCGATTCGCGAGCCACATGTGCCAAACAATCGGCCTCTTGACGTGACACGCTGACACGCACACATGTTTGGATTATACTGTAATCATCAAGTATGGCTTTGCGATTTTGTGACATTTATGACATCATACTACATAGAAAAAGAAAAGACGATCCCCCAGCACACATAGAGGTAACACTTTCAATCATAATGATCATAATTGTATCCCATGTCCTTTCCCAATACCCAGGTTCTCAATACTCTGGTTTCATCAGCCAGCATCATCATGAGCAGCCTGCACAATCGCTGGTTGACGCCCAGAGAAGCTCTTGTTGTCCAAGGCCTACCGGTGGACACGGACCACACACATGGAGTACCATGTTCATCGTTTGCCCTCCGATCACATTTGGAGAAAAATGCGAGGCCATTCACACCATGGCCAAGTAGGAGAGCAATGTTTGAACAATCAGGAAACTCAATGCACACATCTGTGTCGGAGTAGTTTTCATGTTCGTTCTGACGCAGATCATCATGGATCAACAAATATGTACCTTCATTATGTTTCACTGATGAAACGTACGATGATAGATGGAAAAGTGTTCACGTCTTTGACCCTGCGTGAACGCCCAAAGAACAGGGGCCAACCATCACATGCCGATGTGTCCATGTCTACGCCCAATGAACGTAGTCAGGGTAGTATGCAAAATGCTGCTTTGACCTCTGGAGTTGTTGACAATGATGCCGATCCCGATTCTAAGCGACGCAAGATTTTGTAGGGGAATTCACATCATCCCAGCATACCTATAGACTGTGAAACAGCATGGGATGGATGAATCAGTGGAACCGATATTTTGCCGAACCACAGTGTCAGGTTTGTGCAGGGTTTGGGGTTGGTCGTTGGTAGCCGGTCCCATTTTCACATTAGCAATACAATAGCATATTGAAAAAGAAAGATTAGACAAATTTATTGTCCATTGTTTCAAAACCCATGCCCGCACAAATGATTTTACACAGAGCTGGCAAGCATGCAAGTGCATTGCAGGTCGACTGACATGCACTGTCCAGTTGTCCTGTCAGATCTACTTACAACTTACAATGAGTTTCCACACGCAGACTGCAATCTAAAGAACAGTTGATAGTTGACCACTCATCATTTCACGATCTACACGGAAATCAGTTTGTCATATGTTGTCACTATCATGAATTGGTCAAACTCTTGGTGTCCCTGACGCATGGCTTTGCATCGACTGCCGTGGCAGTTGCTTTGCGCAGGCATAGTAATGACCTAAATCATTGTGGAGTCGAGGGGGTGGCACTGCAGTGTTCAAACGAGGTCAAAACAAAACATGTTGGTGATTTCACTAGTTCTGTTGACTGTGACTTTTTGACTGTGAAGAATTGCCTTGCCCAAGAGTCCTAGTCGAACAAAACGGATGTTGTTGGTACAAAACACTTTAAGCAACATCTTGTGTGGAAGTTGATCAATCGGACAAGAACATGAGATCACGTATCGGTGCACTTTCATGTTGATGTAGTTAGCAATCGCAATCGGAAGCTTTGAGCGATGTGTTCACCTAGAACATCTGAACCGTCACTTTCACCACATCAGGCCATCATGTAAAGCTGAGCAAGTGTAAAGATGATATAAAAATATATATATATGTACATATTTGTAAAATTATCAATATGTATAAATCCATCTCACAAACAGCTTCGTTCGTTGAATAGTCCATCCCCGTGGGTCAATTGCCATTGCGGCCCTTTGAACTTCTGTGGCTGTGGTTGTGATCGTGAAGGTCATCACTGTGGCAAAGCAAGATGGACGGGGAACCATTAGCGACTACGCATCAGCCGCAGTCTACGGCTAGGTACTTGTTGAAGGGAGTTGATCCATTTGACCCTAGCATGACCATCGAGAAGTTGTTTGGGCCTGACCTCAAGGGCCGCATGTTGCAAGAAGCAATTTGGACAACATACCACACGCCGATGTGGTTTTCACTTTTATCGAACACATGTTGTGTTTTTTCGCATTAAAACATAACAGGGTCCTGACAATGTAGCTTCCTTGATACTTTGCAATCATCCAGCCCGAGCCAAACACAGTTTTACTTACATTGTCGTCCTTTGGCCCTTGGCGACAGGTGGGTCAGAAAGCACGAGTTCAATGGTTCACGGACGACAACTCGGAGGATTCCAGCATCCGACCATTTCAGCACCAGGAAAGGTCAGGCATCATAGTGAAGCCGGTGTCCACTAAGAGGCCGGTGTCAAAAAAGGTGCCGGTGCCAACTTGCCACCCCAAGACAGGTTTGACACCAGCATCATAATGATGCCGGTGCCACACCCTATGTGCTATGTCAGCACGTTACCATTGGCGTTTTGACTGAATCATTTTCTTTTCTTTTCAAAAACCAGCATCAAAAGCTGGTCTTGTACACTTGAGCCGGTATAGTACAAAGTTGCCAACCTTTATAGATATATATATATGGTATTCAAAACTAAAGGTTTATGTGGTTTTGATTTTGTAGAGGTCGATGTACACATGTTTTTGCAGCACCAACTGTTGTCCTCCCAAATTCCAAAACCAAAAAATGGGGTGTATGTATATAATACATATAGTTGGTGGTTTCGAAGTCAACAGTTGGCCAGGCCAAATTCTCAACGCATTTTTTCCTGCCAAGTTGTCACCAATCCAGGTGTGCCCATCGACGGCATGCTGCGATGCTATATCTAAATAACACATGCCTTGAAACATACTTGGGAGTACTTTTACAGGCCAAGTGTTTGGATCTACGCACAAAATCTTCATCCAAATAGTTGGCCATGTACCTTAAATTTTTTTGGTTGAAATCAAAAACTGCATGTTCCAACGAATGGATTTTGGGCCTTTGGCGCCATCTGGTTTGTTGGTTGAGAAGTGCCAGTTCCCCCAACTTTGACATGGCACATCTATACGTCATGTAAGCTTCAACAATTTGATTCCATTCCAAATCAGTGTGCTTGCGACGGCCCCTCAAGCTGATTACCTCGATCTCAGCCAAACCTGAAGCTGCTCCGGCTCTATACCTGGGATAAATCGGATCAATGTTGTGTTTAGATGTGTTTAGCAGGTCAAGATCAACATGTCGCAACATCAAATATGAAACATACAGAGGCCATTCAAACAACCTGTTCGGAAAAAACCAAGATACATGTCAGCATCCAATTGTGTCCAGATTGCGAATTGATTCGACATACTGGCAACCCAAAATATCATGTATCGGGACGCCATTGCATTCAGTGTTTTTTGTGAAATCTCAAGGTACTTACCAGCTTCTGGTTTTAAACCTTTGGCAGTGAAGAGTTTTCGTTGACAACGTTCGGATAAGTTTTGGCCCTCGCACCAAAACCAGTAACTCCCCCACAACCATTCCAGACGTTTGTCTCTGGAATTCCCTGGTACGAGTCTTTCATCATCACTCCAGTCTAAAAGGCAGCTAGTGATAACGTCAACGCCAAGAGCCAAATGCACGATGTGCATCACATCTGGATATATTCCTTGGTTTTTTCTTGGTGGTGGCAGGGATTAAGATGGTCCAGTTGGATGAATCTAGCAACTCCCTATGATGTTTCCACAAATTTATTTTTTCAATTCGGGGGTGAAAAGGAAGAACAACATACTAGGTGTTTCCGCTTAGGGTCTCCATGGGGACCACCCCGGAACCTCTGTAAGAGGGCAGGGTCCATGAACATCCAACCATTCATTCAAAGACACCAACCTCAAACGCAAACACAAAAGATGTATAAGAGTCCAATCATGTTGATGAAATCACACTTGAAAAAAATACTGTAAATCAAACCAAGTTGTACGACTTTCTTGGGGAAAACAAAACCAATTGTTGCCAATAGAAAACATGGGACGTTTGTCGGTGAGCCGCTCCCTGCCCAAAGGTGGTATACAGAAATTGATGCATATCGTGGTGTTCATCAGCATATACCCATTGAACTGCCCGACAATAGTAGCAACAGTATTGCCGTGAGAAGAAACCTTGTGGCCAGGATCATAGTGAGTGAAGAAATTATGAGGTTATGATATACATGTATTTCTATATGTATAAAAATGAAAATAAGTAGAAAAAGAAATATATATATATAGATATAATATATATATATATCAATATAAATATATATATATAT
>Ga0126337_10003076_pt1 | contig 10819 bp, 5 predicted proteins | sample DipCmetagenome_FD_92527 | JGI IMG/M metagenome (GOLD analysis project Ga0126337, IMG submission 92527) | Coral microbial communities from La Bocana,Puerto Morelos, Mexico - Diploria C A metagenome | ecosystem: Host-associated > Invertebrates > Cnidaria > Coral | place: La Bocana,Puerto Morelos... | reverse complement strand
AACCTTGGTGCGTTGGGCACTTCGGGCGCATGGTTTTTAGGCTGGATGTGTTTCGATATTCCCCCGTGAAAACCCTGAAAAATCAAGGGTTGGTTCAGATGTCTTCCTGCATTGAAATCGTCCCTGTTTTTGGGAACATGTTGATTTTCGGTGGGTGTATTGATATGTTTGGTGTTTTGAAAAGGTGAGTTGATAACATTCATAGAAAGCTCAGAAAAACGGTAGGGAGAAGCAAATTTTGATGGAGTAACATGCCGTTGCAGAGAGATCATTGCATTTGTAGCATGTTGTTGGTAAAAAGTTACAGAATTTAGTATTGAGAACAGATAACAATAAAGGGTTTGGAAAAAAGACTTGTTACTGCCCAGCTATACATGACATGAATCAAAAATATAGCCAAATGTACTTGCTTTCAAGCCTCACAAAATCTATACATGACTTGTGAATCCCTACAAATATCAAGGGAAGAATGAGAAAAAAAACAATAAACACACAAAGAAACTCAGCATCCCCATGAGTGTGAAGGAATCACAGAACAATACCATCATACTGATACTATACCTATCATCCAAAACTGGGCAACCTTTTAAGAATGGTAAGTGCAAACACATATTGAAACAATTCTATCCAAAATCTATCCTGTTTATAAACAGTCATAAAAATGTTCACATATGCAAAAAAATACATCACTTCAATGCCCGAAACATTGCAAACAACCTCCAGAAGGAAACAAACGGCCAAAACTAAATATAACACTTATTATAACACATTATTTATAATCAATCCATTTACAAAATCACAAGTATACATCATATACTTTATTCAAACATCTGCCTTAAATAGTATATATGAGATCCTCACCTTTTTAGGTATATATCTTAAATAAACATGTTGATATATGTATATATATATTATATATATATCTTCCAAAAAATCTAGGAGGCATCAACACAGTTGGACCTCTCAGCCTCACTCCGGGCAACTCCTGATCCAACGTGTCCTTCGACGTTCCTCGGTGTTTTTGGAAACAACGGCGCGCCTTTTTCGCCTGGGAAAAATTTGGTGGTTTTCTAGTTGGTGGTTGAACCAACCCAATTGGAAAATATGAGTCAAAATGGAAATCTTCCCCAAATAGGGGCCCGAAAATAAAAAATATTTCCACACACACAACTGCCGGCCCGCTGGGTCATTTCGCAACGTGGCCGTCTTGCCCACGCAGGAACTAGGTTCACCACGCACAAGGTAAGCCATCCAGTGCTTTACCTTGGGAAATGCAGCGGCCCTGGAGTTGGTCACAGAGCCACTGTTCTACCAAAGCAATCTTTTCCGGCTTAGCCGGGCAAGACACACAACCTATGTGTAGCATTAACTTTGCGGATGGAGGTCTCAATGTCGCCTTACCAGCTTTGACTCCTTGGTCTTTGAAAAACTGCTGCAGACACATCCTGAACCAACGAGCCCTTTGCCGAAATGTGGCATCCTCAGGAATCAAGTTAAAATCAAGGCCAGGATCCTCGCCCCACTCGTACCAAGCCAGGATGACGACACTCAAGTTGGAAAAGGATATAGATCTGAACAAAAGAGAGCCAGACTGTTTGGCAACAACCCCCATCAACCACGTCACTCCACCATGTTTGAAGCTGTTCCGCAAAAACTTCCCCAAGAGTCACCTTCGTTCGGTGATGCGGTTCCGCCATCATAGCAGAGTCGTCCCAAACCATTGTGAAAACTTTGCCTTCTCTCATAGGAGCCGGTTGTAACTCCACAGGCATCGTCTGACGATGAAACTCTGAAACCCGTTTTCCCACTGCCAGCTGAAAAGACCGAACCTCTTGCGCCAAAAAAATCTGATAGTTAACTTCATTTGCATGACGCTCCCACAGGTCCCAAACAGAATCTGGTCGGTTGAAGTTAGCCTGTTTGGCCGCGAAGTCAACGGCATTGTTGTGTCGAGCCAACGAAGCATCCACCAAACAGTCACACTTGTCAGGATCCATATGTGCAGCGACTTTAGCTACCTGAAGTCTCTTAAGCAAATCTTCATCCAAAAGCTCAAGAATTTCCCTCCAGAGGTCAGCATTAGGGGAATTTTAGGCTTTATCCTAAGTCGACCATGACAAACTAACAAGTACCTATCCAAAACCCCTTGACAGTCAGTCCATATCCTAGCCGAAACTTGAAACTCCTTAACGATACGAATTGCACGAAGCAGAGCATAGCACTCCGCACGGAAGGAAGTTTGGCAAACACCAGGTAAGGGTCCGGCTGCAGCGATGTGAGATTTGAAGGTATTTGTGGAAATTGGATCAGCAATACACACAGCCCATGAAGCCAGACGGTAGTTTGGCTGATCCTGCCAGAGGCAAGACCCATCAGTGAAGATGTCCCAAGTAGCTGAGGAGTCAAAACCACAAAGAGGCTCATCAGGGACCTCGGGGATTGACACTAAGTAGCTAATCCATTCCGGGGCAAAACACGACCTAAGAGTCCAAGAATGCAACGTAAGGACAGCCGGCAAAGTCGCTACAGAAGCAATCAAATCATTGGAAAGGTCTTTACGTAAATCACCATGATGAGGGCATTCCCAGAACCTGTGCATCAGTGAGTCACGGCCATTGCAAAAGACACAGCGATCAGAACCATCGGACGACCAATGGTAAGCATGTTCATTAGTGCACGTTGTTCCATTCAGGTATCGAGTCAAAATGCCACGATCATAGGGATTGAAGGATTCAAGGGATGCAGTGGTAGCCCACGGATCAACATCGATCACGCGGTCAAAATCGACCTTTTCAACCACTTGCTGCGAGACGACTTTATGCCAGCCCCAAAGGAGCCTCCATCTGACTTCAGCCCAAGGTGCCAGCAACAAGCTGAAAACTCCAAAGTCATCCCTAACCCATGCTTCAGGAAGCAAACACCATCCAAGCCACAATGGAGACGACTGATTAGAACCGAAGTTACTGAATTCGGAGCAAAGGCCGAGGGATCACTAACACACCTAGTGAAAGCTTCAATGCCAGCGTCACCCCCAGTTAAGTCACGAAAATCACGAATGGTTTGTTCTAAGGCAAAGAACTGCGGATCAGAACCTGGTTTTTCAACATGCATTTGCAACCAAGCATTGGCACCAGGCTTCTCAAGTCCAAGGGAACGAACGGCACAAACACGAAGGTCATGGAAATGCTTGCGGCCGACAATGGTCGCAGCTATGCCATGCATTGCCCGAGGCCAAGCTGCCTGCCTGATGACCATCATCTTCTGTTCACGCAAACCTGATGCTCCACTCAACTTCAGCCAAAAATCTTCAAGGTTGTGGAATCGTTCTATGAGCGATCTGTTCCTCACCTGTCTTGAGTATGTCAAGTGGGCTCCTAGGTCACCTGCATCAAGTTTAACGACGAACCCTGCTGCTCTAAGTTCATGACGTTGCCCACTATCAGTTGCCCAACAAAAGGATTTGGAGGCATCTAGCACTAAGTCAAGAGCTCTGGTGAATTCCAATGTTCTATCAAAGGCGGCCTTGATTTGTTCTGGGGATGTGGTGACGACTTCCCAGTTGTCCACAAAACTTAGAGATGCTGCCAAAGGAAGATGGAAACGCAACCAACAGTGCCACACCATGTCCAAAGCCAACATTGCTAAGCACGAAAGGCCACACCCCTCTGGGAACCCGCAGGTTCCCATAGAGGGTGGAGATGCAGATCCTCTTATGATGAAGTGACACTCCATTGCTCCAAGTGCACCAGCCCATCCTTGCATGGCAAGCTGGTCCATGCCTAGGATTTTGACGAAAGCAAGGCAAATGGCACGCGGCAACATATTAAATGCCTTCTCAAGGTCAAAAATGACTCCGCATGTTCCTCTCATGTCAGCATGACTGTCTTCCACTTCCCTAAGAATGAGGCGCCAGAGGTCTGCTGCTCTACGAGAGCCACGCTTACCCAGCAAGGTTGGGTGCAAGTTGGAGTCTAACTTCTGAAGCCAAAACTGTGATTGCAACGAGCTCCAAATGCGGTATGCAAGGGAGAACACGGTTATGGGTCGATAGTCCCCCACACCCCTTGGTTCCAAACGCTTTGCCAGGCTGGCAACAGAGCCTTGGGTTACTTGTCGGGGCCAAGTTCCATCATGATGTGCTCTATTGAACATGTTGACCAACGATTGAAGCTGGTTGGCATCCATTGCTAGGACATCTGCTCTTCCTACCCCATCAAGTCCAACGGCTGATTTGGTCTTTTTGGCTTTGGTTACTGCTCTAACCAAAGGAACTGTTATTCTCAAGGGTTCGAAGGAGCCAGTAGGCAACTGATCTTGTGCAAATTGGAGCAAAGTACTCCAATGTGAAAGAGGAACACCTTCATGCCTATTCCAACGACGAGCCCATTGCTCACGAAAAGCCTCAAACACTGCAGGAAGGTCACCTGTGCATTTGGTCTGAGCAATCATGGCGCCTTGTTCAATGCCAGAAAGATCTTGGACATACAGCTTATCAGGAGTAATCATGTTGCAGGATAGAAGGCTACCATCACAAGTGATATTCCGTTCAGGATCCCATTCACGTGGTGGGTCAACCTCAATTGCACAATCTTCAGGACAAATCTGAGTTACCTTGGATGTGAGTGGCTCAATCAACACATCAACTGATGCAGGAGCATCGCGTCTGACGGATGCATAAAGCCGAGAAAGGCCTTGACCAACTTGGTTGCGACGATTGGTTTTTCTTTCACGTTTGAGGCGGGATTCCAACTGGCGTGTCTCCCATTTCATGGCCTGAAAAATCAAATCGGCTACCTTGTGATTGGGAGGTGACAAGGGCAAAATCGAAGGTTCATCACCGGTGTGAAGCCTACATTTCCACCACTCTCCAAAGCTAGGGACAAACCCAGGTGCATTTAGAATAGCAGACCAAAGCAACAAACAACGCTCACGTTTGGCCAGTGTCATGGTAGACGAAGGGCCATCAGCAACTAAGCGGGTAAGTGATTGGAGCCTACGGAGCTGTCGGAACCAATGACAGTGAAGATAAGAGCAACCAAAGTACGATGGCTGACATTCACCTTGTCGTCCTACTTTAGGCAAAGCAGGGGTACCCTTGACAACAGATGGTTTGAGTTTTGATGCACGTCCACATGCATTTTGAGGAAGCTGTTGACCTTTATTCTGCAATGCGGTCTGGAAACGATGTTCAAAAGTTTTCCAAAGATGAGCATATTGCTTAGTACAGTCAACTGGGGCATCAAATGAGACAGCCTCAGCTGGACTAAGATCACCTGCCAACCTCCAATCAAAGCGAGCAGGAATCTTCCATGGAAATCGAACAAAGTCATCATTGTTACAGGCAAATTGGGCAATCAAAGCAGAATGGTCAACCCAGGAGTGCGGGTCCACCACCAGGTGACGGAAATGAGGCACAAGGTGATGGGAGATAAACAAAAAGTCTCTGCGGGTTCGGCCACGGCATGTGGGTCGAGGTTGTATTCCAGTCTGCTGGCAAAACAAGTCCTGGATTTCGATCATACCAAGATCGGATAACAGCTGAGCGGCAGGGAGATCACACAAATCATGGTTAAAATCGCCAGCTAAATACTTAGGACCATCAATGTCACGAAGACAACTCAGAGCCTCACCTAACAAAGAGTCAGTGTTCAGCCGGGCCTTTGGGTGAGTTGGTCCCTTTGGCACCCCATACATGACTATCCCGCTGATCCAAAACTTGCCTATGCATGTTGTGCCACACACCAAACGTGAAGAGCCGATAGCAGTTGGCGAGAAGGCATTAGGTAAGGCCCGAGTAGGGTACCGAGAAAAGATTCCAACCCCACCCCAATTTCCATGATTTGATGAGGTACTGCGAGGCTGAACGTGCTTACCAGCAAGGCACCAACGTACAGATGATTTCTCATGACCCAAGTCACCCTTGAAGGCACGAAATCCTTGTGAAGAAAGGTGTGTCTCTGACACGAGATTGACATCACCACCAAATTGTTAAAGGAGATGTGCTTTTCCTGGCAATCCTGCTGGGTTAATGACAGCGAGGGACCAAGTAGGACCCGGGATCAAAGCTTCACCCAACCGACAACGTAAAAGCAACATCAACAAGTACCACAAAGGAAGGTGGCACATCCCACCTTTATGCACTGGGGCCTTGTGCGAGCGAAGAGGCTGAGCGACAACTTGGAACAAAGCGAAGTGCATGCAAAAACGAATAAAACTAAGGACACCCAGGAAGAACTGGGCGGTGCTTCGACCAAAAGTCCACCAAAATTGAAACAAACCCGATACACCAACCAATGTGTGGTTGGTCAAACCCAAAATCCAGTCAAAAGTCCAATCAGTAAAAGACCTTCGTGATCCAGTCCACACAAGGCAACCCCAGAGCCCAGATGTGAATTCACAAAGTCCAAAACGGCCATTGCAACGCCAAACAAATACATGAGCAATCCAATTGCCAAAAGAGCAAGTGAGACAACGGAGAGGCATGACAACCCCCAGGAACATGTTGTAGTTTCTCCTGTCCCAAGCTCTTAGCAACCCCAAAACAAAACTAAGAAACAAAACACTGATTGAGACGACAGCACATGAAAGAGAAAGGCCCAAACCACCCACTGATGCTGACCCATGGGTGACAAGGCCACACCTTCACTCCATACGAGCTTTCTTGCTCAGCAACGATTCCAAACGGCTCATTTGAGATTGAAAAAGGCTTTCCATACGAGAGCTTTGTGCATCGATTTGTGCCGCAACCTGGTGCTGCACTTGCGAGATATGTGCCTCAGTTTTGGTCAAACCATCTTCAAGTCTCTTTTCCAACACTTGATGCCCACTCATCAGCCGGTTAACTTGTGATTCCAGGGCTTCAAGTCGTTCATCATGTTGGGCAACTGCTGAAACACTGTCTGATCCCATGTTGGCATCATCTCCATCAATGGCTGAGGGTTGCCGGGGCATCTTTGCCAAAACCGATTGTTCAATGCGTTCTTCAATTTGCTGCAAATTCAGCGTGAGATCTGGCTGAACTGGCACACCCATCTTTGTCTTAGAAGCATCATATCCCCACGGATCAACCTTCAACCACGGATCAACTTTTTGTTTTCCTTCCACCCCATCAAAAGCACAGAGACTGAGGGTCGCTGGTGAAGCGACTGTGGGCTGAGAAACGACTGTGCTTGGAGCAGATTTAGTCGGCAACTTCGTGACAACGACATCCTGCCCTTTCAATGAAAACACTGCTGATGGAGGTTCAGTGCAGCTTTGTACCAACCATACGGTCCCAAGATCACCCACCAAAGACCTTGAAGGGTTGACAGGTTTGACGATCCAACCCCACTTCTTGCAGAGGCCAGCAACACCACTTCTGTCAAGTCCATATGGCAATGGCCCTAATTCAAAGTCAAGTCGGGGCCCACTTGCAAGCATGATCGAATCAGGTCGCAACAACTGGCCTATGGCGCTGGCATCTTCAACCTTGACACGCACTCCCAGACGACTTCCTAATCTTGCCAAGCCTACTATACGGGGGTTTGTTTGGCGAATGTGCAACACTTCAGGCATTGATTTGCGTGGTAGCCAAATGATTTGGAAATCCAAAATGGCTGACTTAGAGTCCAACGATCTCGGCTCCATGAAGATACCACTGTCCCCAGATTGGGCAAGCAAACATGATTCAATGGATTTTGCATATCGGACATTCACCATGAAGATGCTGGCCTGAGATGGTGCACACGTTTGCATTGACAGACTAAGCCACTGTCTACGCCGCACGTCAAAGACTGGGTCCCGAATGTTGGAATTGGGAGGTGGGCGCCAACGATTGCATGGGGCACCATCTTCATGCCCATCGCAAGGGACTAAGATGTTCAGGACCTTGAAAAGGTATTTTACAGGCCCTGCAACAATATCATCCCACTCACACGTGACACTGTCTCTATAAATCGAAAACTTGACACATGCCGCCCCAACATCATCAACTTCAACCACATGCCTTGCCTTTCCCTGTTGAACAACTTGGGACCCAAGTTGGACAAGAAATCCTTGGATGAGCATCGGTTCATTGTTAGCAACACAACGGAGTGCTACCCTACACAAGCTCCAAGGCAAACGAGTAGTCATGGCAGACTCATCAGCGTTGATGATGAACACGGCAAGATGTGCTTTGGTGACTGGATTACCTGCTCTCAAAAACTGCTCAACCGAAGCCATTGTTGTGATGGCAACACCTTCAACCAATGGGCCAAGCTGACTCACGACCACTTGTTGCAATGGGGCTCCACTGTCAGAAACGAAGGCACCCTCATCAAACTTCAGCTTGGCTGGATCCAAAGAGATTGGCTTAGCTGCAACAACAGGTTCCTTTTCAAGAGCCTTCTTTTTACGTTTGCCTTCAGGCTTCGACGATGCTTTGTCACGAAGGGAAGCCTGCAATTCATCATGCAACACCAACTGAAGTGGAGGACGAATCTGATTGGAGATGGCTTTCAAGTTACGCCAAGGCGACGTACTTACCAGAGCTTTCTGCAATTCCTGCACTCCCAATGCTTGCTGAACCAGGAAGGCTCGCTGTTCACTCATCTCTTTTGGCACTCCATGTTGTTCGAGCAACTTCACCAAACGTTCTGCGACTTGAGGGTCAAGTCCAAACCCCCAAGCCCAAGGACGTGCAACCAAACGTTGGGTCTCAAGGAACTGACGATACATCTGCTTTCCAGCTATGTGCAATGTTTCCACATCATGATCCGATGTAGGCAACATTTTGGCTCGCATGAAGTAGTCCAAGAAACGAATAGCACAGATGCCACAACCTTCCTTCACTCCAATGTTGCGATGAAGGCACCTGGTTAGGTATGTTCGACACAATAAGGCTTTGGACAATTTGTCATGGAGCAAGTTGAACAACTTGGAATTTGACGCTGATGGAACAGCCCATGAGTTAGCTTGCAAACAGTCTGAAGCAAAAGTCCAAGCGAAAGGAGTCCAATGTTCATTCAGGCACACTGCACTCAAAATGACTTTTGGTTTGTCAGGAAGTGACTGCAACCAATCAAGGAGGAGTTTTTCACCACGACCAACAACACATTCTGCAGCTATGAGCGGATCAAGGACAACGGTACCAGGTCTTTGTGCTTTATCCAACACCTGGTCGATGTGCCACCTGATTTCATCATCGGCCCAAGCAGTACCTTGGGAATCAAGAATGGCCAATCTGTCAGCACTAGTCATTCCTGGTTTCAACATTGAGGAAAGGACTTGAAAAGTCGACACAACTGGTGGAGCCAAATCCAAAAGCTGTTGGGAAGACAGCTTGGCAAGTGGATCAGGGATGGGCAAGCTTGAAGCACCATCCTGACGATTTTCAGGCAAGTCAACCAACACACCACCACCTAAGTCACAGGCACTTATTCGAGGTTTCTTTGATGATGGTAATGAGTCATCATCTTTGTAATCATTCAGTTCACCTCCAAAAACCTCAAAGTAGGCGGTGGGGCTAATGTCATCAAACCCAGTTGGTGGTGTCTCATACCCATCAATTTCAACAACCTGTTCATCATGCAATGGTGGATCAACAATGGATGAACAAAGCAACACACATTGCCCATGCAACTTTACCGAATGATCCAGAGGGACACCAGAAGACGGTTCAACCACTTCAACAAAGCTGAGGGACGGTACCATGCCGACTTCAGCCGCAACCAAGTTCCCAACAGTGACATCATGAGAGGCCAGCTTGACAACAAAAGGCTGATAATCAGGTGATGTGAGAATCGTGAAAGAGTCCGAGTCACCTTGATGAATCCAATCACTGCGTGCAAATGCGGCTTGTCGATCAGCAATGGGAGATTCAACGCTTGGCTCAGGAACCGTCAAAATTTCATCTTCGACAGGGGCAACGTGGTGATCATCAAGGTCAGGCATGACATCAAAAGCCGACGGCACAGGTTGTGACATGTTGGCAAAGCAATTTTTTGACTGATTCAACAACTTGGTCACGAAGAAGTCCAGTTCTTGACATGCACTCAACTTGGTTGATCCACCAACAATTAAATCCACATGAGCAAGAAACTGACATGCGATCCACAGGGCCTGACAAGGATTAGCCTGCTGCCCTAGTCCCGCAAGGGACACCCTCAAGTTTGGGGGCCAACTGTCTGGTATCAGACATCCTGACAGGATTGCAACTTCACATGGGTGTGGGTGTCTCATTGCAACAACGCCACAGTCTTTGATCATAGTGATACCTGACGCAGGCATCAATATGCCAAAAATTCCACGAGATTCAAGGGTGCAATCTGTGAAGCAGTGCAAGCGGCATTGGCATGCGCACGGTAAAACCTGCGATCCACACGAATGAAGGAAGGTCGGACAGATGCCTCGTGAAGATAGGAGCATGCTCGAAAGATCAGGCTTGAAGCGGATAACCTTTCATGCTCACTAGGTGACAACCTCAGCTCCTCAAGATCGGATGCATCCATGTTCCAACAATGCGGGAAAATCTGCTTTACACTTTTCGGATAGGTCGAAATCGGGAATGGTCGAACTTTGAAAGATCCTAGGGACGATGCAGTGAGAATGACCCACCACCGATCTCTTCTACACGGCCAAATGTGTTCCTGCTGCAATTGTGTTTCATTCAAATGATAGTTGCATTGACAACAGAAAATTTGAAGAACCTGTCGGACGTATTTGTTGTTGGCAGCTTCAGGAACGCATTCAAGAATGATTGCAGGGCAACGGAGGAGATAGCAAATCTCCAGTGATCCAGCCAACGACGAGCTACGACTATCGTCTGCACCTAACTGCTCCCCTCCTTTGGAGAAGGGTT
>Ga0126337_10003075_pt1 | contig 10820 bp, 5 predicted proteins | sample DipCmetagenome_FD_92527 | JGI IMG/M metagenome (GOLD analysis project Ga0126337, IMG submission 92527) | Coral microbial communities from La Bocana,Puerto Morelos, Mexico - Diploria C A metagenome | ecosystem: Host-associated > Invertebrates > Cnidaria > Coral | place: La Bocana,Puerto Morelos... | reverse complement strand
TTAAATTCTATATATATTTCTTACCTGCATTTCATATAACAGTGTAGCATGAAAACAAAATGAGCCTATTCCCACAACTGAAATTATAGAAATATTTATTTTAATAGAAAAGAAAGGATAGAAATGTTACCTTATAATAATAATAATAATAATAATAATAACTTCTTTATTTATTATAAGTGTCAATGTTTTCTAGCACTTTTGCACTAATCGGGGACACTTTCCAAGCTAGAATTGGAATTTGGAAATGTTGGTTTTTGAGGAGGGGAAAACCAGAGTACCCGGGGAAAAACCTCTCAGAACAGAGAGGAGAACCAACAACAAACTCAACCCACATATGACGCCGGGTCCAGGAATTGAACCCAGGACACATTGGTGGGAGGCGAGCGCTCTCACCACTGCGCCATCCCTGCTCCCTTAATCTGACTGAACATTCAAGAAATGTATGGAGAAATGTATTATTTAACAAGGAGGGGATAGTGGATGGGAATGGTCTGAGCTAACCAGCAGTCCTTCTACAAAACTGATTCTAACTAATCTAAATACCACACCTCTTGAGAACAGTGAGTATATATACAACCTAAACTGGGCAAGGTCCACAAAAAAGTAAGTTTAGAGCATGCCCTTCATTTTAGGTAAGGTGTATAGTTATTCCCATTTACCCATACAAAATATCCATCTAGTATAACTGATTAATTGAAAATGAAAACTGACATAACAATAATTTGACTTCTCACAGCAACTCCGTCATTTGAATTCTTCAAAATCTTTCCCACAAAAACGTCACTTGCCTTTTGGGCAAGTACAGGATGGAATCTACTAGCTCTGCACAATCAACATGGCTTTCTCTGCAGACTGCCATTCCATATTTTGGAAGGAATCCGACCACTCAGAATGTTTAGTGAGAACAATGGAACAGTGTGGTATCTTTTTTTGGAAACAAACCAATGATACTGAAGCATTCAAAGTGCTATTCTCAACCTTATAAGGGTTTATGTAAAATCAATGCTAAGGCAACACCTGGTTGGCTCACCAGATCAGTTTCTTTAACATGAAGCAAGTATTTCTGCTCCCCTTCCTGATGGGATGCTAGTCCATTACAGGGTTAACTCCTAACATTACCTTTGTCAGTACCCATTTATACGCAGGTGGAGAGAGTGGGAGGGACAGGGTGAGAACCCAAGGATAGAGAGCAGGAAGGGTGAGAGGAAGGGGCAGGACACAAGAGTTCTAAGAAGGCAGGAATTATTTATTAAGCATCAAAATTCTTCCAAAAACAAAAACAAGAACTTAAAATGTCATTTGACTTACATTTGGCTTATTTTGATACTTCTTAGCCGACAGAGAGAAACAAAATATGCCCCTGGGTTAAAAAACTGAGGCTTACTTCCAGCAACAATTGGATACCCTTTCAAGCTGGTAACATCATGGGTCATAAAACATTGTCACTTAAGCTTTTAGAAGACATAAGAGGCTTGGAGTAAGGCTGAAAACAAAGGAAAAAAGGAAAAGGAAATGTCTAAGGATTACACAGCTACTGGGATGTGTTTTAAGTCTCCTAATCTACAGGGGGGGGGGGGAGAAAGAAGGACAAGCACAGGAGTTGGGAAATAGAGGTACAGGAAGCGGGACAGCAGGTTATAGGGAGCAGGAGGTTCAGACCCCCCTGACCCTTCCCATCTCCTCAACAAGAGAGGTACTGTGGGAGTACAGTACAGTGTCTTGCCTAGGAACATGTTAAACCAGGGGACTGCTCAGTCTACAGTCCACTGTGCTAATAGCTATGGTAACCCAGCTCCACTAGAGCATGAATGGGTACTGGAAAATTGTCATCACAGTGTGCTAAATGTCCACAAGAGTATGAATGGGTACTGGCACATTACCATGACAACATGCCGAAAGCAGGCATGACACAACTTACCACACAATGAAATGAATGCAAAGGTGTAACGTCTCTCCAACTTGTACTGCCATGACAAAATTGCTCCAAAAAATGGGGGGATCAAAAACAACCAGTTGCTTATTGTGTTCCCTACATAAACCAACCAAGAGAAACAATATTTGGCATAACACAACAGCCATTTTATGAACATGAACCTGTGAAAGACAGCTGGTTTTTTTTTTAAATATTGATTCGCTTATTTGAATGACAAAGGAATTCTGCATCGATGTTTGAAAACAGTGAATATTTCGCCAACAATGCACTCGGCATCGCGATGTAAAAGCTGGTAAAAGAGAGGGTGATAATTTGAGCGGACCGCCCAGGAACAAGTAATCAGTTAATTGAGTGTTCCAGAATTGAATATCACGCCTTCAGTCACCGCAGCTCGGTCACGAGAAATGAAATTGCTTCCGGATACAAACAAGAAACATTAAATTAACAAATAGATCCTAATACATTGCTGATTGAAATTCACGGCTTAACAGCAACTTTGCATATATATTTTCTTATAAATGCTAGTCATTAGGCGGGCTCAGGGCATTAAAATTGCAATATCACGCAAGAAAGACTAATCAAGGAAAACAAATTTCTTCAAAACCATTAGGTACCCCAGTCACTAATACTGTAAACAAAAATATCAGTAGCGCAGAATTTCAGCGTGTATGTCAGCTGGATCAATCATCAGTTGTTTCGTGGCGAGTGAATAAAACGCAACCAGAAAAGAATTCAATGCTATTGAACAAATGTTGTTTTACATTGTAAAACAATGCGGTAAACTGTTTTAATCATTCGAAAGCAACTTCGAAGTTTCGATCAACAGCTGCACTAAGATTGTACAACCTCATAACGCCACTTACAGAACTCCGCAAGAAAAGAAGTCACCGCATAATTTTCCTCGCACCAGTCGATCGTCGAAGTTACTTCCCCCCAGAAGCCTTCTTTATTAGAACTCGTCGTCAGAGGTGCCATTTTCAGGATCGTACACGCCGTGCTGGTGGATCGGAGAGCTCAAAGTGTAATTTGCACACCTGTAATGTATGCTCACGCCCCTAAAGGGCTTATTCTGAGTCATCATCAGAGAAGGCGCTATCTTTTTCCCCGCCAATAAGAAGGCCAGCGGTTGCTTGCAAAAAAATGTGGACCCGCGTTGACTTATGGGATATTGCTTAGTCACTGAACAAAGATGGCGACCACTGAGACAGCGAGGGAGAAGGCTTTGGCTAACTACAGAAAGAAGCTTTTGGAACACAGAGAGCTCGATGCACGCCTAAAAGAAAGTATGGACATTTTCTTTTGTGTTTCGTGATTTTGTTCAAGTTTAAATGATTTATGTTATTAGGAATAGCAGTCGACTTTTTACAGGATCAAATATACTTTGTGGTGAATGGCATGCATTGTGAGATTATAGTTACTTTTTCCATTTTTGTTTGATTTTTTCTGTTTTTCCTTTTGTGAGGGGAAAATTGGCCATACTTGTACAAATGTCTCAGCAGGTAGTGAGTGATCATTTATGGAAATTATCACTTACATGTGTCTATAATACATTTGGACCACTTATAATTTGTCCTCTTGCATTTTAACTTAAATGTAAGCTTACCTGAGAACTTAGTCAAAAAAAAATCCTGAAATTCAGTTTTCTTTCCTCTTTCTTCTTACAGTGAGAGAACAACTCAAAGACTTAAGTAAGGAGTATGACAAATCTGAAAATGACTTGAAAGCTCTGCAAAGTGTTGGTCAGGTACAGTATGGATTTCTCTAAATTCTCGTTTAGTAACATCTACAAAATTAGTGGTCTCAAAAGTCTTGAAAATGTTCCTTCTTTTTGCCTTGTGGTTAGATCGTTTGGTTTTTTCTTTTCAGATGTTATGCATTGAGTCCTTTTTTGGATAAAACTCCTACAAATGATTTCAATAACTTCTGAAAAGTCTCTGGCTTTGATTTTACGATCAGTTTTATGTTTGGCAACTATTAAAGTTGCCCAATGGTGCCTTAAGAATAAACTAAAATGATAAACTAAATCACGATCACAAGGGGAAACATGACAAAGGTTTCACGGCTATAGAAACTATGATGGTCTCTAGTCGGAATACAGTAGCAAGCTTGGTTAGCTGGCTTAACAAACTCAGCTTATTCATTGTAAACACGTAGCAAACTTGACTGTAACAAACTCTACAAGTAGTGAAAACCAGCCTAAAGCAGTAGTAATGGGAATGTGAATATATGAGTGAACATACATTTTGACTGCGAATAAAGATATGAAGACATGATTGATCATCACAGTTATATACACAAATTATGTCAGCTGAGAAATTAAAGCCTGAAAATGGGATACAAAGCTATGAACTCTGTGATACTGGTGAAGTGCTCTACCAGCTGAGCTACTAAGCCAAGTGGGAGCTGGTCACATTGTGAGTTCATAATATACCTATAGATGGTGAAGATACAAGTGAATATATGAAAGACCACATAATGAACTGCAGAGAAAGATACGAAGACACGATTGATCATCACTGTATATAAACAAATTAAGCAGTTGTGAAATTAAAGCCTGAAAAAAAAAATTAAACTTGAACAGGGTTCAAAAACATGGCCTCTGCCAATCATGACAGTTATATACACAGCCCACAGCAGTTCAAATATACATGTACATGTGTATGATATTTCATAGGATTAATTCCTGTTCAAGCCTAAATTGCATTCAGGTTCTAATTTTACAACTGCTTAAGCTGTGTATATAACTGTTGTGATCAATCATGTCCTCACAGTACAGGAGAAAATTGGCCCAAGGTCATGGCATTACGGACTTCACTGCACTCGGTCTGTATAAAAAAACTCAGGGGGCCAATATTCCCCAATACAGCTCGAGTACCGGTAAGCTAGGTTAGTAAGTAGTTTATTATATATGGCACTGGGACCTTGAAGCAGAAACAAAAAAATGCCTCATTTTGTTAAACAGTGCATATGAAAAAATCCTGATCAAGAAAAAAACAGTCAGAATGCTCAGATTTACCTCATACCTTGCCAATAATATAATAAAGAAGCTTATTTTTTATTAGCTGTTATAAAAATTCATAAGAAATAACTGTTTTGTATTTGATTATTATACCTAATCGTACCTTTCCTTGTTGCACTGGCAGCATATCAGGTGAGTTTTGTTGAGGCATGGTTCGTATTTAAAATACCCATGGTGAGACCAAACAAGCCGGATATGTTGAAGTGTTCCAAAAAGATACAGTTAGGTATATACTGTATAACCCAAGTGAGCATGATATTGTAGCCATATCAGGTCAGTGACTTGATATCTCAGATATCACAGCAGTAGGCCTGGCTTATGATTGGCTAATTCCAAATATGGGTATGGTAAAGCAAAAAGGTTTAATGGTAATAATTTTTCTCATTAATTTTATGTCACTTAGATTGTTGGTGAAGTTCTTCGTCAGCTTACAGAAGAAAAGTGTAAGTTTTTGAGAGCTGGATGAGTTAACTTTGAATTTCTGTTATTTACCGTGAAAGTAAAAAAACAGTGAACAATTTGATTTAATTATGAGATGTTGATGGTGTAACTACCAATCAGATGTGAGAAAAGAAGTGTAATATTAAAAACAAACTAAATTACGTGTAACAGTATCACATGATCAGTCACAAAACTATGCTTCAATCGCTTTGTCTTCCTATCGTTACACTGTAGTTGTCACACTACAAAACCTTGCAACCACTTTCAACCTTAGACTACCTGATAACTCCATGACCAGAGTGAATTCATTTAGTACTTTCAATAATTGATGTAAGGTGATCTTGGTTCACTGATTCTGATCAGGATGATCCTAAAAGAATGTACCTTTAATGAACTGCATCCAATAGTGCTGAGAATATTATCTGTGTCATTAAGTCCATAATGCTTAAGAGAATTGGAGAAAACTCTTGTGGCTCAGGCTTAATAAAAAGAAGATCTGTGTAATATCTGGGCTCGATCACCAGCCGCTGTTAGGGAAAGTAGCCCGCGCCCCTCCCCAGAAGGCACAGCCAGGCGCGTGATTCTTTTGTTAGTCTTAGCCAATCATATAACTGCCCGCAGATTTTTGTCGGCATAACTCAATGTAAAAATTATCTCGTCAGATCATTGTGAACAAAGTGGCAGACAATGTGGAGTTGATAGCTTTGGCACATGAGAGAATTTTAGACACGTTTCAGATTGATCTACAGTGGGGAGCGCCAGAAACGGCGGCTGAGACGTGTTAGTAATCTAACCAAAGGGTCGGGAAAGTCTTTGATTTTTCAGTCCGCTCTGATATTCTTCGACATCGTGAGGCTGAAATGTGCAAAGTGGATCGTCCTTGTAATTTCTCCTCGTGTTTCGCTTATGTTAGACCTAGTTTGCTTTGTAAAATCTGTCGGCATAAGTGCCGAGATCATTGGAGACAAACAAAATTGCAAACAGGCCAGAAAACTTGTAGAAAAAAGATAGTGCCAAATTGTATACAGTTCACCTGAGGTGTTTCTGTTGACCAAGAGCTGACATCTTCGGGATTTGGTTTAGGTAAGATTTCTCCATATGACAGACATTTTGCAGACTTCACACTTCTTTGATCTTCTCCTTGGTGAAGAGAGTTTGTTGGTGCTGCAACACTTGGAGAAATATTGCCGAGTCCAAAGGCACACCACGCTTCACTCTATTATTCCTCACATAATTTTCCTTCATCGTGCAAAGAAGAGTTTTTGCATCTTGTTAGAGCTTCTTGAAGTGCTTCAAAGAGGGAAAACAGCGATCTCTGCAAATATAGCTTTCCACATTTACACTGGAGATAGGAATATCGAATATACTGCCAAATTTTGTTTCACAGATCCGAAAACCTTTCCGTTTAATTTCGTTTTCCTTCTTCAAAGCTGCAGTATTCGTCGGGCTAAATTTGGTCGGCGTAACGTCAATGGCTTGTGTGCCATCCATTCAATCGAAGTTTTCACAAATAAGTAAACTGATCTGACAGCAGCGCGTGTACTGAGCGGTTGAATTTTCGGGTGAAATGGACTCCGGTTTCAATTCCAGTGACATCTGAGAGCATATAAATTAAAAATTTTAAATTATGTCACACACGCGGCTAACTGCTAATGCATCCAGCCATTCTCCTCAGGGAGGGACACAGAGCAGACACAAGAGAGCGGCGGAAATCGAGCCTATGTGATATCCTGTTTACTGTGAAAATCAATCAGAGATCACTAATTAGTTTGTTTGGGTTGAATCCCTGAAGTCTCTTGAGCTACATGTACGTTTCAGTGTGCTGTGGACTTTATGCCTGTCATGTACTTAAACTTTCTTTAGTTATGTCTAATTTGCTTGGAAGCAGAAGGAACGTGATGATAGCTACATGTAGAACAAATTAGGGTTCAATGAAGATGTGTTTTGACAGCCACAACTATCTGTGTCAGTTAAATACAAGGTAAATTACTGAGTTGACCATAAGCTGACTATGTGGAATAAACCTGAATAGTTAATATAAAAATGTGAAAATACACCAGTAGTATGCAAACATGTAACTGTATAACGAGAATTTTGCATTTCATGAATTCTTTTGTGACATTTTTATCATTATTTTCTTGTTTATCTAGTTTGAATTTTCTCGCAATTGATGATTGATGTCTTTCTTGAAACTTAATACATGTAGTGTTGTTTTTTCTAAGTATAATTAACTCATCAAATTTCTTTTTTTAGTCATTGTGAAAGCCACTAATGGTCCTCGTTATGTTGTGGGATGTAGGCGACAGGTATTGTATGCTTGATATTACTTACTATGTGTGAAGCTTGAAAAGTGTTGAACAAAAAGCACGGTTCATGTGTTAACTGTGTTTAATCTTGTCATAACAGGTGGATAAGAAGAAACTAAAGCAAGGAACAAGAGTGGCTCTTGACATGACGACCCTGACCATTATGAGGTTCATACATACATGCCTACGTAAACTTTATTTAGACAACATAAATTTGAGAGTAGCTAGAAAGCTAATATCTTTTAGCTAAATAGTTAAAACTGCTATGAAAATACAAATAATAATTTATGACAAAAACGTTAAAAGACATTCCCATAAATATTACAATTGTTAAAATATAAAATGCAATATTAAAATTAAGAATTATTAAGAAAAGGTTCAGTGTGTTATTATGTATAACTGACAGTGTATGCGCTCTGTTCAGCCAAAATTTCTAAAAATGGTTTGCTACTAGAGTAAGTGGCGTTAAAATTTCCTTGAAAAGCTTCTTGAAGATAAGAATAATTGTAATAAAAAGTTAAGAAATGCAAAACATTTAATATCTTTGCATACCTGCTATTTCAGATATCTTCCTCGTGAAGTTGACCCCCTAGTATACAACATGTCTCATGAAGATCCTGGCAATATTTCATATTCTGAAGTTGGAGGACTCAGTGAGCAAATCAGAGAACTGAGAGAGGTTTGTATTTTTAGTATGTCTAGCTATTCGACCTCTATCGGCCAGCCTTCCAAAGCTTTTATTTTCCCAGCTCCCCAGGCCGACTCTGCACTGAAGAAGCTTTTACATGAGCTTGGTCCTTCTAAATGTCAAAGCCAAATTAATATAATAATATTGTAATTGTGGGATAAGAAGATGAATATATAGTGTTGCTTCATGTATGCATTGTATTGTAAAATGTATTTTGGGTGAGAATGATTTCAATCTAAATTAATTGGTGTCAAAGCAGGGCAGGAAAAAACCCAGGTCTAATTGCCCAGGGCAAGTAAATTATTTGACTCTTGAGTGGGTGAAAATAGAAGTTTGGTGGTCCGGTAAGTGAAATTAACCTCAATAGTCTTGTTAGTTGATAAGGCATGAACATTGCATGCCTATTGGGCAAGTAATATTTTAGTAGGGGCAACTGAAAACTGAAATATAGTAGCCCAGTGGGCAACTGGATTTCAAAGTTTTTTTTCTGCCTTGCAAAGGGCAGCAAGGTGGAATACAAAGTCAGAGATCAGGTTTTCAATTCTAGGTTACTATAAAATTAATAAAGAAAAAATCTCGAAGATGGTTGATGTGGGATCCTGATATGGTATATGTAGGGTTAAGCCAGGGACTGAAGTGGGTTGGGTGGTGAGCATGGTACACTTTTTAGAAACCCCACAAATAATAAAACTGGCTTGAAAAGCTAACCTACTTGATCAAAACAAATCATTCTGGCCTAAAATATATTTTAAACTACAACATAATTATGTAATGTAGATCATTTATAATCGTAAATATCAAAAGTCAGTCAATCAATCAATGGTCTATACAATGTAAGTATGTGGTCTTCTGCAGGTAATAGAACTTCCGTTGACAAATCCAGAACTGTTTCAGAGAGTTGGAATCAGTCCACCAAAAGGATGTCTTCTGTTTGGTCCTCCAGGTAATTACATTATTTAATTGGAAATAACTTTACAGTCATGTCAATTGATACATTATTTTGACTGCTCTACATAAATTCCTTGAAGTTCAACCTGGGATAATTTTACATAAATTTGTCTTGACCAATTTCTTTTTTGAGATCAGTGTTTTTCGTTGTTGTGACTTGCAATATTAGTCGTAAGATTACTTTCAATGCTGTGTTTGATATTTTGAAACAGAATAACATAAAACGTACCAGAGTGCATTTTGAAAATGGAAATTCCTCCTTTCTTTAGACAGCTGGCAATTTCTGCTGCCTGCTTAAAACACACTCAACCACAACAAACTGTACAAACCTTTCTGTCAGTAATTATTTTTTGACCTACGCCTTCATTTGCACGAGGTTTGGTACAATGCAGTGCTTTAGTTAATGGCATATTGTTCTTTTGTAGGAACTGGCAAGACATTGCTCGCTAGGGCTGTGGCCAGCCAGTTAGATGCTAACTTTCTTAAGGTATGTTTTGTCGCATAATTAACTGAACATAAGGTAGACATTTAACTGTTGGACAATTATCTCCTGTTAGTTTAGTGGAGGATAAGATGACAGAGGTTAATTTTCAGGCTTACCCAAGCCCTTTAGGAAAAGCCCAACTATGATGTACCAGCCCAGTAGTCATTCTTGGCTCCTTCTTGGCATAGAGGACACAGGGCACAACACAATAGAACACCGCCTCACAAACCTATTGTTTTTATTGCCTTGTTCGTTCTTTTGTCCTTTTGTTCTCGATTGTTTTACTTCGGCTGTGTCTTCCACACCAAGTAAGGGCCTCATTCTCGCTTATCAACCCCCTCCTTCCATATTTCTAAAACAGAATTGATCTCTTGCAAAAAGTGCTTCTGCTGTTTGAATTTTGTCAAAGATTTTCCCAAGGAGAGACCAACTGGAAAATCCACTTGATGTAGACTTTGCGGCCTAAAACATGGACTCTCGCTTGTCTTGCTTAGGGAAAATAAGGGATAAGTAAAGCTGACATTGTTCTACCCAGAAACACACAAGATCCACTTGTGGCAAGGCTTAACTTGATCAGGCCGTCAGAAATGACTTTCTTTGCACAGTGTTGTTACAAGAAATAGTTTACTCTATATCAAACTGAGCCAATGTAGGTATAGTGAGGTCGAGTCTGCATATGAGCCAAGTGGCCCATCTGGCCGGTGCTTAGGACTCCATTGCAGGGTCCCCCCCTAGCATTTGATTTGCCAGTATCTTGTGGTGAGAGAGGCACTCTGAGAATAAAGTGTCTTGCCAAAGAATACAACAAAATGTCCCTGGTCTTTTCAATTTATCACTCAACAGCATCTCATTTTCCTGTAGGTCGTGTCCAGTGCAATTGTTGACAAGTACATTGGCGAAAGTGCAAGGCTTATACGAGAGATGTTTGGTATGTTGTTCGTTTTGAAATTGTCTACAGTTTGTGGCAGTAAATATGGGAAACATATTACGTGAATTAT
>Ga0126337_10003074_pt1 | contig 10821 bp, 7 predicted proteins | sample DipCmetagenome_FD_92527 | JGI IMG/M metagenome (GOLD analysis project Ga0126337, IMG submission 92527) | Coral microbial communities from La Bocana,Puerto Morelos, Mexico - Diploria C A metagenome | ecosystem: Host-associated > Invertebrates > Cnidaria > Coral | place: La Bocana,Puerto Morelos... | reverse complement strand
GCTCCTTCTCTAAACAGAACACTAAATCAGAACTTGCCAGACCAGTCAAGGCTTGAAATCTTTTTAGATTGATGTTGCCGATTTTGTTTACTTAACTCCAAACATAGAAACCTGAAAAATATTTTTGTTCGATTCGCCTAGTTCAGTTGGTTGAAAGAAGTTGAAATTCTATCGATATCGTCCTTCAAGCACGATATCGAAAGTGATCTGGGAATTACATATTCATCTCGTAGTACGTTCGTCTACCTCTTGGTTTCATCTCGGTTTATGGCTGTGCTAAATCCCGCCATTTCTACGCATTCAAGCAACTATTCGAGATTTTTCGCACACTTTCAATGTGGTCCCTGGAACGATATCGACAATTATTCCACGGGCGGCGGGTTTCCTTTAAGTTGGTTATAATAATCTCATATCCAATAAGCATGAGTGTAATAACCGTTTTGTTAAAATCGTTTCTAAAATATAAAAAACAAAAATGAAATAAAAGGAAAAACTCCCGAAAAAATCACGCATACGCTAGCCGTATTTGAAAAGCATGGTATGCCAATGATGACTGAGTCAATTGCATTATCCCAGCAATGACCCAGTTTTTAAGTCTTTTGGAAATAATTAGAATCATATACTGAAAATTCCTCTGACTGGCAAGTTCTCTTGCCCTGCAACTTCGTCAAGTCGGTCAATCGTTGGAATTTTATTCCCTTTCATAATTGGACGTAATCTAATTAATACCCTAGTATGAGCACCAGTTGTTTGATTTGCTGTATTTTCATCACCTGTCGGTTCTTTGGGTTGGGGCATTACGCATCACGTGGCATTAAGTATAAACAACATCGAAGAAGGAAAGAAAATGTGCAAAAATTATAACTAAAAGTCTAAATCGCTTACCACAACCAAGTACTTGCACTATTCTCGTAACCTATATCGGCTGAATGGACTTTACAACCAAAGTGGTCAGCCTGAGAAAAACCCAAACGCTGCACGATTTTTATTGTTCCTTCCACGCAGCAGCCTGTATGTTAATACTTCAGTGCTAACGCTTTGGGACGGGCAACAAGACGGGCTTCCATCCGGGGAAGGAGGCAGGCTGGCGGGGGAATGGAGAAGGCAAATCGTATTTCACTGAAAAGTTAAACGTTTTGTTCTAGATTCTTCGAGTGATTACGAGCGACAGCAACAAAATCACTGATCACGTAGACACCTTTCACGGATAATTATTATGTCATGGTTATTTCGCTGATGGCGTCAGTTTAAAATTGTAAAAGTGATTTCACAATTCACGGCACAGAAACTGGTTGCAATTGACGGCTAACAAAAGTACCCTTTACCATTTTGACCAAACTAAATTTCTGCGGCTGAAACAAAAAACGTGACTCCTGATCTTTAACGGCATTTTTCAAAAATGTGCCTAAGAGATTAAAATAACTCACTCACTTAACAAATGATTGTCTTGAGACCAAAACATTCATTACTTTCAAAAGAAATTTATGATTTCATTACACGCCAGACGTAACATTGGAGTTAAGCATTGATACAGATCTACACTCGTTTGTAATAGTCAATAAAGCAACGTGGTCCAAATTGTTAGCAGTTCTTTCTATCGGGTCGCCCAAAGGGAAAAATGTCTAGAAAGCTGACACAACAAAATAAAAACAATAAACATTTTTTATCTGACAAACACACATTAATCACTCGGCAAAACTTAACTCGTGGTACATAAGAATGCAATAACGGGTAACGGTAAGCAAATGGATAAAATATAAAATAAAGACGAGTTTAAGTTTGAGTTCTTTTGATTCTTTCACCCCACGCGGTGTAGCATATAGGTCTTCAAGCATCCCTCTTGATCGCTTCTTTCCTCTTTTTCTCTGTGTCAGTTCAAGCTTGCCGCTCTCTGGATTCGTTTCGGCGTCCGTCGCCACCTGTTCGTTAGCCGCCCCCTTGAAGACAGCGAGGGCAGTCTGGGTAGCGTCTTAGTTCGATTCCTGTTCCATCTTTTAAACTCTAAAAAGCTACCGTCCCCTTGCTACGAATTCATATTTTAATACTCTGTGGCATGTTTTGTTTGTTCCGTGCGAGACAATGGACCTTAACAGCCATGATCTCAAACACAGCCTGTTGCGGTTTTGAACAGATGGTCCGGCGCAGTCATAACATGGCGTTAGGCGGAGCAAGACGAGTGCATCTCTTGAGTTACTTTCAAACGGCTCGTTCAATTACATGACGTTAATATTTTTGTCCACTTGAAATGACGTTTGTTGACTCCAATTTTTCATGCTGATTAAAATTTATCTTCTTTACGTCGTTTTCATCTCGATGGTTGTCAGTTTTCCATCTTGTGTTAATAGTTCCTTATGTTTCAATCTGTTCGACGCCGTTAGCTATATTATCGGAAAAGTTTTCTTTTAAAAATGTGCTCTCGTTACTCTAATATTTAAAGTTAAGAATTCTGTCTTACTTTGAGATTGTTCGAATCTTCCGGCGGCAACGTTAGAAACTGTCGATAGCATTCAGTTCTTATTAAAAATTCATTAGCATTCTGGGCCATCAGTTTGCTTAAACAATGTGGCATTCTACAAGAGCTCAAACCAGGATAAAGCAAGCAAACTTCCACAATGTTCCAAAACAAAAAGACGTTATCTCTTTCATATGAAAATCCTAATTGTTTCCTTTATAATTGAGATAACAGTCTGATGCATAAATCTCATTATCCTCATCACCTATCTTCTTGAAGAGAAAGTAGATCTTGTAACGAGAAAATTAATGTTTATCACTCCTGTGCAATGAATTATCGAGTAAAATCTTTTGCTTTAAGAAAATACAAGCGAATTCAGCATCAAGTTAAAGCGGCAAAGAATTGAGCGACTTCTATACAGTGATTATTTTGATCACGCTGGCAAACAAGTGCAACACGTATTGTTGTTGTTTTTGCCTTGCTGAATGCCGTTTATTTCTTAAAATGATAGTTCAGACAATTTAGAGGACTCTTGGCGGTCCGACTAAGTCAAAACCCTGTAATCCTCTTTTTTTTGTGGCAAGTCAAGACAGTCAAAATATAAGATAATATTCAGAAAGAAAAACTTCTCAGACATAGTCCTCCATTTATACTTTTTCAAGATTCTTGCTCGTAACAAAATAGAAATTGCGAACATAGCGGGATTTTGATCTTCCAAGAAAACGCTTCCCGTAGAGAGTATAATCTTATATCGGAGACGTTTAAAGATAAGTACCGGCAAAATGATTCAGTTAACCGTGATGTTCTGGAATTGAAGTTGATGTTTTCATACTTTGAAGATGAAGGTTGAACTGACTGTAACTTGTCTTGGCAAAGCGAAATATCTAGTCACCTGTTTGTTGAAAACCGTAAACTTTTGCTTTCAGTCTTAGTGCTATGTCAAACAGTTGTAAGATGATTGTTAAATTTGAAGACATATAGATACATGTGGGCAAGGTTTAACTTTATTACCAATTTTATATGAGAACATATTCTGGAAGTGGTCTGTGCTAAAATAATAAGTTCATGTTATTCCGTCATCTGCCATCTTTCTACTCTTCTCTTTGTCGCCGGTGTCAGTTCAAAATTCAGGGATGCGCCATAACCTAAGAACATTTTTTTCTGGGCCGTTCAAACGGTAGCCACACATTGTCGTTTACTGAAAAATAAAACACCATAAACTGTTATCTTCTTTGCAGCAACAGTATTTTTGTATTTATATTTCTTAGCTTATAAAACCACGCCTTCGTTGCTTTCGTAACTTTGCTTCTTGGTGCCAATACCGACCGTTTGCATCACGGAAACGTTTTCTTTAACCACCGAAGAGTGTGTACAAGATCAGAATACAAGCTAGGCTGACTTTCTTTTGGTCTGAGATTAACGAGTAAACAAACATTCCTGCTATGTAAAGAAGATATTATTCAACGCCATGTTGACATACCTCCTAGGAAAACCACTGCTTTGAGAACCTTTGTTTTCAATATCTCCCTAGACTGTACTAGTTCTACATTCATTAATCGCTCGCAGTCTTTCACATACTTTAAACACGAATTAGGAAAACTGTGTCTTGATCGGATTTTCATCCATTACTTTTTACCACTTCAAAAATAGCGCGGAAAAATTGCTACTGAAATAAAGCGTCGACAAATCGGTTGAGCTTGAACAGACCTATGCTTACCTGAAAGTTTTCGAAATAAAAGCTCTATTTTATGAGTGACATTCGTAGCTCAGGTACGATTGTTTTGATATTTAAAAGAATTTCTTGATCATATCGCCAGCGCGAATAAAACGACAAGGAAATGGAGCTCTCCTTGAAACTGCTCCTCCCAGAAACCGCTCAACCAGAAAAACAACTGACTAGTTTGAAACAGCGCTCTTAGACAATGATTTCCGAAACTTGCTCATTGCTCTGAAAAGTATATTTCTATACTCTGATTTTTTTCTTCGACACGATAAAATTTTTGATATGTTGCAAATCAATTTTTAGATTACTGCAGCAACGTGGCAAAATTTAGTTTCTGGAGGTTGTCTTTGCTTGAATCTTATAATAAATTGAAAAACATTAAACATTGTATTTGCCGTTTACAATGAAAATTTTATGTTAGCACTTCAAGAAAAACGAAACTTCGCTTACCCGGTAAATGTTAGGTTCGTTAAAAGCGCAGGGAAAAAGCGCTTCAGATGTTGTAAAGCAGAAGGCTCATACGCCTTTTCTTGCTTATTTTACGTCTTATCCACACCAATTCTCTTCCTCTAGAGCGCACCACGTACCTCATCACACTCATTGAACAATTCTGTAAGAGTCATAGTAATCAAAAGGAAAAACAAGAAATGGGTTACCAATGAATGTTTACCACAGGGCCGCGTCATTTTACACAACAAACATCAAGACGTCTAATTCAGCTTGTCCGTACTGAAGAAGACAAGCAACCCAAGCAATTTCAACTCTAGAGAATCAAGAAATGACTTTGAAATCAAACGCCAAGACCAGTGAAAATTCGTTGACATGTTTGAAAAACAACTCAGTTATCTTCTGATAAGAACAGAAGTGGTTTCTTTTTATTTTCTATAAAATATCATTTGTTGGAAACAAAAAAAATAAACTAAACCCAGCGACACGCTTTCAAATTATGACAAAAGCAGTGCTCTGACAAGTGTATTTATGTTCTTCTAGATGACAAAATGAATTTTCGAAGACAACCAGGTCAGTACTGGTCAGTATGAGACATACAAATATTTTGCGTTTGTCGAGATAGCTGTAAATGTGAATACTAAGGGAACTTTTCAGACAACAAAATAATAAAAACGTCTCTGTTGATGGTTGGAGTTTTGTCTCCAAAACCTAAAATCCGTATGCAGAACAACAGAGTGACAGCCATTTTCTTCTCAGCATTTGTAACAAAATTCTTCAAGTCTGGGTAAACTCGTAACTACAGGTTTTGAACTGAAACCCTATAATCTCCGCCACAATTGACTTCTTACTTTTGTAGGATCGTGATCTTATTTTTACTTTAAATTACAATGAAACAAAACTTTTGCTGTAAAAAAAATAAATAACGTTTGGACGGTTGACGCCGTTACTTGAGGTTGTCGGAGTAGACTTGAATGAAGCAGTTCAACAACGTTTTAGTGAAAGTAAGCTACCGATAAAAATAGACCGCGCCACTGAGGGAATTCAGAAACAACTTTGGAGCCTGATATTTTTCTATGCGAAACAGAAGGGCAACCATGGACGATATCAAGCCATGGACTGAGATAACAATCAGGGTGTTGTTCATGTACACGTGGTGACCAGCTAAACACACATAGCTTCGTTTTGTTTTCGAAGTTTCATCTAGACATACGATCCAAGCGTTGTACCTCAGCACAATGCACTCGAGCTTTTGGAGTATTTTTATCACCTCATTTGCCAAAAACGTGAACCCTGTAAACTCATCCCTTTTAGATCTCTTTTTCAATTTACATGTATACTTCAATTAAAAACGTGGAATACTGTAGACGTAAATCTGATACCTCAGGAATTACTATGGCCGCGAAGCTCCTTTGTTAGCGATTGAGAGCTTTGTGATTTCATGCAAGCTAAGACAGCGAAAACTACGTAGGTGTCTGCCGGTTGTATTAGTTTTGGCGCCATTCTCAAAACAGGTCTGTCGCTTAAACCTAAAGCAAACCAAGTAACATACTCCGCAATTAAACAGCACACACCACCAGCAAAGGTTAAACAAATCGAAGACAGAACCAAAGGTTAAATGTATGCCTTTATATTACTTGAGCCAACTTGTACTAGTACACTATAGTTGTCTGCTCAGTTGAGGCAGTTAAGTCCTGCACAACAAGAAATTAAACAATGCGAATCGCCTCTTCGCTGCTGTTGACGCGGGTTAAGGCTCACGCACAAAGCACACGCCAGTTCAACGAGAGCTAAAATTATTGCAACACCCACGATTAACATCACCAATGCCAACACCCCACCTTTTGCTAGTTCTTCAAAACTAAATCTGCGAGGAAAAAAATTGTTGATTTGTTGGGGAAAATGGCGAAGCGAGATGACGCTCCTTTGATGAAGTTTCAGACTGGGTGATGGTGACAAACATGCATGATCATAAACTGTCCAATACTGTAAACTTTTCTCTTCCCTTCTTTGCTCTTCTTACTCCGCGACATTTGTCCTAGCTAGTTTAGAAAAATACCAGTCTCTCATTTTCCTTATTCGAAGAATTTAATCTAACGTATTCTAGTCATATTCCGCACAGAATTAAACTCCTTCATGAAGCAGTTCAAAAAGATGGATGATTTTCATTTTATGCGTCGAGTGGAAAGCTTCAGATTTTGCAGTGAAAAGCTCAACCTCGATTAATACCACAATGTATGTTTTGCATGATAACTCCCACAGTTGTGCTTAAATAATTTTAGGAATTCAAACAAATTGTGCAAAGTCTCAACAAAAATAAAACTCTAAGATCATTAGTACAAGACACTCGAGTTCTTCGCACATGATTTGTCGATGGACTCTCATTTCCAATTGCGGTTTTTAAGTTCGTGTAAAGAGCTATCAGCAAAAAAGTGTTTACCAGAAGAAACTTGCCAACAGCTAAAGTAAGTTATCATGGTTATTGACTTATTTTAGACTAAAAAGATATTTATTTCTTTTATTGAGGTAGTCGACCAAAACGTAATGTTCAGAAGCTTATAATGGAAATCCAAAATCAAATGTGTTCTTATCAAGCGTGCGAAATCACTCCTCGACAATGTCGAAACCAAGCACGTTAAAAATGAGATTCATCAGCGCATCTGCAGGATATAAGGAACGTATAGCCGCAGTGAGCTATATAAGTCCCTCGAGATTCACCTCCTTCACAAGAGTTCAATCGGGCTCTTAACGGGGATTCGACAGGACCCAACAGGGCCTTGAATCAAGCCACCCAATCGCCTCCTGAGTCACGACAATCTACCCTCCGTGCGTTGCTACCGAGCGGTACTAGTACAATTAGACCTCGAATATTACAGCACACGCAGAAATACCAGTTCCTGTCTCAGAAAAACAAAGAGGGAAAGATGTCGATGTCTCATTTTCAGGATCTTCACGCATTGCAAAGCCTGGCGCTGTCCCCGGTACAGTTCGACGACAAGGGGGTAAGGTTCTATATTGAATATTTTTGCCAACATGGCATCCACTCGGCAAAGGAAAAATTGTTTACATGATACGTATTTGGATTATGAGAAAAATTTACTGAACACGAGAGGCAATTACCTTTCTAAACTACGTTCGACATTATAGGTTGTTGTGGTAACTGTCGGGCGTCAAATCTCGAAGTTCAAACGGCGAGCACATTTTAATAACAGTTTGGTGTCTGATAAAACTGGTTCACAGTTTTTGTATTCGGTGGGCCCATTACACACTTGAGCATACAATTTTAAGTACAATTCTCGAAGTATCACTTAGTATTGTATGGCAAGGCTTTTGCGAGAAATAACTCCGTGACTATTGGCATAATTTTCTTTTTCAATTGTAAGGAAGACAAAATGGTGGAAAAATTAGCGAGTTGAGCCGCGATATCCGCCGGATTACCTCAAGCAAACTAACAAACTAAAATAGAAATTGACTTAAAACTTTACACGTTTACAGCACACAAAGTGAAAACTAATAAACACTAAGCTGACAAAGCATTCACAGATGATTAATGTTCGATTGACTTGCACTAGAATACCGTTCATCATATCTGAACTCAGCTCGAGGCATTGTAATCATGGAAGTGGATGTTCTGACAGCAAAATCAGTACACACAAGAGCGAATGGCACGATCTGCCGGCAATATTGAATGCTTAGACCAAACAACAACCCATTATGGTTGAACTGGAATTCTTATTTACCTGATATCACAGCTTTTCCTCCACCACATCAGTGTCACTGCAATTCGAGGGTGCAGAGTAAACTTCCTCGGTGGTCGCCATTTCACAAAGTATCGACCGTGATCATAAACATCTCAGGTTTGACCCGCTTTGAAGAAAATACCTATCTACACTGTTTAAAACGAGAGCGAGCTCAGAGTTTTCTGATTCTAAGCTTGTAACGATTTGAGGAGTTGAAGAAACGCGATACATAAGCATAAAATATATTTTCCACATTTGCTTAGTGTTTTTGGTATGTTAAGTTTGTTTTCGGTCGCCTTTCATCCGCTTTCCTCAAGCCCGTGTTCTGACAGACAGATGTGGACATTTTGGACAGCTCCTTCGCTTTCCATCGCTATCAAATAACCAACCTCTCGAAATAAAGAACGTTCGGACGCGGCTTAGCCTCGACACTTAATGAAAAATGAAATATTCGGCATGAAATAAATTTCACGCCTACTATGAAAGGAATAAAGCAGACCTATACTTCAAAATAATAAGTCCACGTTTGCGATGGTCTGAAGTGTCCAACTTTCTTAAAAGTGTCTTGACAACGAGAATGTCGATGGGCACAAAGACACAATTCGCCACCAGCTCGTGAAATTTCCAAAGCACCACTGCAGTTTGCATCAACGAACGGAGAATGTTTATGCCATGAAAGAAAAGCGTGATCACTTCAGTGAGTGTTTTCTTTCTTCCTTTCTGTAAACATCACTGGCGTCATTTATACTTCAATGTCTTTTGAAGTTCCCCTTTGCTTCCTTCGCTGAGGCAAAAACCTGATCGAATGCCTTTCGCAAGATCATCTTTCGTTTGCCGGTACATTTCCAAGCTCGGATTGCTGTTCGGCCCACACTGTAATTGTGCGGTAAATGTGCATTGATCGCTGCTCTGAAGAAATGTCACAGCTTATAACTCAAGGCCTTTTCAAATTAAAGTCAACACAACCGACACACGGCATATTAATAGTCATGGCGGCATCGACAGTCGCATAAAAGAATAAAACTACACTTGTAAAGTGAACGCTTACGCTTGAAAAGGACCGCGTGCTTTTTATTTACTTATTTGAAGTTAGTTTCTATAACGCACGGCATGTTAAAACAGTCTGAGAGCGACCTAGATCTGGGGTAACGGGCAAGAAATAAACGTGAAGGGGAGCAAAGAGGTTTACAATCTTTAAGTGTCGAGCGCGTTTTTTATTGCCCTGTTCGATTTACGATGAAGAATGTGGCTTCACATGTTAAGTTAATTTAACACCATGGACGGTATTGGCGCTGGAAAATGTACTTTAGAACATATTGACGAACAAGCACTACAGGAAGGAAGAGATTGTACCTTGCGAAAAAAGAAAGAAAGCGAAACGTATCCACAACCACCTGCTCGGCCGCGTGAAAAAAAGCTAAGGACTCTTGAGACAACTTTTCACTGAATCGTCCGATTTTCGCGCTTAAGGTAGAATGTCTCGGCTCGTCAAGGCTCGGCCTTGAAAGGCTTACTAATTTCCACCTTCAGTTGATGTCAACAAACTTTTATTTAAGACTAATTTCAAATAGTGTTTTCCAAAGTTGTTTCAGAACCATCTTTTGTTGACATACATCTACCACAAAGATTAACAACGACAAAATGATTATTCAAAAAACCCGAACCCCAAAAAGCCTCTACCACGATTTTACGGTAGCAAAACGATTTATGAAAAGAAACGTGACAAATATTGTTGCAGTCACAAAACAAATTTGCACAAACTGAAGGTTTGGGATTGAACAGCAAGCGTAGAATCAAGACCGGATTGGAGATCCTTCCAAAAGCGGGAGGGCATTGAATTTTTGGGCGGGAAGATTATTGTTTGGTTATCCCAAATTTACACGAAAATTTGGGCTTTGATCTTTATTCTTGACGTAAACATAACAAATGGCACAGAATAACCTGGTACTTCAGCAAACGGCAAAACACTCCGCAAAAGGTCGACAGAAAAGTCAAACGTGAATTATTATCGTGTCACTCGTGTCTAGGATGCTCCAAGGAGAGACTAAGGCCGGTATTTGTCACGGATGCAATATCTACTTCTCATGCTTTCCTCCCTAAGCTGTTTAGCAGCTTTATTGATGGAAAAGTAAAGTTCGTTAATGGTATTATAGTATGTTCTACAAAGCGTTTTCCGGTTTCGTGGACGGCTGACGTGTTTGACCGCACTACTGCACCCCGACCTGAAACTGACGATCATAATCGTCTGGTGCTAAACGTTCCCGTGCAGCAGAGTGTCAAGTCCGAAGCTTTCTTTAATAAACCCAGGTTAACCTTAGGTTTTCCGCCTTTTCTCGCTGAGATAATTAAAAAAAGACAGTGCAAAGCTATTAGCAGTGCTAGCTAGTGCTGAGCGGTTTAGCGACGAGGTTGTCAAAATTTGACCAGTTGATTGAAATGGACTGAAATGACGAGCCATG
>Ga0126337_10003073_pt1 | contig 10822 bp, 7 predicted proteins | sample DipCmetagenome_FD_92527 | JGI IMG/M metagenome (GOLD analysis project Ga0126337, IMG submission 92527) | Coral microbial communities from La Bocana,Puerto Morelos, Mexico - Diploria C A metagenome | ecosystem: Host-associated > Invertebrates > Cnidaria > Coral | place: La Bocana,Puerto Morelos... | reverse complement strand
TTCAGCAGAACTTTGGGCAGTCTTTGATGACAGTCTTTAAAGAGAGCCATCACTTCAGCAGAACTTGACAGTCTTTAAAGGCAGCCATCGCTTCAGCAAAACTTTGGGCAATGTTTGAAAACAGTCTTTGAAGAGAGCCATCACTTCAGCAGAACTTGACAGTCTTTAAAGACAGCCATCGCTTCAGCAGAACTTTGGGCAATGTTTGATGACAATCTTTAATGACAACGCTTTTCTCGAAAGAACCCTTCAGGTTGACTTTGCCGGGATGTTTTTTTGCCATGACTTTTTCAAACTTTTTGGTGGAGATGGTTCTTTTTTTTTGGTAGAGATTTTTCTTCAGGTATTTTTTTCGTGGAGATGTTTTGTCATAGCACTGGCCCGAAACCTCCCAGCGGTTGCGTGGGCCCTGCCAATTCGGGCAGTTTGGGTACTTACGCCATGGATACAAGGTTAGTGGACTATGACTTTGCCCCCAATCTCTCCAAACTGCATATGGATCAAATTCTATGTGTTGTGGTTGCACCCGTCTGTTTGGATCACACTGGTGGTATTCATAGAATGGCAGCAATTCCTTCAGGTGGACATTGTAGATTTAAGGGACCTTTGGAAGAGGGCAAGGCCTCTTACAGCCTTTTGCGTGTGAAGGTGGTTGAAGCAGGGCCAATCCCTTTGCTGACCATGGTTGAGCAATCAAAGGTACTTAGTCACCCACATCCTACTTGGGAGAGTTCGCAAACTGTCATTGAGTTGTGTGCAGGTATGGGAGCTTTAGGAAACGGTGCTGCAAGCGCCGGATTTCATCCCAAAGTCGCGTGTGAGCTTCGTGAATCCATAGCCTCCTTGTACAACAAGAATGGTAATGCACAAGTGGTAGTTGGTGATATCTGTGAATTTAGCACACTTGAAGCAGTGCATCGTGCCTATGCTGGGAGTGCTGTTCTTGCGGCAGGTATCTCGTGTCAACCATACTCCAGGTTAGGTGACAGTAAGTCGGGAAGTGATGAACGTGCACAGACACTCCCTGCAACGCTGTCCAGTGCACATTTCCTTAGGGCCTTGATCGTGGTTTTGGAGTGTGTTGAGCCTGCGAGTCGCGACGCATTCGTCAATTGGCATATCAATCAATTTTGCAGTCGTACTGGATTTCACCGATCGGACGCAATCCTTCAGTTGAGTGAGATTTGGCCTTGCAAAAGAACCCGGTGGTGGTGTGTTCTCTCTGCACCAGCAATTGGCCCGGTCAAGTTTCAAAGCATCCCCAAGATGTTTGATTTACCAACCATTCGCCATGTTTTGCCTGAAGTCCAGAAATGGGACATTGCAGAAGAGCGCCAATTGAAGCTCTCACCTGTCGAATTGGAGGCATTTTCTCAGGAGACTGGTTCGGCCACCAAGTATCTTTTGAACATGAAGGGTGTCATGCCCTGTGCCTTGCATGCATGGGGCTCCCAAGTCCTTCCATGCCCTTGCGGCTGCAGAGCTGAGGGTTTTTCATCAGCAAGATTAGCTTCCAAAGGTTTGTTTGGGGTTCTGGCACCTTGTTTGGCACTTGATGGCCTTTCTGATGTGTTGCAATCAAACTTCAGGCATTTGCATCCAAAGGAAGCCGCCTTACTATGTGGATTGGACCCTGTGCCATCATGGTCGGATAACCTTCGTTTGACATTGGGGGCTGTTGGGCAATTGGCAAGCCCACTACATGCCAATTGGGTTTTCAACCACATTCGTTTCGCTTTGGAGTCCTCGCAGTTTGGTCTTTCCAACATCCAACCAGTGACTGAACTTCGAATCTTTCGTGCATGGTTGTTGGCAAGGGCTCAGTTGGTGTGGAGTTTTGATGATGTGAACCAAGTGCCATCAGAAGCCCTTGATTTGTCCATCAAGCTGAAACCGATTGCTCAGAACCCAATTTCGTCGCTGCTCTCTGAATTTGGATCGTTGGATGCTTGTTTGAAGGCACAGGTTCAATTGAGCAAAAGCGTTGATTCTGAAGATTTCAACTCTTTCTCCGATTTGACTGCCTCGCAGATTGCAATTTCGTCTCAAGAACTTGGGGTCGGATCACCAACTTCAGAAGCACCATCAGTGGAGCAGGGCAGTGTGTTTGTCATCAACATTTGTTTTACTTCGGATGAAGCAGGGAACGATTTCCAAACAGAGATTCAGGTGAGTAGTCCGGCCACCGTTGGTGATGTCATCACTGCTGAACAAAAAATTGCCCAGTGGCCTGAAGGGAGTATCCAATGTACTTCCAACGGCGTTGTTGTTGATCCCTCAACACTGATTGAGCCTGGTATGACCCTCAACTTGTCGTACCACTGTCAGAGCCCTCCTCCCGACCGCTCTTGTGAGTTCATTTGTGAAGAAGCACCACGTTCAGGTGAAGACACCGGTCATCCGTTGACACAAATTCAAGGAAGCAAGTTTTTGGAAATGCTGCCCCCTCAGGTAACCAAAGTGTGTCAAGCTGAAGCACTCCGAGCACAAAAGATCTCACAGCATGATCGTGTTGCCATTTTGGCCAACCAAGGTCAACTCTGGGGGGATGATGAAGTTTGGTGGCATCTGCAGAGATTGCAACATGAATCATCCACCTTCTTGCATGAGAGTTTCGATAAGATTGCTGTGCTTGATCCTTTGCTCGCAAGCGGATGGGTCCAGAGTGTTGACTTTTCTGATATCCAGATATGGTTCCATGCCAATGAGTGCCCACAGGTGGTTCTCACATCCTTTGCTGCTCAAGGGCACTGGACTCCCTTGATCCTGGTGTGTGAACAGTCATCCATCGTTGCATTTTCGGTTGACAGTGATGTCCAAGACAAATGGCTGGTCCGATGCTTAGTACGTAAATTTCGTCGAGCGTTGTCTCTTAGTGCATCCGCTTCCATCTTTGAGAAACCTCTGTTCAACCACCAAAGTTGCGGGGCCTTCACAATTGCATTCATTGAGCACGTCTTGAAGCAGCAGCCACTTCCAGCTGATGTTTGGGAACTTGAGAGCCTTCACAACTACTTTCGAACCTTATTTATCACCACAGCCCAACACCTTTGCCCGCATCCTTGGATTTGGGGTTCTGGTAAGGATGTTGGTAGTTCGGCAGTTGACAAATTGATCCCAGTCCTGCGTGAAAGAGGTGTCAATCCTGACCAGGTTCAGTCCCGAGCCCAATCAGCGGTCAAAGCAATTGGTGCTACCGAAATTTCCAAAGCAGTTGAAGCAGCTAATCCTTGGAAGAGCATCAAGGCACTTGCAAACAATGTCAAGTTCCAGCTTGTTCTGCATGAAGAACTCCAGCAACAAATCTCAGCAAAAGCAGGTTCGGAAGTTGGTAAGAAACCCAAGAAGTCTCGTGCCACTCGTGCTTCCAAACAGACTGATGCAATCGTTCTTGACCCAAGTAAGCTTCAGATCCCTGATGGAGTCTTTAGGTCGGATGGTAAAACCGTGCCTCAAATCACGCCAAGTCAGATTGGCCCTGTTGCTTGTGGAGTGGTGGTGATTACCCAAGATGAAGCTGAACCATTCTTGAAAGCCAATCAGATTGTTTCAAATGCCCCACTTGCTTTATTGGTTTTGAATGCCCCCTCGTCGCGGTGGAACACGAGCTTGTCAAATGAGCAGGTTACGGTCCCAGCAAGATGTGTGATGAATCAAGAACCATTGCTTCTTGAAGCGTCGTTGGTACAGATTGGAACTGGCATTGTCTCCAAGCACCGTGGAGCTGATCATCCGACCATTTATACAGTGAAAGTATCGACCTTCAAAATCATGGTCTACAAAGATGAAATCCAAACCAGCTGGGAAACGTTTGTGGGTGGTCCGGTGAAATACATTGTTTCTCAACTTCCCAGTCCGGAAAAAGATTGCTCATGTTCGTGTTGGCACAATCCTGAAAATGAGCAAGTTAGTGCTTGCATTGTTGATGTGTGGAGACGTCAATACCTCCGTCAGGGTTTTCGTCCTGAATCTCCCAATTCAGCTTCGATCTTCACTGTTTGCATCCGTGTTCCGACATCAATCCAGGAAAAGGTTATTGACAGTGCTGGACAGGGTGGGGTTTATGTAGAACCTCGTTCCCTGGATGCAGCGGAAATCGATGGTAGTTTCGACATCGTTTGGGTGCCTAGAGCCGACAAGACCTCAGTCTCTCACCTTCGTCGCACTAACCCGTTGGCCTTAGGTATCACTCGTATTGGAGAAAGATGGGGCCTTCGTGTGAAAGCAGACCAGGCACAGACTGTACATCAATCCGTTCGGCCTGACGCGGTTTTTCTTGAACAAGGACCCAGATTGCAATACAGTGTTAGCCCCAATCCTTTTGGTACCGACAGGCAAGCTTTGTCCAGAGCGCTTAAGAGTTCAGGTTGGGAGGTCAAACCTATCCAACCGATTGGATCAGTTGAAGGAGGTAGAGGTAACACCTGGACAGTCGTTGCAACCAAACCTCCTCCCAGCAACATCATCCCGATGTCGCATGGTGAAGTTGTGATTTCCAAAGTAAAAGCCCCAGATCAATCCAAGAAAGAGCCTATGAAGCCTCTGGCGGCCAGTTCAACGCTGAATCTATGTGGGGCAAACAAGTCGCTAAAGCCTTCTGGATCCAATGACCCAATGGACAATTCAAGATCCATGGCAGTACTACCAAGGTCCTCGTTCGGAAGCCTTGAATCGCGGAGCAGTCGAGGCATCAGCAAGTCTGAAGCAGTTGGAGCAGAAGATTGAGCAGGCAGTTCTTTCCAAATTTCCCCATCAGCCTGCAGCAATGGAACAAGATGATGTCCCAGACAGAGAATCGGTGTTGGAGAAACAAGTCAATTCCTTGATGTCCAAACAGCAGCAATTCGAAGTGAGTCTCCAAGAACATCACTCGCATCATGCTGCCCAGTTGTCCCAGCTTCAAGGTCAGTTGAATGCCCAAAGTCAGCAAGTTGCCGGGCAACTTGAATCTCAGCAACAAAGTATCCAAAGCATGTTTGACAGTCAAATGGCCCAGACCAGAGGCCTTTTGTCAAAACGCCCGAGAGAAGAAGGTGAATGACTATTGGTGGTGAAGGAGCCTGTCCGGGGGGGAGACGCATGTCTTATGACCGCTGCTGTTCAAACTTCTTGGCAGGTCTCTGGATCCATCCAAATGGTTGTTCATGAACAAAAGAAGTGCAATAATTTTGATGTCAGGCCCCGACCTTGGGGTAAAAGGCCGGTCAACCTTCCATGTTTTTGGCAGTGCATTGTCGATTTGTGCATTGCCCTCGTTATCTGGGTTCAACTCGTGGCCATTTGCATTCGTTGGTCTGCATCCGTGGCTAACCGGGTTACAGGGGTTTTTCACCATTTCCAGAAGTCAATTGAGCTTCTACCGAAATCGTTCAAAACAAGTTCGCCGGAGTCACATGCTCCGCTCGTTTGTTGCCGTTTCTCATTTCGTCATCTTTTTGCCTTGGTGCTTCTGTGCATTTTGCATCGTGGAGAAGCATCCAATCCAGGTCCGCAAAGGCCTGAAGACTGGACATTAGGAGTCTGTAACCCGAGTGGTCTTAATGGTAAGCAGCAGATCCTCAACAATCATCTCAATTTTGTTGATGTCCTAGCCTGTTCGGAAACGCACCTATCCAGTGGTGCCATGCAGGCGTTCAAAGCTGGATTGTGGACCACAAACAGTCCATTTAAATACTGCATTGGGGGGCATCCTTGCCCACTGAGACCGCACTCAGAGCATGCAGGATCATGGTTGGGAGTTTCGGTTCTGAGTATAAGCATCCAACACGGTCTATCCCCCTTTCAATAGATCAGGACCTGATGCGGTCATCCCGTATCCTTTTCACAACGACACTTTGTCAGGATCTTTGGATTTCCGGTGCAACCATCTATGGAGAGCCACCAGGTACCTCTCATCCGAATACAGCTGAGCATACTGATACCTTGATCCAAACGGCCATTGACTCGTTATCATTGATGCCAGGCCTTCGGTTCTTAGCGGGAGACCTTAACTTTGAACTTGGTAGTCTTGAGTGTTTTGAAAGGTTAGATCAGCTGGGATTTAAAGATGTCCAAAAATTGGCTGAACTTCGGTGGGGCATCACACCGCAATGTACCTGTAAAGGATCGACCAGAAACGACTTTCTGTTCATTTCCCCTGAGTTGCAACAGCTTTTCCATTCGGTTGACGTTATTCATGATGTGTGGGCCGATCACAGTGTTCTGGTCGGTTATTTTGGTGGTCACAAGGTGTCTTTCGACACCCCAATTTGGAACACCCCGCAGCCAATTGATTGGCCTTCGGATCTTGACCTCTCTCAGCTTTCGTGTGTGGATTTCTCTTCGTCAGATCCAACGAATGCATATGCCGACTTGTGGTCCAAAATTGAAGCAGCTGCGGTTGAGCAGGCTCGGTTCACTCCTGAACCAATCCGGAAGTCCCAATTAGGTAGAGGTCAGACCTTTGACACATATCCTCGAAAAGGCTTCCCTCCTCCTCGACACTTGAAGCCTAGCCGAAAAGGTGACATCCAGCCTCAATATGAAGGAACCAGTGCCCAACATTCTCAGTGGTTCCGACAGCTCCGTCGAGTCCAGGCATATTGTCGCTTTAAGAAATCCAATCCTGTTGATTTGTGCAATGCCCATGGGGCATCACTTTGGAGAAGTATCGTTCAAGCCAAAGGGTTTCAACATGGCTTTCCTTTCTGGTGGGAGCACCACTGTACCACCTTGCTGTCTGGTGCCCCTGATCGTTTTCCTTTGATCCCTCCTGGGTATGACGTCGCCGAGTTGATCTTCAGTTCGCTGACACTTGAAGTTAGGTCCCTTGAGAACCGTTTGAAGGCTTCCCGCACAGCGAAACTTCGAAAACAACGGGCTGAGACGGCCCACCTGGTGTTTAGAGATTGCAAAGCTGAACAGCCGGATCGTGTGGCTCTTTTTGTTTCTCACCGACAATCCACTGTAACCCAAGTTGACTTTAGCGAGCAATCCATCACCATTGACCCTCCAGTTCAGTTCTTGAGTGATTCGCAGTGCTTTATCAATGGTCAAGAGTCGTGGGTCTTGAATGCTGATCCTGACATTCTTCATCTTGATGATGTGGATTCGATTAACCCAGGTGATATCATCGTGCAAACCCCCATGACTGGTAAACTTGATGATTTATTTGAAGCCTTCAGTAATGAATGGAATGCAAGATGGAATCGTCACCTTGACATCTTGCCTTCGCAGTGGGACCAGATCCTTGCATTCAGCAAGAGAGACATTTGCCATCGAAACAGTGGAATGCACCACCTATCTCTTCCTCGTGCATTCAGGCCGAACTCCTTAAGAAGAAGAAGAAGAAAAGCTCCACTGGCCCTGATGGTGTCTCACTGAAAGATCTCTTATCAATGCCTTCCAGTGTGATCGACGCGCACCGATCTCTCTTTGATCGTGCAGAATCTGATGGAGTGTGGCCAGATCGAACAGACCCTGGTTGGACGTGTTGCTTCGTTAGCCAAGACTTCTAACCCATGCCAGGTAAGAGACTTCCGACCAATTACGGTCCTTTCCCATTGTTACAGGCTTTGGGGTGGAATCCGATCACGTCAACTTTTGAGGTCCATCGATGACTTGTGTCCACCGTTTCTTTTTGGAAACCGTCCTGGTTGCCATGCCATGCAGTTATGGACATATGTACAATGGATGATTGAGATGGCTCACCTTGAAAATCGACCTTTAGCTGGTGTAACAGCTGATATCCAGAAAGCCTTCAACCACATACCTCGTGAGGTCCTTTTTCATGCCTGCCTTGTCATCGGTATGCCTGCTGGAGTGTTGCGGGGGTGGGCAGGAGCACTGTCCAACATTCAGAGGAGGTTTCAAATTCGAGAGGCCACTTCTCCTCCCCTTTTCAGTGTGACGGGATGCCCTGAAGGTTGTTCGATGAGTTGTGTTGGGATGCTTGTAATGGATATCCTTTTTCACCGGTGGGTCTCAGTCCAACATCCATTGGAGTATCCCCTGTCATACGTTGATGATTGGCAGATCTTAACTTATGATCCCAGCAGAATTTGTTCCATTCTCGATTCCCTTGAAGCTTTTACCAAGCACGTGGACTTGCAATTGGATTCCAAGAAAACGTTTGCTTGGAGCACGTGTGGAGCCAGTCGTAAAGCTCTGAAGCAACAGGGTGTTCCTCTCCAAGCTCAAGCCAAAAGCCTTGGAGCTCAAATGCAATTCACTCGCCGTCATGCGGCAAAAGTCCTGACAGGGAGACTCGAAGAATTACAGCCGTTATGGCCTCGGTTGAGAAGGTCATTGAGCCCTTACATGTCAAAGTTCGTGCAATTGTTGCCGCAGCATGGCCCAAAGGCCTCCATGGAGTTGCAGCCACCAGCGTCAGTTTTTCTAAACTCCAGACTGCTAGGGCAGGTGCGATGAAGGCTCTCAATTCGAATGGCTCGGGATGTAACGCCTCCATCCAACTCGGTTTGATAGAATCTCCCATTACGGACCCACACTTTTGGTCTATCATGGAGACCTTTCGTTCCATCCGAGATAGTCACTCGAGTGTTGCTTTATCCCCACTGATCCATGCAGCCTTGCTGAATCCTTCCCCTTTGCCTCGAGGTGGCCCAACTCGTGCCCTTGTCGACCGTATTCACTTTCTTGGTTGGAGCATAGATGAGCAGTTGCAAGTTTGTGATAGCCTTGGTTCCTTTCACCTCTTTCGTGTTTCCCCCGGTGAATTGTTTCATCGGGCTGCACTCAGTTGGACCCGGGTGGTCGCTTCGTCAGTTTCAGATAGGCCAATTTTTGGTGGTTTGGAACAAATAGATGCCAAGGACACACGTAAGTTTTTGAAGACTTTATCCCAGCAGGATCAGGGCATTCTTCGAAAGTCCGTGAACGGTGCCCATTTCACCAATGATGCATTGTGTTATTTTTCTGGATCGGGTTCTAGTAAGTGCTCTTTTTGCCATCAAGAAGATTCTAGGTATCATCGATACTGGGAATGTCCCATTTTTGAACCGCATCGCCAAGAGTGCCCGACGGACGTTAGAGCTTTGATTCCAGAGCTTCCTCCCTGTTTGACTCAAGCTGGATGGAGTATCTGTCCCAGTACTCAAGAGGAATGGAGCCGTGCCCTGCTTGCCATCCCTGAACCAGAAATCCCGCAAATGCCATCAGATTTCATTCAAGGCAATTGGATTGATATCTTCAGTGATGGCAGTTGCTTCTGGCCGACATCTCATGGTTATAGTGTGGCGTCATGGGCGATTACATTTGCATCTCAAGAGATTAGTTGGAACCACAGTACGGTGCTTGCAGCAGGCGCTCTCCCTGGTTTGTTCCAATCAGCTTTTCGTTCAGAAATTTTTGGAGCTTGGCAAGCCATCCGTTTTGGGCGTATGCATGGTTTGCGCATTCGCCTATGGACTGACTGCTTAGGAGTTGTTAACAGGTTGAATAAAATCTTGAAGAACAAGGTGGTTAAACCTAGCATCCCGCATGCAGATTTGTGGACTACCATTTGTGAAGACTTGAGTTTTTATAGTCGTGACTCCTTTGTAGTCACCAAAGTTGCAGCACACCAATCCATTGAGGATGCAGAAGGTCCCCTTGAACAGTGGGCCTACTTACAAAACTCCTTGGTTGATCGTGCTGCTCGAATAGCAAACTTATGCCGTGATCAAACTTTTTGGTCCCTTCACGCAACTCATGCTGCAGAATGTGAAGCCACTCTCCGCATTGTTAGGGCTGTGCAATCAGTGATCCTCAACATTAGTCGTAGTGCAGTTGAGCGAGATTTGTGCCTTCAAGAAGAAGACTTAGCGGACTCTCCAGCCATTGCTCCAGTCGTGAGCCCTAAGACCATTGACAGTGACTATCATTTTGACTTGCCAGACACTTTCCCCTGTGATTGCGCCTCTCGATTTGGTTTTCGGCTCACATCGATGGTTTTTGGTTGGTTGCGACAATCGGTAGATCAAGCCCGAGGGGCTACACCAAGTTGGATTTCCTTTTACCAGCTGTACGTTGATTTTCAATGTGCTACAGGTGAAGCAGGTCCGTACTACGCTGATGGATGGGTTGATCCTCATACTCGACCGAATCTTTTGCGGATTCCTACTGATTTTCGGAAAAGATGTGCGTGGTTCACCGGTTCAAGCATATCGCTGCACTTGGTGGTCCCATTCAAACGGCTACGGTTCGGCCGAATTCCATTTCCCTGCAGTTGCATGCCCCGGTGATCTGGATCGCATGGCCTTCCGAAAGGCTTTCTTGGATAGAAGCTTGGTTTGCCCGCCATCTTTCACAAGCGGCTACACGTGGTGGCCAAAGTTTGCGGTCTCTTCCACTTGCCAAGCGAGATGGTCGATGGCCAGCTTTCAGTTGTTGTCAGAAGCCCCTCCGCTTCTAGCATGGTTCAAAACGGACTGTTTCCGAATCACCCGAGACAGTGCGATACGAGAAATGGAGAAATGGAGATGTTTTGTCATATTTTGTTTGGTAGGCAGATGTCTCTAAAGAGACTTTTTGGTAGAGATATATTTTCTCGGTTTGCAATGTGTCTCTTCGGAGCTTCCTTGGTATTATGTTTTGAGAGACATTCTGGTAGAGAAAGCGTTTGAAAGAAATATGGTGAGAATTTTCTTTTATTTTTTTTCGTAGAGGTTCGTCTTCAGACTATGTTTGGTAGACATGTTTCCTCAAATATTTTTTGGTAGAGTTGTTTTTTGGAATTTGTTTGGAAGAGACTTTTATGCAAAGTTCGTTTGGTTGAGAGTTTCCCTTCACGGATTGTTTGGTGGAGAACTTTTTAACGAATATTTGGGTAGACGTTTACCTT
>Ga0126337_10003072_pt1 | contig 10823 bp, 7 predicted proteins | sample DipCmetagenome_FD_92527 | JGI IMG/M metagenome (GOLD analysis project Ga0126337, IMG submission 92527) | Coral microbial communities from La Bocana,Puerto Morelos, Mexico - Diploria C A metagenome | ecosystem: Host-associated > Invertebrates > Cnidaria > Coral | place: La Bocana,Puerto Morelos... | reverse complement strand
CCCCCCCCCCCCCCCCCGTGGGGGGGGGGGGGGGGGGGGGGGGAGCAGAGAACAGAGAGCCTGGGAACAAGCTTGATTTTGCAAAGGTTTGTTTTTAAATTTTTTTTTCAACCCTTGCGCCTTTTCCCCAAACTTTGAGACTTCGATTCGAACCTTGTCGAGAGAGAAAAGTTATAAATAAGCAAATACGGTTTGCTCTTGCTTTTTAGGCCTAGTGTGTTGTCTAACACTTGGACGTTTTCTATTATGATAGTCCAACCCATTTTGTCATTCGTTTCGCCGGCATACACACATCAGTTTGTATTTTCTCTGTCCCCTGGACAACTGAGGGCCAATAGAGCGTGTGACAGGATAGAGGAATCGAGCCTTCTAATCAGCCTTTCACGCTGCCTCCACGCACAGTTCAATGGGAGTGAGGAGAATCTAGAGCACTCAACATGGAACATTCAATGTTGAACTACAAGCAGTAGAGTATGCGCTTACAGATAAATATGTTGATAGCTACTTACATGCAGTCTTCATTGCAAGAACACGTGATATTTGACAGTCTGATCTTGTCATTAACCTCCCTGACGCAATGATCTAGACATAGATAAGGGCAATACATTACATATCATAGCTTGCTATTAAGGAGTCCTAAAGAGTGACTCACGCGTAAAAGTGACATGAATTCGAATGCACGTTAATAAATTTTGAGAAAGTTACTTACAAGATTTCAGAATCCATGTTTTAGGGAGCGGTTCAAGCAATGTAACCCCTCAGACAAGATTTACTTTATATTTACGACTTAAATGTAATTACAGCTTTGTTTTTCAGCCGATCTTGGCGTAGGTTTACTATTTTTCTATTTGCTATGTTCTCACGTTTTTAAAACCACCTCACCTTGAGTTAAATTAAAAGGATTGCAATGCGGCTTGAGTGCATATTGAATATCAGTACATCCACATTCCTTCAACTGACTGTCAGCAAAGCAGTGCTTTAGACACGCCTGAAGAAAAAAATTACGCAAGCCTTGGAATTACTTCATGTTTGTCGAATATTCAGAAAACTATAATTAGTTACAGTTAGGTGATTTTCTGAGAAAATGCGAGTACATGTACAAATATTAAAAATTTCTAATCGACAAATCATTGTTCAAGTATTTGAAAGTTTTTCTCTAGTGTTTGTTACTCGGGCTTTCTGTGGAATGCCCGAGACAGGAAGACCGAGTTATAAATTGGGCTTCGTTTTTCGCGTTCGGTCACAAAACGCAGTCTAGCAGGTACTGCGCATGAGTTTGAGGGAAATTTTGTCCCTTGATATAAATACGTTTTAGAAAGTAGCAAATTAGCTAGGGGTTATGGTGAGCATTCCTAAGCAAAGAAGCCTTTTCCGCCCCGCCCCCAAGCCAGGCAAAAGTCCCTGGGAACGAGGTTGTAAAATGCTTAGCCCTCACGCAGGCAGTGGAGACTCTCGTAGTGCGAGTCCCAGATATTCAAATGCTGGAGCGGATGCAGGACTTTTCATGTGAGGTAGAATGAAGTGGGTAGACTGTTCACAGTCCTCTATTTTTCCGTGAAATCGTAGATGTCAATCGTTGAGTTCGATGGGCTGCAATCTTGGTCTCGTAATGCGAGCGAAACTGGGGAGACTAATGGTGATATATGATGGTGGTAGAGGGCACGGCGGGTGGAAAACTTGCTATTTTTCGGCCCCTCCTTCTCAACGCTATTAACCCCAGCGTTTCTACCCACGGGCAATTTGTACTCCTCTCGCATCAGGAGACCAAGATGGCGGCCCGTCGAACACAGCGATCTCACGGAAAAATATGGGACTGTGAACTGAGCAATGTGTATCTTTTGGGTTGTAGAATTAATTGGGGCATGCCCCAAAAATATTTCAATTTGAGAATTGAAACCTAATTTAGCTATTAGACCACGAATACTAGCAATGCCATAAAGTAGAAATAACATTGAGGCAACTGTCTGGAGGGTGCATTCTTCTTTTCCACAATAATATGGACAATTTATTTCAATTCTTTGTTTTTAGCTTCTTCAAGAGCTGGATGGGTAGCCACCAAATCCATCCCTTAACGCGAATGTTTTTTTAAGTTTTCAGTGATCATGATTGGTCTCTGCCCCAAGAGTGGGGCTAAGAAGGTTGTTTATCAATCATGGACTATTCGGGCCATTGAACTTTTGTGGCAAAAAGTCAGGGCATTTTCTCTATGAGAAGATTTTTTTTTTTTTTTGAGGGGGGGGGGGGGGGGGTTTTCTATGACCCCCACACACAAAAGTTTTGTTTTTGTTTTTTTTTTTTTGTGGGGGGGGGGGGGGGGGTGAATTTCTATGACCCCCACAAACGAAGATTTGGTTTTTGTGACAGTCCCTTTTCCTTTATGCTACGATGACATTTTCGACGACACTTCTGCGACACCTTGCAGTTGTTCAGAAGCGAAAAACACGATGATATTAAACATATTTCGCATGTTAAAAAGCTCCTGATGACCTGTGTGATCTTGGCTTGATAGGAGCCACATAATGAGAAAAATTCAGAGATTTCCCTTGACATGAATAGGTAATGTCAACATATTCAGAGAGTTGAAGCAAATTCTTGGGATGAACATCTTGAAAATCTCGCTTCAATACAGCACTTATACTGGATAAAAAACACCTTTTCGTCGAGAAATCGATAAAACGACCTCGAGCAAACAAACACGCTCTTTCTACGTGAGAAAAGAAATCAAAACAAAAGAAATTTCCGAACGGGGTTTGCATACGTGTCGCCTGAATCGATTAGAGCACATAAATGCTCTCGAATCAAAATATTGTTTTCTGTTATTTTGAACAGTTTATTGCAAATTTTACCCCATGTTTCCTACGAGCCATACAGTTCTCATTCAGCTTGCTACGTATGGCTTTGCTCGTTCTTAAAAATGAATGCTAGTTTCTCAAGACGCTGCTGTAAAAAACATACATTTGGGACATTTGGTCAGATCAAGTAAGTTGCAGGGCAAACAATAAGTCCTTCCTCAAGCGTTCGAAATGCTTGTTCAGGTTCAAATCTGAAGCAGAGCGAAAATAAATTAAGAATTATTAAGCTTAAAACAACGAAATCCAATTTTACGATAACTAAACAATGAGGTTGTTTCGATGGTTCTTTATTAAATACACCTTCAAATTTTCTCAGAACACATGCAGTCCACGTAACGCACGCTACAAAACAAAATGAATATGTAGCGCTGTGTTCTAAAAGCGGCGAAATACGAGAAACAAAACACATATCTCGTATATCGCCGCTTTAAAGGCATCGACGATATATTCGATACCGTGAAAGTCCAAAAACTCTCAACTTGGCTGATGTTTCGAGTGAGTGTTTCACCTTGTGTGACCTGACTTGTTGTTGCGAATAAGTTGAGGGTTTGTGCATCTCGTGAAGCGGTCTCTTTAAGCTTACCATATGAAGCCTTCCATGTTGAGACAAAACGGATAGAAAATCAACAGGAGATACCCTTGGCTATAATGTAATTCCCTGAATAACAAATTGCGTTACAATTGAGACTACCAGGAAAAAAAAGCAATTATGCCTAATTTCTAACGAGAATTGCTTGGCATCCGCGTAATAATTTTGTCTTATTGCCCCCACAGGATTTTGGCCCAGAGGCCAAAACCCGAGGAGGCACCCTAGGAGTCCCCGGGTGTATACATACAAGGACAAAGAATATTTGTTGAAAAAGTAAGAAATGTGTTTGTAATAGGCGAAGCATTCTCGATTTGACGAAACTAGGCGTGCACGGTCGTCTCGGATAATATTTTAGCAAGCGCGCACGGTTGTGTCGGGTACTTGCAACCACGAGGTCGCGTTTCGTCACCTTCGTCTTCGTCTTCATCTTGCAGCATTTGAAGGTCTTGCATCTACGACTTCGCGTTTGATTCGTCGCCTTCGAGCTTCGCCATCTTCTAGTAGCATCTTGCAGCATTTGAAGGTCAATAAAAGGCTTCAAACGCTAATTTCTCAGCAGTTGTATATGCAATCCAATAAACAGGATATCAAAAGCAGGGGCAGCTATAGTGAACACTATTTCTAGTTAAATTAAAAGGATGGTTTAACGATTAAGCGCGTGTTCAAGTTATAGCGCCAAGCAAAATCAGTTCCACAGTTTATGAACCAATCGATCGAGTCGAGTATGAAAATTGATTTATGCTATCATTACACGGTGAATTGAGCTAGAATTAAGTTCAAATAATTCTCGTGTGCGTCCTGCATACTTGACTTACCAACTGTGAGTACCTGTAGGGACGCTCGCTTTGATCACTAGGGTGTCCACAGTATGTTCCCTCATAAGGGAAGTCAAGCCTTTTTAACATTCTCTGTAAATTAAATATCTCGTTAATGTTTCAAGCAATCAAAAATCTCTCTGCTCATCCCACATATCTACGTTTCGGGCTGTTTTGTAAATGTTTTGGTGATTCTTTGGAATATTAGTGAGATGATTAGTTTTTCTCAAAGGATAAGTGAAGTTACTGAAATAGGAAATTTTAAAGATTTGATGTTGCTTTAAACTTCGAATTTGAAGTTAAAGTTGGTAGACGTATACACCAGACAGTTGCCCACCAACCTGGGGTGCCCTTTCCGGGGCGTTCAAAACTGTCTGATGGTTTTCCAACACTTTTCAAGAATACTCCGCTGCATGTCGTATTTTCAACTCTCCTCTCGGTGTTTGGAAATGTGCTCAAACACTCTCTTTCGTGTTTGATATATTGCTTTCCTGTTTCTTTAATAATTCCAAATGTTGGCATCGTTTTCGCAAGGCATAACTCTTACAACGAACGAACAACTCATAGAGCAGAATTCTATAGTGGCAGGGCAATTGCTTAAACGTCTAATTCATATATATAGTTCATATTTTTCGCAAAGCCGTAGCTAATAGAGGGAAATGGATTGTCAGTCGTGGACTTTCCAACCTAAATCTTTGCATGTTTGTTTGCTCCTTTGACGTTTGCCGAGCTTCATGAGCATTTCCTTTCTAAATCAAAAGTAAGACTGAAAACAGCATAGAAAGTGATCTATCAAAGAAAAAGGTTTTAAACTCACTGCGGTAAAACCAATGTTAGTGACTAGCCCTGGCGCCACAAGGTATCCGTTCTCCTCTGGAAAAAACAGTTCGTTTGGGTTTGTAACATCAACGACAGCGCCGTACGATTCTGAGAAATCTCCCAAGTATTCATTGGCTTCAATGTTTAAGAGCAGTCGCAAACCTGTAACACGGAGGGTAGAGAAGTTCTTAAAAAAATTGAAATATATACTGAATTTACTTTTGCAAAATGACCGGTGTGTGACATTTGTAAGGAATTCTGTGTTTGAAAGATGTTAGACTATCACCGCAAGGTCAGTCAGCGAATGCTGAGGCAATCAAAGTTCCATAACTAATGGACTTTGAAACAAATTATAGTCGTGAAATGAACACAACAAATTAACACTTCTGCCTGCAGCCCAACAGACTGATGTTCGAAGACTAATTCTTTTCTGGTTTAGTCATGAACTTCGGCCTGGATGTAGCGTTACGAGTTTGAGTTATGGTAATTGCTTGGTAAGCATAGCTGGGACTCGCTTGACAATTTTCTGCTCCAGCAATTACGCGGTCCAACTGACCTTTAATAACAGCTTTTCATTGGTGCAGATGGTATCGCGCACGGGATAAAGGCTGTTAACAAAGTGGCTTCGATTTTCACAGACATTGTCGAGGTCGCGAGAAAATATACGAATCACGGAGACTGAACGACCGCGAATGCAGAGAAATGGGGTGATGGTTAGGACTTTGTCAGTTGTTTATTTTGTGTGACCTTCCATTCGTTCCCTCACTTATAAAGTGTATAGGGAAAACAGGTCAGACCGCGGAAAGACTAGCATCCTTATTCGGGTTTCTAGCTCACGCGAGTTAGCCATTTTCTGCCTTTAGTAGACTTTGTCTATGTTAGAAATTTAACAAAAAATTGATTCCTTTTTTCGTTAGATTAGTGTACTAAATTCGATCGTCAAAATTAACAAAACGAACAAACTCGTTCAGCTATTTCTGCTCAGACAAATGGTTATAAATAATTGAATGTAGTAGTTTACCATTCTGATTTCCCGATGCACTGATGTTCATATTTTCGGACCCAAACACGTAACAGTTTCCATATTCATAGTTGGCGAGCCACGTGAAGTTTCTAAAAAGAATAGAGAAAGGAAGACGGGATACAAAATTAGTGCCGGAATGACTTAAACAGAGCAGTAACAATGGTAAGAACATTATCATGTTCCCCGGATGACATGTTAGTCCCCTCGGGGTGGGGGGGGGGGGCTCTCTAACATCGGCTACATAGGTATGTTCGGCCCCTAAGAGTATGGGTTTTTAGCTGTTTTGGTCAGAAATGGGCTCTCAATTTGGGAAATTTTGGTTCCAAACAGGGTATGCTTTTTGGACAATAGCCTTCAACTGGGTATGCTTTTTAAGAAAGAGCTGCTTTTTTATAACTATACATACATAATACTTTATTTGATAAGTAGGCTGTTACAGAAAAAGCAGCTTCACCATTCTGATTTCCCGGTCCACTGATGTTGTAAGTCAATTTTCGGCCCCAAACGCGTAACAGTTTTCATTTTCATTGTTGACGAACAACATCTTCAATGCCATTAACCTCGCAGCTCTGTCTGAACTGGCGAACTAATTATAAGGCAGGTTTAAAACAGGGAATTGATTAAAGGGGTCAGATCTTAAATAGCGTTTTTGATCAGGTCATAAATAGCGGGGGGCGCCCATCGCAGGTTTACTTCCTGATCGCGACACAAGCATTAAATTCGCCAGTTCCAATTTATATAGCTTAGGGAAAAGCCCCTCTGGGGGTGAAGTGTCTTTCCAAAAACGCCAACTCAAGAGACGATACGACAAGCTAGGGTTGCAAAAAGTATGATGACGTTAGCGTTCATACTTCTGCGACAAATTCGACTCTACTCAATGTTCGTCAAAACCCGTTCTTTTTGGATTCTCTCTGAAGCTGTAGGATCAATGGACATTAAGAAAGCAAACCAGCTAGTTCATGAGTCAGCTACAGCCATGTACAAATTGCGTTAGAAAATGTGCGAAAACATGAGATCATAACCGTAATACTTCGGAATAAATGTCAGCACTCCCATTCCCCCTTTCAAACTTGGAAAATATTACAGTGCAAACTTGTGTTAAATGGAAGTGTTTGTCAACATTGCACAAGGTTGTTGTCATTGCTGGGGAGGGGTGGGCGAAATGAATTTAGAATGATTTTCCAACCATCGTGACCAAGGTCGTAGCTTGGCAATTGATTTATCAGTCAGTCAGTCAGTCGGTCTTTTGTGACTGCAGCTTACTCTGGACCGCAAACTTTGCCTTTCCAGTTGCATTCCAGTATAAAATCCTCTGCTTGATGTCCTATTAACCGTTTGGTGTCTTTATCTAGTAATGCCAACAAGACTCTTTTGTAAGATTTCATTTGCTGCAGAGATCCTGTTAAGTAAAAGACAAGAACGCAAAATATGGCTTCAGTAGTATGCAGTGTACTTGTTATTTCTTCGTACGACAAATGCTGACAACGAAAAAGACAAACGTAACTACGCATATCGGTATATTCACTTCTTACCAGTTTGTCTGGCCTGCTTCAAAATTGCGTTCTGCGGAGTAATTTACAAAAGATAACAATCATACTAAAGACAAAACTGTTTCATTTCAGCAAAAAATTAAAAAGTCTACTAATTCTTTTAGAGATATTGAATTGATTAAATTAGGAAAAAATTAATTTTCCTTTTCTTAATTAGGATAACGTCGTAGCCGAGTGTGGCCCGGCACTAAGGACTGTTCTGGTCAATCATAAAAACGCACTTAATCGCGCGCATTAGCTGTTTTGATTATATCTTCTCCCCTCTTCAACCCCCCCCCCGTAAAAAACAACAACACAAAATTGAATCAAAATCATGTTGTTACCTGTAATATAGGTAGATAGATTACGGGCTCTACATTTCTATCGCGCATAGGCATCGAGAAGGAATAATCGATAATCTTATTGTTTAAGTACAGATTTACTGGTCGTAACTTTATCTCAATTTTCTTCGCGAAAACGCAGAAAAGCGTTTTTTAATTGTAAACCATACACTGCCGAGCTACTCACTACCCACAACAGAATAGATAGCGAGCAGCGTAGCCAAAAAACAGAGCGACATTCGCAATAATTATACAGCGCTCGGACAATTATGCCATAAGTGGAAAAACACTGAGATGAAGTCAAGGCTGTAATTAAACAAATGCTCACCCTTACTTGTCCCTCCTCAACGACCTCGTTTAAGGCCTGTTTTCTCATCGCGTTCATATTGCAAATCACAATAGCGGGAAACTCAAGATCTTCGCGGTGTTTCATCTCGACTTTGACTTCGACTGGGTACGAGAAGTACTCCGAAACGAGATAAAATCCTTGGACGATCGTATAGGTCAGGGCAGCCAGTAAACATACTAACCAAAGAAGTCTTTCTATTGTTGAACTAGCGGACGCCAGTCTACCGAATCCATGAGCGGTAGTTTCGGAGCAGAATTCTTGAAATTTTCCATGTGCTCCACTTTTCTGCAACTGGGTTTCAGTCATTTCTTCAAACAAAACCTAAAATTCCAAACAAGAAACCTTCACGATCAGAGAAAACCCCATTAATTATCAATTAAATCTTTCAATTGCAAGTTGAACTAGAATGTAAAATAAAGGGTGAAAAAAATCGATCTAGAATTGGTGCTGTCTCGTCGATTTACCTCGCCGAAACCCCATCATCACTTTTGAATAAAAGAGGCTGCCTCTATTGACACTCCTTGATCAGGACGCATATAATAAGGTTCTTTGTATTTGCATAACTTTTTAATAACTTTTTATTCCACACACATTTTTAACTACAGGCGGTTGCTGTTGTTTTTTTTATCCTTTTGGTCGTGCCAAGGTAAACATCATCTTTTTTCTTAGTTCCTTTCACGACTGCTTTCCATTAAAGGCCAGTGAATGTCTTTTCTCCATTGTTTCGGAGATCCCTTCTTAAAAATTAATTTCCATCATTCGCCTTATAACAACCTAATGCATTTTTTATAGCATCACATAGATTACACTCTTTTTTAATAAGAAAATTGTTTTTCCGTCCCAGGTTGATTATTCTTTCTTATTTTTCCTTGTTAGTTTTTCTGCCGAGTTTGGGCTAAAAATATTCTTGTAATTCCAACCGTAAAAAATAACACCAAAATTAGTTTAACGGCAGGGCCGTTAAACTAATTTTGGTGCCAGAATACAAGCCTGATGTGACACAGATGGCTTCTTGTAGAAATGGTATAAGCATCGAACAAAGGGAAATTCAATTAAAAACAAATAATTCTAATGCTTTTACAAATTTTCAACAACAAAAATTACATTCTTTTCAAAATCATCAAATTTCAAAAGAGCAAATTGAAGACTCGACTGGGATCTGCAGTGCGCCCAGTTTAGCTTTGAACAAAGGGCAAGTTCAATTAAAGACAAACAAGTGTAATGCTTTTACAAATTTTCAACATCAAAAATTACATTCTTTTCGCGATCAAAATAATATACTTAAAATATTCTTAAAATTCGATTTTCTTATAAAATGCGTTGTAAAAAGAGTGTGAAACTGCAATAAGCGTAAGTCTCTTGGCCATGAATAACAACACCACAAAACCAACTTAAAAGTGAACGAAGATTTAATGTAACGGCGTGGTACAAAAAGGCGGCAAACTGTGGACTCAACTGAAGAGCAAGGTGTGGGTTGAAACTAAAACAGTAAACAACAAAAAATTACAAGTTGTGACTAAGGATAATCACAATAAAGAAATAACAAAAATTGAAAAAAAAAGGAGGACAGTTGCATAGTTTCGGCCACAGAAAACTGTTGCAAAGCGGATTGCGAAAAACGCGAAGAGACTTCGAAGAGTAAACTGAACAGAACTACGCTTGACGCGGACCAAAATGCACTGACCAACTGTACTGCAAAACTACGATATATAAAATACGCTAGAATGAGCGGAAAATAAAAATATAGAAACCTATAAAGGCGTCAATGAAGATGAAACAGCAAAGAAACGCTAACGAGGGGGCGAAAACTGATAGAAAGAAATAAACATCTAAATTTTCGCAAACAAACTAAACAAAAGGATGAAAATAACTATAAACCAATTAGCGCACGTAAACGAAAATCGAATAATAGAAAAAATGTTACACTTGGATCTTACAGAGTGTACAGCAAATTTCTATCAAGCAGATTGAAGACTCGACTGGGATCTGCAGTGCCCTCAGTGCTTCTCGAGGAATGTGATTGAAAGAAAGGCTGATGACAGATACTTCTCGCCAACTCGGATCCACGCAGGTCTTTTATGACTTATTTTTCACTTGTGTGGGGGATCCTTGAGAAACTAACAGGTGGGACTCTTACTATTAACAAATCTCGCTAACCAGGAGGTTAACATTGCTTTTAATTCTTTCTCAATTATTATTTTAAAACTCTTTTTGTGGTTTCGCTCTACAAAATGTATCTTATATACAAGGCTAAAAAGCTAAAAATAAATGTGCAAAAGGCCCAAGTTTGGCGTCAAAATACCGTATACTCAATTTAAAACATAGCATTTGAAAATATGAACTGGCTAACCCAGCGGCGATAACCTTACTAGTCTATAATTGAACTAGACGCCTACAGGCGTTTACTCGGGCTACTCTTAATGATATAGCATAGTAATTTGTGTAAAAAGTACTGTGAAACAGGTAAAGTTACAAACAGGCAGAAAACCCAACCGCGACTAGGGT
>Ga0126337_10003071_pt1 | contig 10823 bp, 10 predicted proteins | sample DipCmetagenome_FD_92527 | JGI IMG/M metagenome (GOLD analysis project Ga0126337, IMG submission 92527) | Coral microbial communities from La Bocana,Puerto Morelos, Mexico - Diploria C A metagenome | ecosystem: Host-associated > Invertebrates > Cnidaria > Coral | place: La Bocana,Puerto Morelos... | reverse complement strand
GTAGTAGTAGTAGTAGTAGTCGTAGTAGTAGTCGTAGTCGAGTAGTAGTAGTAGTAGTAGTAGTAGTAGTAGTAGTTGTAGTTGTAGTAGTAGTAGTAGTAGTCGTAGTAGTAGTAGTAGTAGTAGTAGTAGTATCAGTAGTAGTATCAGTAGTAGTTAGTAATGAGAAGTAGTAGTAGTACTAGAATTTTGAAACAATAGAAGTAACAGAAATGAAAAAAAAATCAAATAAAAGAGGCATTCAAAAATAGTGAAGGTAGCAATTAGAAGTAAACGTAGCCATTACAAACGACAAAGTAGTAAAACTACTACTACCACTACTAGTACAAGTACTAGTGGCGGTAGGAAAAGTGGCAATAAAAGTGCTAGAAATCGAAACAATATTGACAAAGTCAATGGTAAAAGAAATAGTTACAGAAAATTGTTATTAATAACAGTAATCCTCATAGGCAGCGCAAAGTAAATTTGCCCCGCAGAACCGCAGAAAGGTGGCAAGCGAAACCTTTCCTATGGCTGAAAACCCTAAAGCTAGTGCAGTTGGGGAAAAATGTCCAGCTTTTGCACTTCAGAAATCACGGCCAAATCAAACATCCGAAACCGTGACCAAAAACAAGGATTTGGATCAGCTCAGCCCAGGCACAACACTGACCCTTGTTCGATTGTACTGCAATCTCCTCAGGTATCGCATGAAATCGAAATCTCCGAGTTTTTTCACTGTGCCGCAAATGTGACTCACTCATGGCAACTGCGCCAAGATTCAACTCATCAAACTCCACATCCAGCGGTTTCTTTGTTGGCTCTGTGGTTGCCCGAATGAAAATCACCCCGCTCAGATCTACATATCCACCACCTCCATCCGCACCCTTGTCTGCTCCTGGGGCGAAGGTCCGGCGGCATGGGAATTTTCTTTTTGCATCGCGGCAAAAAACTCTTGTTTCAATGAGAGAAAAATCAAAATGGGACGCGGTGGGCCGTTTGTTTTTTTTGTGTCTTTAACTATTACAGCTATCTTTAAGGACTGTTTGAACATGTAACATACTTCATACAATATTGCGATACATTGTTTGTTTCTTGTAATGCTATCCATGCGCAGACTACCAAGAGAACAGATTCATGTTTTCTTTGAATTTGTGACTGTCGGGCCGCATTATACAAATGGTCCGCTCCTATCCAGCTAATCGGCGTGCTTTAGAACATGAGAGTCCATAGAGAAAGGCATTGGAACCTTTAACCAACGTACGCATACCTGCTCATCTACTAGAACATTTACATATGTACACTCTACATCTTGGACATTTATCTTGTTTTTTTGCCATGGACCTTGTTGCGAGGCAGATCTTACAGGATATAGCAGACGCAATGCACGAACTTCGTTAAGATAACTCCAAAAACTAAATAAATACAGCAAACGGCTGGGGACAAAGACTGCAAAAGGAGGAGTTACCCTCCATGAACCACATTGAGCTACAGGCTACAGCGATTCATTTTCAGCAAGTGCACTTGACAAACGATGGGCGTTCGATCATGGTTGCGGTGACTGCCTCGCAGCGTCTACCAGCACGATTGACAAGTGCTGCTGCAACAGCAACATGCAAGTCTTTTTTTTCAAGGCGCATGTTGCTATAGGCACAAGAAGTTGTCACCACCCATGCTGTGTCTACAAACGGAACCAACTTTTCGGGCAAACAAAAAAAAGGTGTGTGTGTGTGTGTGCGGAGGGGATGTTGTTAATGTACGTTGATTTTTTCTTCCAGTGGCGCTTGGCCAAAACAAAAGCTCAGCAGAATGACAAGCCACGGAAACATGATTTCTCCAAGCGGGACGCTGATGCAAAATAAAAGAAACTCGAATAGCACCACGCCACCTGCATCTCAGCAACTTGTTTCAAGCCTGCATCTTAACATGTTTACTCCTTTGTTTCCATGCGGTTTTGCACGCTCTTGCCCTTTTCGCCGAAATTTATGTTTCCATTCAAACGTTGACAATCTTTACATTCATTTTTTGATTTCATTCTCATTGTCCATGTGCCACATGTTGCGATAAACTCAGCGACCAGTCACCACAGCTCACTTTTCTTTCATGGTCTACTTTTCCTCTAGTTGTGCTCTACATGTCCTCTACCTGTCCCGTTGTCTCTTATTTGTCCCCTGTCTCCTGCTTCTTTTGTTCTGCTTGTACCCTGCTTGTCCTTTGCCAAGCATTGCGCTTCGCATTTGGATTTTCTTTGTATGGTCATACTTGTTCGTTTCTTGTATTTGCCCAGCTCCGTTGCGCCAAAACGGTTGCCACACACAACTGCCAGTATGCTCTTCGAAGCATTGCCAGCGTACTATGAGGGGTTTCTGTTGGTTTTGTTTGCGCTGCTCTTCTTCTGTCTTCTTCTTCTTCTCTTGTATAGCCAGTTAAGCTTGAAGCATTCAGCTTTGTACTTGTAGTGCTCAACCTTATCCCCTTCAGAAGATTTCAGAAATTCGACCGCACCGGTAGGTGCAAAGGGGCGTGTCTTTCTCAAGGCACTCGCAACAGGTCAGCTTTAGCTGGGGGGTGGTCTTTTTCACGCAGGGAAAACGCCCGGTACGTTCACAAAACATTGTAATTTACAGCATTTTTGGGCCCAGACAGGCTCCTCCAATTTTTCGGGTTGGAACTTTGCAGCAGAGATTGGGACAAACAAAATGTGAACTATTTTTTTTGATTTAATACCTTCTTGAGTCCGGATGAACCGTGGCAAAAAAGGAAGCACAAAATGATTGATTAATTTTTGAATTGAGGAGCATGAGCTGAAAAATGCCAAAAATTGTTCCAAAATACCGTTTGTTTTGGCATTTTGTCTTGTCACAACACTGCAAATACCAACGTTTTTGGTCGGTTTGCTTTGAGAGCTGGAAGTTAAAAAGAGGAAGAAAACATTGATATTTACGATGCATTTTAAGCCCACTGTCGAAAACACATTGCAAAACACAGCGTTTTCCACGCAGTCGCTAAAAAAACAATAAATATTGGTGTTTTGAACTATTTTCGTTCCTTGGTGCTGCAAAAACATCGTAAATACCAGTGTTTTTCTTCGAAAGACACAAAAAATGGCGCTAAAGACAAGGTTTTGGATGTTTTTGGCGTAAATATTTGACCGGGAGCAACAACGACAACAAATACAACAAATACAACAAATACAACAACAACAACAACAACAACAACAACAACAACAACAACGACAACAACAACAACAACAACAACCATTTTAAAAGGATTTTGCAGAAGCAGAACTTTACAGCAAGAAGTTCATAGCAATGACAGATCAAACACACCCACTTGCGCATATGACACCTTATGACCTTGGTGCGGGCGGACCAGACCCTGCCGCGGAGCGGCGTGAATTGACATTTCGCCGCCTGACCAAAAATGGAACTTATGAATACACAGCTTTTTGCCAGGCTGATGCTGCACATGGCGTTTCTTGCACCAAAGTCAAAGAATGTTATTCCAATAACCCAAGAAATTCAATGAGCTTCCCACATTCCTGTTTGGCTTCCATTGATGTCTCCCTGAAATGATTATGGGATGTTCACTGTTTATCCTCGGCTGCGCCTTCTGGGCAAAAGATGCGACCGAAGATGTCGACATCAACCCTCCGCCGTTCCTGCCAACTCATCGAATGAATGACAAGATTCGTGACAAAATAATACGTTGTTCTACTTGGTTTTTGAATCCCCCTCTAGACTCAGCCGTGACCTTGGACAACCCTTTTGATAGTTACAAAGCACCTTGCACAGGCCGGATTTCTACAAACAGGAGGGGTCTACCTAAAAAAAATCCAGGCCGATCAAAACTTGAAAATGGATCACCACTAGAAAGAATAATCTTCAATAACATTGTCACCCTGTGACCGGGCAATTTGTAGTAACCATGATATTTGTAACAAAACTTTTGGTAGTGATGCCTTCTCTCAGATTGGATCAAAATGCGGCATGATTTTGCTTGTTCCACAACTCATTTTGTGGTGAACAATTCCGAAATTGATATCCTTTCTGTAGTGGAACTGCTTCCTGGCAGGAATTATCGCTAATTGATATTGATGAATCGCAAAATGTGAAGGATCGGAGAACCTGTTTTTACCTCGAGGCAACATACTGGTAGCAGTGCTGTAGCAACACTGTTGAACACTACTCGCGGAGTACTGCAACAACCCCTGAGGTTGAACGTGGAGTTGAAATATAATCTCCATCTACTATACCAATTGCCGGTTTGAGGCAGGCCTGAAACTCGAAACTTGTAGCATCTGAGTCTCACCAAGCTGGAGCTCTGATTGTTTTTTTGCCCACTCTTTTGCCTACAAAATAGGTTTGTTGAAGAAGGATGTCTACAGAAAGAAAGGCGACATGTCTTGAGCTAAACAAGAAAAAAGTTTAAAGTTTTGTCACGCCTGACATTTTGTAGTGATTTACAAGTCGAACCCGAAGGGGGCGTTCACCCACTTTTCTGGATGCATTAAAATTGCGCATATACATACATATATATATATATATCGTCACCCCCCAGGGCCTACCTGGGGGACAGGGTCTTGCCTGAGAGTTCCAATACATCTTGGGGTTCTTGGGACTGTGCATGAATCCTGCACTTTGTTCATCAGGATTCTTGGGAATCTTGGGCCTGTGCAGGTTTTGTTCCCTTCACTCATTTTAAAATCAAAATTTGCACTTCAAAATCTTTACGGACTTAAACGTCGACACTAATGTTCCCACCTCCTTCCTAGCAGAAAAAGACATGTGACATCGCGTCTGAAAAATTGAAAAACCGGATCTTCGAAACACCTAAAGAACGGTATTCCAAAGTATACCTTGCCTTCAAATAAAAGTATCACTCACAATCGAAACTCCGACCCGCTCTACTTTTGGAGGCTCCAGTTAATTTGTCTAGGGAAAGAACACCTGTTCAAGCCATGGAGGTCGAGGAGTGTGGCAGCAAAAGCTCTCCGGAACTTGATGAGCGAAGGGGCGCTAGCACTGCCCGTCCATGATTTTCCTTTGACTCTTGTGGATGTTGACCCATGCGTCCTCGAGATTTTGGAAAAGCCCATCATTCACTGACAAGGCAGCGGGCCTGCATTAAGACACCACTGGAAAGGACTATTGCCATGGCAATGTCCCAGTAGTGGGTTCGCAACTTCGATCAAACAACTCGCCTGGCTACCCAGGCCTCTGAGTTTGGCTCCTTCCGTGGGGAGGCTGGCCTCCAAGATAGAAAACTCAAGGGGTGGGGAGAAAACTCAAGGGCTCTTGTGACATTGGCAACACAGTCCTCACAAAAGAAGCGTGGGGAGCTGCGAAGTTCTCCCAGGGCCAATTCAGGATTTACGTTTCACATGACTTAGACTTGACAGCTGAGCCTGAAGCCATCAGAGGGGCTTCCAACATATCCCACAAAGACTTCATGGCAATGCTTGAGCCTGCTTCGATGAAGGGATGTAGCCTTTCTGACATCAAAGCTGTCTTGAAGCGCGCCGGCATCTTGGTGCTCACCAATGATTTCCTTTACTGGCGTCCAGCCAGAGAGGCAGAGGTTCGTGTTCAACGTGCCCCCTTGCAAAACAAGCGCTGTTACGAGCCAGCGCTCCGAGTAAAAGCAATACCGCAAGGGCTACCACCCACATCAAAGGAACCGTAAGGTCTCTTTTCGGATCTGCCGGACCTGATGTGGTCTTGGATGTTCGCCTCCCAGGTTTGAGTTCTACATCTCTACAGGTGAAGATGGAACCGTCTACGTTTCATCGCCCCCAGTCACAAGCTATTGTCCCATCTTCTCCCATTGATTTGGATGAGACTCCACCCAGGAAAAAGAAGGCAAGTCAAGCAGGAGCAGAAAGAACCTGCACAACCTATATGCCCACTCTCACCATGGATGTCATCAGTCTCCTGTCTGGTGATGAGAACCCGGGACCTCTTGTGCAGTGCCTGCAAACCCAGATCTGGACATTGAAGGTATGGAGACAGAGGAGGATGTCTTTAATTTCGGCATGGGCTGGATGACGGAGATTGTCACTAAATTCGTCTGAGATGTCGGATGGGCTAGTAGACTGAGGCAATGCCTGATTTTGAATGTTGACAATGCATCTGGCCTTCCATTTCACACTTCACAAAGCAAGAAAGCAAGACAAAGAAGCAACATGGTATTAAAAAGTGCTCAAGGCATGCAACTGCTTATTATTCACACCCCGTCGAATCAATAGAGCCTGACTTTGCAAGCAATATTCCTCATCAAGGACCCCTTCTCCTTACTTAGTTGGTTTATGTCAATGTCTGCTTGTGATTCCCACACTTGGTCTGCACATGAGTGCATCTAATGTCCAAAACACTGTTCAACTGCTGAGCGTAGAATTTGTACAGGTTTTTTTTGGATAGATAGTGCAGTGATAGCTAGGAAATTCCCAATCCCAATGCCGAAAAGAGTCCTGAAGTACAACCTGAAGAACTCGCAGCCTTGGCCTGCCCCCAAACGTGGCAAAGCAAGGGCTGTGCTGAAGAAGCCTTGCAGCAAGAAGACAACCTCTATGAAAAAGAATCTCAAAGTTCCATCTGTGAGGCATGGGCTGCCAACCAAAAAAAACAAAGGCCATCGAGAAAGGTGGGGCCGATCAATCCCTGGCTTTCTTTCCACTGCCCATCAGCTCATCCAAATTTTGAACCAGGACAAACTTCTCCTTAGTTGGACTGGAAAGACATGCCCAAGTTGTGCACATGGTGTCTTGGGAAAGGCGGAGTACCGGAAGGATAGAGACCAATGGATCCACAGATGCAACGCCAAAGGGTGCCAGGCAAGGATTCGTGTAGAAGATCATTATCCAATTTTCTTCTCTGGCTCAGGTCCTTCAAAAACACCATTGGGCTTACAGGCAGCCGTTCCCTCCTGCTCAGTGTCCGGAGTTCCACGCAATGCTGCCCATCTGATCCTACTAGATTATACCAATCGTGAGTTGGCAATGGCCCAACATGTGCCCATGAAGGAAAGCAAGATCTGCTATGGCTGCAAGAATGGATCTGCCTGGAAAGATGTTGAGGCAAATGAGGCCGACACCGGCAAAAGAGAGGTAGAAGGACAACCCAACAAGGTCGAATGGGAGCAATGGGGACGACTTGTGGAGAGAGGGAGGGAGAGGGAGGCCTGAATCCTTGCGATTGTACAAATCGAAACCACCACTCACCAACGCCAGGTGCAGGACCAATTCGAAAGAAGGATTCGAAACCGTTGCCCAGAAGATCCTTGCCAACAGAAAGGTCATCCGTGATACAGATGGAGCCAGGGCCTACAAACTCAAGCTTGACCAGGTCATTCATTGCAGCGTGGTCCACAAGAAGAAAAGGGTCACCGTCAATGGCAAAACTGCGTGGCAGAAACCCCAGTACACCAAGGTATACAACATCAAGCTACCTTCTGATAAGGATCTGAAAGTAAAGAGTGGAACACAAATGATTGAGCGCTTCTGGGGCCATCTGCGATCTGAACTCAAGACTGTTCCCCGAAAACCTGGTACTGCAATGCTAGCTAGAAACATTCGAAGTGCCCAATGGACATATTGGCACAAGAATTGCAATTTATGGCAGGCCACGGGTGAAATGCTTCAAGACCTGCTTGCTTAGACTTTAGGTCCCTATAGGTGGTTCCTTTTCAGTTTCAGTATTGAGATAGTATAAGATGGAAGATTAGCATTGGGGAGGGTTGGAAAAAGGGTGATTTTGCATCTTTAGCGACATTTTGGTAGGCCGGGGGGGCCGTATAGATTTGTAAGCACAACGAAATGAACCTGCACAACTTACTCCACCAAAAAATGATTGGCATACAATATTTGATGTCAGGATTTCTGGTTAAGACAGACTCTTCCACAGGTTCATAATTCAGCACGGATTTCGGAGTTGTTTGCTAGAAAATGAATGGTGGAACGTTCTCCTCCAGTCCAGAATTTGACATGAAGGAACCATCCAAATAAACACCGCAAAGAATCAAGCCACTACAAGCGTGGTACCAAGGCTGATAAATAGTTGAAGAACAGAAGGTTTCTTGGTGTTGAATGTTCAGCTTATGTAGGGCCTGGCATGTTTTATAAGTTGTGCACCGCCTTTTTGTAGAATTTTTTGTGCATTTTTTTTTGCGCCTACAACTTGAGTCGTCCAACCCCTCCGAGCAAAATAGAACCCCTGTGTACTCACTCACATAACTGGATCCCTGCGCAATGGGTCGCTTGGATTCCGAAAACTTGATCGCATGGGCCCCTACAAACAGACAGGGTCCAACGCCCAACAACTTGCTGTAAAAAATATTCTTCCATCTTATTCCAAAGTCATGTCTCTACAAGATGGGTCGGAAAACCTTGTCAGATAATAACACAAAAAACGCTCCTTACAAAATGGTCGGGTCTTACCCCTCAAAACTGCACATGTCTACAAAACGATAGTTTGTAGGGGCGTCAGGGCCACCCTTTTCGTAGGGGAAATCTAAAGGGGGATGTTTTTGAATCCTAATACTTCGTTTGTGTGTGTGTGTGATGCAGTTTCGCTGAGTTCCCTACAGTGACTCTAATCAACTAATCACCCCTTCCAACCAATCGCCAACATCCCAAGGTCAAGCTTTCAAACAGAACTAAGCCATACTTAGCCCACCTCTTGTCGACCTCTTGTGAAGAAAGTCACACGGCGACGTGGCCAAAAACCTGACTCCACACACTTCACACAACACTTCGTGCATGCTTCAAGTGGGCCTAGGCCGGGCCTGCTGGTAGCTGGGCTACTGCCATCTTTGGGTTGAAAGGACGTGAAGAGGTCCTGAGGTCATCGCTAGGCAGGGAGCCAATGCAACATGATGCAACATAATGCAACACTTTGCTTTGCTTCTTTGCTTTTTGCGGCCAGAACGCCAATCCAAGGTGCCCTCTAGCAGAACGACGTTGCCTTGCCTGCAGGCTGTTGGATTATTCCGAGTTCGTGGTGCAAAGATCCTGGGCCACAAACAGCGAGGCTCGTTCGGGCACGGCCAAAAAGGTCACATCAAGGCCGCACAATGCCACAATGCCACAATGCCAACGCAAGGAGGCGGAAAGCACAAGAAACCACATCAAAGCACTCGTAAAAATAAAGTGTCGTGAAGTTTTCATGGCTATTCATGGGCTATTCATGGCTCGGAAACTGTAGAAGTTCTTTCTTCTTCTGGTCCGTGATGGAATGCTCATCACTCTTCTGCAAGTGATGGAAGATCTCCACTGGAGCCCTTGGCAGTTTTTAATTTCCCAGATCATGTTTCTGAAACACCACAGCCTCTGTTTTTCCATCTCACCAATTGTGGATACAGAAGTCAAGACCTCCAAAAAGTTCACTCCGCAATAGATTTTACATGATGTTATGTAAGAAACAAACTCAAAGACCAGAATTGCTACACTTGAGGCCATTTTGGATGAATTCCAGTGCAGTGATCTTGGCAACAAAACGTATGCGATTATCCACGATCATCTAGGATCAATGTGAGTGCAGGATACTGCGACAAGAGCAATAGCATGATCGTTTCCTGTTTTCGGTAGTTGTGTTGCATTTCTATAATGCGTCATGGACGGTCTTTCAACACTAAAAGACCTGTATGAACATGTCCAATAAGAACTGGTATATGCCCTTCTACATGCCACAATTCTGCTCCAAGCGGCGTGTCGTTCCCAATGTAGAATCTAATGCCATCCAGGCTCAGGATTCCTCTTTTCTTTTGTGGCAAAACCCGCATGTGTCCCTTCCTCAGGCATTTCAGCGCATTCCAAACATGCAGATTGTGACTATTTGCATAGGTGCGCATTGGTGCAGATGGTCCGTGCATCTTCGCTGCATGCGGACAGATTCAACTTTGAAAGAAACCAATGCAAAGCCCAAAACCTCTAAAGATTTCATAAACCAGATTTCAATGCCAACAAATGTGAACCTGTACACCTTTGTGCTTCCTGATGCACCCAAAGCAATAAGAATGAGGACAATTTGTCGCTACCGCATACATCAATATACATTTAGAACTGAAAATCGGCTGAATTGTAATTGGCTGAACGCTTTGCTTCCCGGCGTCTGATCCACAACATGTACGTTGCCGCCATAAATCGTTATCTTGCCATCCGTCTTCACTGTCAATGCGATGCTCTGATCCTTGCATCACATCAGTCATCTGTACATCCGAATATCTCTAGCAGACTTCGGCACACCAGGGGCGAGAATCAACTCGTGACAACAGCCTGCAGCATCCATCCCCCCAACAAAATGTTCTGACTCCTCAAATTTTGTTTTGACATGTGAGAACTCTATGCAGTTCAGCATCCGCGATATCACATTGGCCATCGTCCTAGCATGTTGCCATATTAATACCGCCATTTATGAAAGCAATGCTACGCAACACAATACCACGTGAATCTCACCACCATGCATGCTTAAACATCACAAGTTTATCAAGTCTGTCAAATCTGCTTTAAGTAAGCAGCCAGCAACACATGCACGGGACAGTGATGCACAGTGCATATCGGGTGAGCACCCGGACCTCTTTCGATCTTCGCAACAGCGGTGTGATGCAGCGAATCTCCCGCCGTGGTCGGCAGCCCTCTGGAAGGATTCCCAATGTTTGACTTGAAAAGCCGAAGGTTGCTTCCGCCAGTTGACCCTGCCATTGCTGTCCAGCAACACTCCCAAGTACATAGTGTCAAGGGATATGACCCCGATATATCTGCCTATTATGGTCAGTATTGTAGAATAGTCACAATACAGTAGGTGCGATACAGCTCACACTTCGCTCACTTTTAGACCTGACTTCGCAATCTC
>Ga0126337_10003066_pt1 | contig 10827 bp, 8 predicted proteins | sample DipCmetagenome_FD_92527 | JGI IMG/M metagenome (GOLD analysis project Ga0126337, IMG submission 92527) | Coral microbial communities from La Bocana,Puerto Morelos, Mexico - Diploria C A metagenome | ecosystem: Host-associated > Invertebrates > Cnidaria > Coral | place: La Bocana,Puerto Morelos... | reverse complement strand
TAGCAGTGCTAGTGTCTCCTGTATCCGCGCTCTGTGCTGGTTCCTCGACGGATTCCTCGTCTGCTGTATCCGTTTCCATAGTAACGTCAACAGATCTCTCACGCGGCAACAAAGCTGGATCACGTGATGCCTCTATGGTCAGCAGGCCTTCTTTTGACAAGCGTGACGTCACTGAGCTGAGATCAACGTCATCGGGCAGCTGAACACGACGGCTATAATTACGTGACAGGTAAAAATCGTCACCGTCTGAGATGTGTTTTCCAGTGATGTTTAACTCATTTCCTAGGAGTTGGATCTTGATCTCTTCTGGTTTAAAACCACTGAAATCCAACTTGGCCTCAAATTTCCCTTCTTTCGGTTTTTCCTCGAGTTGTTTCGTGCCTTCGATTACGAGAGCGCAGCCATCTCGGCTAGGGCGTGATTTAACTGTTTTTGGATCGACACCCTGAGGAAGTTTGAAGACTCTCTTGAACTCGCTCTTCTCGAATCCATCTTCTCTTTCAAATTGATGCTGACCATGTAAGATGACCTTTTCGTTATCTACCTCAAGTGAGATTTCTTCAGGTTTGTAATGACTCAGCGGTACAGAGGCGATCTTTGTTGGTCCCTGACGAGAACATCCTGCTTCCAGTTCGTAAGGGCGGGCAATCTCTTTCCATAGATCGTGGAAAAAGTCATAGCCACTGGGAGCTCGGTTGTAGTAGCTGCAAGCAAAAAAAGAAAACCATTGATATCATTTATTAACTGATGCAAAAAGAAATCAGGGAACAAGATTTTCCAGCGTAAATGAATTAGGACAAACATCTAAACAATTTAAACAAACATCTAAATAATTCAATGTTGCATGAATTTTAAATATAACATAGCGTTTGCAGTTCAGTTATGTCACAAGAGAAGTTGTAATCACAGACTATCTCTTACTGTTACAGAGGGCATGAAATTGAAAGAGATCTACGTAGAGTGTGTGTAAAACGCCGCTGAAATAAAGATTTTAAAAACGTAAAGCACATGCAACGCTGTTATACTTTTACGAAGCATGCTTGACTGAAAATAATTGTTTCAAAAAATACCTGCATGGATGATAGCTTGGAAATCTGAAAACGAGAGCCATGTCAGTTGTCTTGAAAATCTTCTCTTGATAGTTGTTCTCTTCTTGTATCTTGTTTGCCTTCTCTGAAAACTTGGGGAACTGTTGATCGGGCTACTGAAAACCCCTTATATACCCGACGATCTTCTTCTAGAACGATCGATAGTTACTAAAATTAAACCATTAGGTAAATGATTCGTAAGAATGACTGTGTAAAAATAATTAACTGAAATTTTTTTCTGGTAAAATTGAGAATGTTCTTGTCATATCGAGAAACTTCTTCACTTTATTGAGCGCGAAAGGAATCACGGGGAAATCTGACGTCATTTCAAAACAAATATGGCGGACAAGCGGATGGTTCTTCTTTAAAGATATTCCACGGTATTATCGTGGAATTTGAAGTGGCATTACTTTATATCTGCCCTTGGTAGTACTTCATTAAACCCCAAAGGAACTGCTTATGTCTGTTTGGAAAAATCGTTGTCATTTTCTAGGAAAAAATATTAAATTCGAAGCTGTTGTTTACAACGAGGCTTTTTATGGGCTACGTACGTTCGGTTGTTTAGCAGAATTTTTGCCTCAAGTTTTTTTCTCAGACGCTTAAGCGTTCCATGAGCTCCCACATGCTAGCAGGTGCTAATCATATCAGTTTTATTAAAACTAATCATTGAATTTTAATTATATTTAGGCTTCTCATAGTTATAAACTTATATACGTACTTTTGTTAATTTAAGTGTATCTAATACTTGCTCAAGTCGGATCTCCATGCAAATGCCGGGATTCAACAAACACATTTCACTATTGAGAACGTTTTATACATTCCGGTTGACGTTTTCACAGGATGAGTTTTTGCCATTAATTACATTTGCTTGAAACAACTTTATGAACAATTTATTGCCAGTTGGCACATGAACCGGATTGTAATTTGGCAATAAACACCGAGAAATACTTAAAGAAGCGCAGTTCTATGTAGATTGGTATTTGCATAAACTTTTTCTCGGTCAGGGTGCTTTGGGAGCCGTTAATTGGCTTGTCACGCAATGGATCACGCAATCCCTCTCCTAATGTCATCAGTCAGCAGAAGTGAACTGTGCAGTGGGACAATGAATATTGCTGGATACAGGCTTTTACAAAGTTATATCTCGAACTTAAAATATTTATTGTCATATGTTTAATTACTAGTTATGGTGGAGAGATGCACTGCAAGTGTATTTCTGTAGAACACAGCAGAATGACACTAGTTAGGGTTTTAATCCAGACTGCTTGATCTGTAACTGAACCTGACCTGGAAAGATATCTGACAGGTTGCATAAGACTGCTTTCACCTTAAGGGCCTTATGCCCTGAGGAGCATGGATGATGTAGTGGTGTGAGTGCTTGCCTCCCCCCAGTGTGGCCTGGCCCTGCCTGGAGCCATATGTGAGGTGAGGTGTTGGGCCTTGCCTTGCATTGGGGGTTTTCACTGGGTACTTCAATGTTCCTCTCTCCACAAAAAAAAGAAACACTCCAAATTCCAATTCAACCAGGGTAAAGGACCCACATTAAAAGAACAGCTAAGCCCTCTCTAAATATTGTAATTTATAATTTATTATTATCACTATTTACACTGTCTATTTTGTTTTTATCTTTCATATCTCTCAGCTTTATAATTTATTGTAATAAATTATTATTAGGACTGTGGTGATGAAATTCCCAGCTATTGGCACCCATGCATCTGATTTGGGATGAAATCCAGGACTACTCCTGCTGGGCCGGGAGACCTTTCATGTATCCCATAGTACCATACAGACTGATGACGAACAAAAGCCCAACTATTTCTCAGAGGGCTGGGTGTCAGTTGCAGTAGGCACTGCTGGAATTGATTGATGCAGTAGCCATAAGATGGGGCATTTGAGGTTTGTGCCTACAACACAGAAGGGCAAAATGAAGAAATGGCACAAAACTCAAACTCCTTAGAGATGCAGTAAGGGCAAGATCTAACCACTGCCAAGTCAGTCATTTAGGTTAACCCCCTCTCTCCCCTAACCTGGGCAAGCCTGAGTGCTAACTAATCAGTGCACTATTTAGGCTAATCGTAGTACCATTTCGTGGTTTCACCATTTCATCTAAGAATTCACGAATTTAACATTAGGGGCTGCAAAGAACGTCCACAAAAGCGCAAACGATCTATCTTCCTTTCATTTCCTTTATTTTCTACTCATTGTCTCCACTCACTCACAAAACTAGAGGCCCTAGCCTTTTCTCACTTTCGACTTGGTGGTATCATACAATTGACCGTCGATTGTCTGTAAACTCCCGGGCGACCGTGTTTTCTTGCAGGAAGTCGAAATACCTATTTGCAAGCCCTTTGCCTTTGGTTCAATTGCGAACCACGAAGGGAGAATTAGCACTTATGCTGCTTTAATAATTCCACGACATTCTGTTCATGATCATGCATTTTTTGACAAATGGATCGTAGAAGAACGTTCCGATTCCACCCGCATGCCTTCAAAAGTTGCTAAATCCATGGCTAAACACAGGAATATCCACAATATGTTCTTCACGTCCGCCATATTTGTTTTGAAATGACGTCAGATTTCCCCGTGATCCCTTTCGCGCGTAATCATTGGAGAAATTTCTCGATTCGTCGAGAAAGTACTCAATTTTTCCAGAAAAATTAAAAGGCAGTTATTTTTACACAGTCATTCTTACGAATCATTTACCTAATGGTTTAATTTTAGTAACTTTCGATCGTTCTAGAAGAAGATCGTCGGCTATATAAGGGTTTTTCAGTAGCCCGATCAACAATTCAGCAAGCTTTCAGAGAAGATAAACAAGATACCAGAAGAAGAAAACATCAAGAGAAGATTTTCAAGACAAGATGGCTCTCGTTTTCAGATTTCCAAGCTATCATCCACGCAGGTATTTTTTTGAAAGACTTTTTCAGTCAAGCATGCTTTGTTAAAAGTACAACAACGTTTTGCTAATGAGTTAAAGTTCTTAAGCTTGTGTGGGGCAAGTACTTCTAAGTTTCTCGAGTGATTTTAGTCGCGCTCTCTCTCAAGCCTCTTTGGACTATCTCTTTTACGCCTTCCAAAATCGTAACACTGAGTGAAAATCTGTCAAACTCCGCGTGTGATTATCAATGCCCTACTAAAATTGTGTTATATTAAATGTGCAATATCCTTATTATACTTTTGATAGAGTGGAGATATTGAAGCATAAAACAGTCCGGCTTTTGTCCAAATATATACACACGGGAAAGTATTGTCTTCTAATATATCTCTGTAGTCACTCAATAATTGATATGTTTTTTATTCTTTTCTTGTAGCTACTACAACCGAGCTCCCGGAGGCTATAACTTTTTCCACGATCTATGGAATGAGATCGCCCGCTCTTCCGAAGAGGAAGGAGGAAATTCTGGTCATGGACCAACAAAAATCGCCTCTGTACCGCTGAGTCATTACAAACCTGAAGAAATCTCGCTTGAGGTGGATAACGAAAAGGTCATTTTACATGGCCAACATCAAATTGAACGAGAAGATGGATTCGAGAAGAGTGAGTTCAAGAGAGTCTTCAAACTTCTTCAGGGTGTCGATCCAAAAACAGTTAAGTCACGCCCTAGCCGAGATGGTTGCGCTCTCGTCATCGAAGCCACCAAACCTGTGGAGGAAGAAGCTCAAGATGGCAAATTTCGGGCCAAGTTGGATTTCAGTGCCTTTAAACCAGAAGAGATCAAGATCCAACTTCGCGGAAATGAATTGAACATTACTGGGAAACAAATCTCGGAGCGGGACGATTTTTATTTGTCACGTGATCACAGTCGTCGTATTGTTCTGCCTAAGGACGTGATTCTTTCCACAGTGACATCACGCTTGTCGAAAGAAGGCCTGCTGACCATAGAAGCGTCACGTGATCCAGCTTTGTTGCCGCACGAGAGATCCGTTGACGTCACCATGGAAACAGATCAAGCAGATGGGCAAATTGAAGAGAGTTCAGAACAGGCAACGAGTACTGATGCAGGAGAGACTACAAACTAATAAAAGACATTGTTCAGTTACTCTTAATTTATGTTTAAATTTGATCAAATCACAGCTGAGATGTTATATTGTTTTGATTGTGACTAATCTGTTCAATGTAAAAGTTCGTTTGCTTTAGCTTTTTCATGGTCATTTATATAGCTTTCGATGTCCTGAACATGCGATTGAGTTTTCTCATATGGTATTGGAACAGGAAAAATACCTTTGGTTCTTTCAAACAACACTACAGCATAAGTAAGGTTAAGCTTATTAATTAAACAAGTATAATAATATGAATATTATCAATTGCAACGTGGGATAATAATGTTTTTTTTTAATAACAGATTTTTGTTTTTTCTTTTATTTTAAAAATTGTTAATCCGTTTATTCGTTAGTGCTTGTAGATTGCAGCATAATCTGTATAATTTACCAAAAAACAACTGATGAAATAATTAAATTGTCTTAAGTCAATATGATACTGTGCTTAATTTTTCTGTTTTTTTTTTTGTTCTTGCAAATTTGTAACTTTTTCGTTTAGCAACTGAGTGAGTACAAATAAAGATTTATTGATTAATTGATGGATTGTTTGTTTGTTATCAATTTATCAGAGAGATTGTGGACAAGAATTTTTCTCCATGCGGAATCTAGACAATATTGGCAGGATTCCCAACTCTTCCCGAATTCAGTAAATTCCTAATCAAAACTGTTGAAAGGTTTTGATAAAAAATGTCTCATTTGTAAAGGCACTAGTATAGATTGTGTAGATTTTTTTTTTTTAAAAGGATCTAGATGAAAGAGTTCATTTCTACATGTACATTGGAAATGTTTTCTTGGCAACCATTTCCGTGCCACTGCGAGCGCTCCGTAATTACGAAGCGCTACTTAGTTCAGAAGCCCTCGGCGTCAGGAAAGCTATCCCGACAGAGCTGGCTATTCGTCATTGAAACAGGTCGCTTTCTTGCCCCAACACTCCACTTTTCACAGTTTACCAGTGAATTTGCATATATTTGTATTCCTCTGCATTCAAAATTGAACATGTCTTGATTTATGATGCCTTATAAGACTGAAAGAGACAAAGATAAACAACAATGTTCAATTTGTGTTTTGTCTTAGCTTGTCTTTACCCGTCAACACTGAAATTTAACTGTTAACTGTCAGACACGTGAAAATGTAACCTTTGGCCGTTAGGCCCAGTTGTTCAAAGAGTTACATAGCGCTTTCCACTAGATAAATTGATATATGTCTACAACCTATCGATCGTCCAAGGTACGTAACACCCCCTTTCCCTCTCATTGAGACCCTCTGCAGACCGCCATTTATCATTCACTCATATTTTAGTTTGTAAATTCGTGAATTGCGAGATCGTACACACCCCTTACGGTACCTATTTCGTACAATGCTGTCCCCTCAATAAGCGGCCAGCTATAATTGCGGAGTTATCTTCTTAAATCTCCCAAGGTACTTTTTCTTTTACGGAAGCTTGGACTGACGATATTTAGTTAGCTGCAGCGACGGCAGATTCAGCCTTTCTTCTTCCCCTCACCCAGCTAGAAGAACGCGGTCTCGATGAAAGTTGGCCTGCGTTTTGTCCCTATACTGCATCGGTAGTTACCAAGCCAAACGCAGCAATATTTAGTTTTTAATTTGGCCCTTTTATTTCAAGTTATGCTTTGTTCAAGCAAGAAACAATGAGAAGTTCACTGGCGGGTAAAGCGATAGCGGATTAGGTGGCAACGAAACTTGCTGGATCCACTTTCTTAAACTTCTTGTAAACTGCGACGCCGAGGACCGCGTCGATTAAAAAGTGTATTTATATTTTACCAAGGAATCTCGCGATACTCAGACTGAAGTCATATTACTTTCTCTTTGTCAAAGAATGAAACTAATAGGGAACAAAGCCAAAAATTTGAAGTATAATCTTCAAAAATTATCCGTCGTGATTTACGTTCTACGCACGCGAGACCTAAAACTTTGGTAATTTTTGTTTTGCAGAGGACGGCAAGTGTACAAAGAATTATAATGCACGTACGAAGCCATTGCATGGCTCATTTAACCTTTTGTTTGGCAACGTTCCCGTGACCTTGCCGTTGTTAACTCATTTAATTTAAGGCCTGTGCAGCAATACTTATAAAATGCGTTAAGAAAAGGAAAAAAGTAGTATTTTGCCTACAGAGAGCAAGTTTCAAGCCATGGATTGACATAAAACATTTAAATTAATTATAATTTCTATGTTCCTGTCTCCTATAACCTGCAATAAATGTTTCTATATATACATTGTGTTTTCGTCGTGATTGCTATTATGTATGCGACAAATAGTAAGACAGCTTGACCTTGGACTTCCTGCGCAGTCGCCGACAAACTATAGATGGCGGCCGCGTGGCTGACAAAAGCAGTTTCTTCTTGCTTTCGCGGCAAATGGTCGCATTCAAGGACACTACAGAACGCCTTCAAAGCGTTAAGAGTAAGTTGCAATGCCATTAAATTTACCTATTGGGTAAATAGTACTGTTGTTACAAATGAACTGTAAGAAAACTCTCCAACCCGTATATTTTCCAGAATAATAAGCTCTCTGGTCGAAGACAAGTAGCTATATTTAAGCTTTAAGCACTCGGTGGCTCCTTCATTAGTCAAAACATTTTGAGTAAATGAGACGAGCAATGTTACCTACGTACTAATTTTCCTAGGCGAACGGAATTATCACTTCAAGTGGGACTCAAATTATAACGTCTTTCAAACATGTGAAAATATCGTAAAGGACTGGACTATTTGACTTTTGTGGAGGACGGGGGTGGGTGATTTGGCACAGGCACGACGAAATTCTTTAAAACCATTTAATTCACTCTGGAATTTTTACTTTTCGGGACGCGTGTATGCATGTAATTTGTTTCATCGTTTAACACTCTTTTTAGGCTCACTGAACGTGCATGAATTGTTTTTGGTGTATGCCTGCCTGCGAGATTTTTGTTTTTCAAAATCACCCACCCTAATCTCCAAAGGCAAACCGTCCGTTCGACGGTTCGGTGGCTCCTAGGCTCGCCTGTCCGGGCGAAACGCCCGTACATTTTCTTATAACGAAACCCCGTTAATACGACCATCCACTTGATCCCATGTAGTAATTTTACACTGTTTATACACCGGGACTGAAGCCAGTTATGTTCATTTTCCTTTGTTCGTATGTTATGATTGGAGTTTCAATTTCTTTGAAGTTACATATGCATTCTGGATGCTAAATGAAGAACAGTTGTTTAAAAGTGCAATTGTGATATATCTGTTAGTTTCTGTTAAGGCGTCAGTCAGTTTAGACCAATCATGAAGTTTGACCCTACCGGGTAATAACTGCCAACACTTTAATTTCATGGCTCGTTGGTGACCGCATTAACTGGGCTCCACTATAATCAATTATCTTTTCAGTACAGCACCGGAGCCGGAGAAACGGAACATGACCATCAAGACAAACCCAGATTTCCAGGCGCTCTGAATTCATGTTACACCGAAAAATTGGTATTCAGTGACCCTGAAGATGGCGGAGTTATTCCAGTGTATCGCGTCATGGATCGGAACGGAAAAGTGTTTGAAGAAGCATTTGATCCCAAGGTTTCCATTTCATCTTTTTCTTTTTTCAGATTTAAGAAGTGTCAAATTGTACTTCACAAAAAGTAAACGAGTAACTTGAGTACCCCTCCCCTTCAAGGCAGGGTGTTGAGAGACAACAGAACAAGATCATTCATTTCAACGGAGCAAGGGATATTTTTGGATAAAAACGAGGGGGCAAGGAATACCTCTACTATTAAAGGGAACTTTGACCAAAATTTTAGGGAAAGATAGAATTGATTACTAAGCAATAAGGGCGAAAAAGGGAAATTTTACAGTGATTATCTCTAGTAGTAATAATCATTTTTAGCATAAAAATCATTGGTTAATTGCCATATTTAAACATCATTTATCTTGTGTTACTGATATTTAATGTTTATTGCTGATATTTAATGCTTTCTAGCTGGGCAAAGAAACAACTCAAGATCTGTACAAGAAGATGACTTTGTTGAATACAATGGACCGCATTATGTATGATTCGCAGCGACAGGTGATTCGTAACTATTCCCATCGCCCGACCAGCTCAGTGTTTTTTTTTTTGCGACGTATTTTATAAAAAAATAAAAAAATTGATTCTTTTTTCTAGTTTAATTCGTTTCATATAAGCATATAAGCATCTTCAAGTGACTCTGACATCTAAAGTGGTCCCAGTAACGCTATCTTCAAACATCTTTTAGCGTGACATCCGGTGTAAAATCGCAGTCACGGAGAAGATCACGACTCGCTTAATGGAAGATAAAAGCTCTTACCCTATGGTATTCTGGACTTGACGAGGCTCGACGGACCATGATTTTGTTGAGGGGGAGGGGGGTTGGGAAAAGTTCTTTATACCTTCAGATTGTGCATGTCTTTTTTTGGCGGCAATAAAACGTTATGGTCCGTCCCTGAGAAAAGCAAAAAAGTACTTCATGCCTACGACATCCCTTCACATGCACCAAAGAATGGAACTATAGGTTTGAAGTCTTGGAGAGAATCTGCAGTTTCCGTAAAACATGCTTTCGAGTTATCACTTCTGATAGTAAACTGTAGTCAATAATCCATTTGTCTTCCAGTCTTTAACGATTCTTATATATTTCCAATTCTAGGGACGTATCCCATTTTATGTGACAAGCTACGGTGAAGAAGCGACACTCTTTGGCAGTGCCGCAGCCCTGTCATCTGAAGACGTTGTATTTGCTCAGTATCGTGAGGCTGGTGTCTTGCTTTGGAGAGGATGCGCATTAGAGACCCTCATGAACCAGTGCTATTCTAATCAACATGATCTTGGAAAGGGTCGGCAGATGCCTTGTCACTACGGCTCGAAAGATCTAAACTTTGTCACCATTTCCTCTACTGTTGCTACACAATTGCCCCACGGTTAGTTTTACTGATTTTTGCAAGGTTTAGCATCAATTATCAAACGTGAACTGCTGGCCGCCGAGGATGTGCTCTTAAACATCTCAAAATAGCACCTTGTTATAGAGAATTGTATACCTCTTGGAAAGCGTTCTGGCTGTTCCTAAATCACCAAATTTACTTTTTAACTGATAATCAGGTTTTATAACGTGTCACTCCTGAAAATTAGTTTCACCTCGAGCAATTTTAACAGTCTCCAGTATAAATCGGGCCAATGATTAACGGTTTTGGTTTCTAGTTTGGTTTTACGTCACTTAGTTTAAGGTTACCGTATACCTTCAGGGGTGTCTCGCGTACAAGCGATGTAGCGCGTCCGGTTTAAACTGGAGATACCTAAACCCCTATATCAAATTAAAGCTTATAGAGCTGGCTATCAAACTATACCAAGAATTTTGAAATGAAATGAATTGTCTAATTTTTCACGACCACTAAATGCGAGCGCCCGAATCACCTTTCGAAAGCTACAAGTCAAAGCGAATTTTGTTTTTCGCCAATTTAATTTTTTCCTCGGTTTCAGGGTCCAAAGCGCTGAAAAAACGTGTCTGCGTTTTGCCATATTCAATTGCAATAAAAAGTTACAGGACTTTTTCGAAATAGGATTAAAAAAATGTGGAGTGATCGTCGAAAAATCGCACTCAAAAAAAAGTATTTCGAAATTAACAATTCGCAGACACTTTTTTGTAGTTTATATGTTAAACTAGCTACTGTCCAAATTTGAGGGCAATTGAACAAATTCTCTTTGACTTGTAGCTCTTTA
>Ga0126337_10003065_pt1 | contig 10828 bp, 13 predicted proteins | sample DipCmetagenome_FD_92527 | JGI IMG/M metagenome (GOLD analysis project Ga0126337, IMG submission 92527) | Coral microbial communities from La Bocana,Puerto Morelos, Mexico - Diploria C A metagenome | ecosystem: Host-associated > Invertebrates > Cnidaria > Coral | place: La Bocana,Puerto Morelos... | reverse complement strand
TGCTATTTTAATATACATGTATTTTCAAGGGTCATGTTGCAATGGTGCACCCAAGAATTTATCAACAATTGGACACCCTTTGTTTCAAGGCCAATCCCCAACATCAAGATTTGTTTTTTTTGGGAAAATACTTAAACCATCCCACCTTGACTCAGTCCCCTTGACCCCTCGCTCTTTCTGAACCGGGACATCCACCATGTGAAGTGGTACCTGCAGTGATCATATATATATATATATAGTAACAGGTATCCCTACCAATGTTTCTCCTAGTTGGGAAGATTAACCCCCAAGACCAAAAGTAGCTGAGCAATCACCAAAACTATATCAATACACAATCAAGGGGAACACAGGTGAAAAACATCACAAACTCGATGATGGTTTTGGCCATTGCTCTGGTAAAAGTTTTCCTGAATTCGAAAAAAACAAGTAACAGCATCATCAATCATCCGTTCAAACTTTCGCTTCAAGTCTCTAGAGATGTTTCCAGGTCTCTTCCCCCTGTGACCAGATGCCATAGCTACAGCACAAGGTCCAATCATGTGGTGGCCCTGAAATTGAAACTCTTGTGCCACAATCTCCAAACATTCCTGGGTCTTCTTATATGATGATTCCTTAGATGTTGAAGACTTGAACGCACATATGTTCGCATGAAAGTCCAACCTTTTTTGGAAGGATATGTTCCACAGGAATGGTGGTTGAAACCATATCGCTTTTTATATATATATATATATTTTTTTTATTTAATAGATCTTATGTTCTGTAATGGGGATTACCCTTTATAACAATGGAAATTCTGGGTTGAATACACATTTAAAACCAAAAGTTTCCCGGGATATGCCACCAAACATCTCCAAACCCAGTGTTCTTCAGCAGATAGCTGTACAACGGTGAGGTCGTCGATGCAGCAGCAATCCGGCTGGATGAGGCACCTGCGATGGGTAACATCAGCAACCAGTTTTTTTGTGATTACTGTTTTGTTCAGTTTCACCTATCATGATCTACTTTGAGCAAGTGACATGTCCAAGAAATATAAATATATAATATATAAATACATATGTTCAAACTTGATTTCTTGAACACAAATGCGTACACATGTATCCACCCAAACTGTTTTTTTTTCAACTCTTTCCACAACGCTTCCAGCAGATGTTCACACCTAGCTGAACCCACCTCAAAGTGGTAATTTGCAACATGACACCCGGGACAATGCACCCTTCTGTGGCATTCCGAAAAAAAACATTTCATAGTTGTATACTGCAAAGGAATATTTTTTTTGAAAACATCACATGTCACAGCCAAACAAGTCAAAGCAGTTTTTCTAGCTTTGGAATGTTGAATCAATCCACAGATCACAGCATTGTTTCTATGGGCACAGGTCCACCACTTGAGGTACTGCCAAAAACAAACTAGCTACCACCAGTCTTAAAAGGTGATCAGGCAGCTGCTTTAGCCTTTGCTTTGCCTTTTGCCTTCGACGCAGGTTTGGGCTTTGGATCCTCAGCACAGAGAAGCGTCGACAAAGCCAGGACAGGGGTTTCATATGTTCAGCCATCATTGGAATAAAATCTGTTCGAAGTAAAATCATCATAAATTAATTGATGCAAGTTTCAACTGCTAAGCGAACAGTTTTCACTGTATCACCCAAGGTGTTGCAAGCAAGGTTGGCCGATCCAATGGCCGAATTGTACTTTTGTTGCAACTGTTCATCCAAATCAATCTGGGCATCCGTATCTTTGGTCATGAAAAGGCGTTCCAATTCAGCCTTGGCATTTTCAATCTCCGACTGACGGGCTTCCAATTCAGCCTCGTACCCAGACTTCATTCCAGCAGACCTCAGAACATAAGGTGAAAAACAGATATCCTCAAACACACCAGGGTTTGCACTAATATATATATATATATAAATATGTATTTATATTATATAAATATTTTTTAAATATATAATTACCAAAAAAGTCTAAATTAAAATGTTGCAAGTAAGTGCAGTCAATTCACAAATTTGATTCTTTCACTTTGTTGAGCCAAAGCTTAACATCCATAAGTTTTGCACCACAAAGCTTGATCTTGGGAGAAACCTGTGATTTCAGACCTTTGGGGGGTTTTGGTTGTTTGTTTCGGTTCCGATTTGATGGTGGTCCTCCACCACCACCACCACCGCCGCCACCAGTACCACCGCCACCACCACCTGTGGAAGCACTGGCACAAAGCCCACCACCACCCATGTAGCCAAGTGCTGTGTCAGCATCCCTCAGGCCTTGCATCATCACAGGCCTCAAGTTCCAAGATAGCAGGTAAAGATGATCAGGGCTAGGATAAATACTTGACCGAACATACAGAAAGATTGACTATATATGAGACTTTGTGTCCTGAAAGCTCAAGTTTCTCAACATTAACTAGATCCTTTGAACAGCCTAGCTACATAAATTCCTTGGTCTGTGCTTCCGTCATCGCCCCATCCGCTTTGAAGCCCGTCTCAATGCGTTCAGTATCATTGTCTTCGAAGGTCAAGCTGTCAAACACCCTGTACAGCTCATGTTCCTTAGTTAAAGATATATATATATTATTATAATATATATATATTTTGAATTTGAAATTATATTCTTCGAAATGCAAAATTAACATGCTTTGAAACCTGGATATGTTGACATGTTGTTTGATCTTATAATTTCAATCGAGATTCTGGAGAATCTGGTAGATCAGGATTCCTCAAGACATATACTGGTTCCCCTGCTTTACGATTGGCTTGCATCTCGCGTTTCTGGGCGATCAAAGTATCCACCACTGTGACATCTTTGTAACGGGCAAGCAGCCATTCTCGTGGCTTCATCAAGTGCACACCCCGACGGGTCTGCTCTCTAGTGCGACTTTGGTTGAGATATACACTTGACTGCAGCCAGTCTTTACCAGCTTGAAGCCAGTCTTCAAATAGCTGACCAATTACCGCACGATCTTAGTAGTGCAATGACAGATCTGGGCTGGAATATCTAGCTAGGATAGCAATTTAAAATCAACAATGCAGGATAATCAATGGTGAACTCAAGATTGTGATTGATGAGTTTTTGCAATTCAAGACATTTAGATTTATATAATCCAAGGGGCTGTACCGCTTGTTGGAGGCGGCACGAACCACTTCATCAGGGCAGTTACCTAGGTGACCAATTTATATGATCAAGAGATCAGCCAACAGTGACAAGAACATTTGGGATATATTTATATATATTTATTTATATATATATATATGTATATATATGTTCAGCTAAGGTACTTGCAGTAAACGACCGATTAAATTGCATCTTCAGGTTGTGTTGAAGGCGTTTTTGTCGGTCCTCCCAAGTTTCCAGCCTACCATCACTCTCACGCTTGTATAAATAGGTTCCATCCTCTTGGATTTCTGCCACAGGTTCATGACTTTCTTGATGTTGGACCTTACATATGTGCACCAACAATTCTTGATAGCTAGACCATAATTTTAATTCAACATCAAACATGATATGAAGTCAACATTGCTAGCCTTTACAGCATGACAATTCCGATAAGGGATTGGCTTGAAGCTGGGAAGTATCCGCTCTCCGCAAAGCACTGGTAGCCACCCCCACATCCGGTGCAAGGACAGAAACCGCTGGTGCTGCCTGCTGAAGTGAGAAGAAGGCAGGGCATGGATGAAGGGAAATTTGTTGGTGTAATCTACCAATCAGCTTATGTAAATGGTTCCCTTACTAGCCCCACCTTCACCAAAGAAGCTTCACAAAGGGACATCAAAGCTTGCTTGGTGGGTCCATCTTCAAGCTTATCAATGAGCTTCAAGGCTTGTTCTTCACAAGTAGGAGTACGTAAAGTTCCATCATCCACAGCAGCTGTTTCATTTTGTTTGGGGGTTGGCACTGCAGGTTGTTCACCACCACCAGCAGCTACACCACCCAAACCATCATCACCATGTTGACTCGGAATCTTGGGTTGTTCACTACCATGAGCAGCTACTTCACCCAAACCACCATCACCATCATTTCCAGACTCGTTTTGGGGTTCCCGTTGTTTGGCAAATATGTCAACCATTGTTTGTTTGATTGGTACATCATGACCTGGGGGAACAATCAGCCTCCGAATGGAAGATGCTCCACCAGTAACATTTTCCATTGATGTATCCATTGGAAGTGTGTCATCTACTGCAGGAGGAAAAAGGGTTGGATCCCCCATTTGATTATCCGGCAGAATTTCCATAGTAGGGGCCTCACCATCATTCCCCCCACCAGCAACTTCACTTTCAATTTCCATTGAAGGCTCTTTGGAAGTCTCCACAGAAGGCTCTCCAAGCATTAAAGTGGGCTGGCGGAGAATGGCGGAGGGATCAGGAAGTGGGTCCTTAAACATGTTCTCTACTTCCGCTAGGAGTGCAGGATCCAAAACTTCACATTGAGAATCATCAACTACAACCACATCATCACCACCAGAACGGACATGGTCAATCATCTCCATGATGGTACTTTTGGTAGATGAAGTCAAGCTGTTCAATTCATTCTGGACCTGGTGGCATGTTGATTTGAGAGCATTGATGCGAGCATCCTTCCATTCAACAAGTTTGGAATTTTTTTCAAGGGTAGTAGCATCAGTCCGATCAGCATGACGTTCCCTCATGATGTTGTAGATACGTTCCACCTCTTGAATTTGGTCAGGGAGCATCTTCAAGGTGATATCCACTTTTGTTTGCAAAGCTTGTTGTTCATCATAGGCCAAATGAAGTTGGTTGCAAAACTTCTCAAGAACCGGCCCCAAATGTCCAAACCCCGGATCAGGGCACATCAACCTCTTTCCAACCCAATCATACACCGCTTGAACCAAATCACCAGTAGACTTGTCACTGGTCTTGATGAGTTTTTTCAGCAAGTCACATTCCAGCTCAGGGTCAGCTATGGTTGTCATAGTGTCGGTGCTTCGAAGTCCTGGTTGGGCATGTCATAGGTATAATACAATTATTGAATGGATATCAACATCAGCAATTGAAGTTCAGGACCAAAATAGTATGCATAAAATTGGCAACTCACCAAAAACAATGTATTTTCCAATAAATTATGTATATCCAAATTAGGGCTATGCAGCAGGCATCTATTTAATACAAGTAACCTGTGGAGCCATGACCAGGATCACCAGGTGCAACAGATACCTCAATTGATTTAAGTCGAATAAATTTCAACTAGTACTGGTGGGACACAATCAGTGGGACTATGGTTGATCACAGCTGGACAGGTCTACTTATATATTGGAGATGCAATCGAGATGCTTCTGGTGTACCATCAGAGGAGTTTGGGGGGTCACCAGGCACTGCAGCTTCCAAAGCACTCTCCAGATTGCTGGGTACAACTTCAGACTCATTCCCATTGTTGTGACCAGTCTTGGATTTCTTTTGATCTGGACTCTTAACAGGTGAAGTAGTCTTTTCAGGGGTTGCAGCCACCTTACGAACAGCACCTTTCTGAGGGGTAGCCATTTTGCGAGCTGCGGCAGCCCCACCATCACCTTAAAAAAAAAGCTTTCATCACTACCAGTTGAATGTGTAGTTTACCATTTGCAATGGAGAAATATCACATCCGATACTAGATATACAAAATAGAGCTTCTTAGATACATACATAGGATTATATACGTTGAGCCCAGTGACCCTTTTGACCAGTTCCCTTTTCTGAAATCATTTCTTCAACCTTCCGCATCTCAGCATCGTGGTCAAACTTGTCTGACGAGGACTGGCCATGGGATTTGGCAGCAGCAGCTTTCGTCTTCGCAGCTGTTGCTTTCTCCTGCAATGGGGATGGCAACAGGTATCCATGGGCAGTGAGGTTGATTTGACAAAAGCCTAGAATGGTCAATCTATCTATTGTTCTATTCACGACCTGTTTGTGAAGATTTTGGTGTCTACATGGACCTCAGTGGCGTTTGGTGGCAACATATAAATCATTGGGGGTGCAATGATCAATTAAAGTTTTGGCTATGATCTCAGAAACTCATTCAAACACATGGATGCCCACATCAAGACCTGTTAAACCAATGTTGTTTTCTCTCACCAGCCCAACAGTTCACTCCTTGGGTGCTGTAACAGCAGGTTTCCTGCCCATGTTCGGCTCGCCTCCCAAAACCACACAGGTTTGAATGCAGTTTAGTATGAGGGAACCTGACATGTTCAGTCTATTCCTAGGGGCTAAATTCACTGGGATAGCAAAATTCGAATCTAACGCAATCTAACGCAATCTAACGCCCAAAACCTTCTCAGCTCGGTTTTTAACGCCAATCTAACGCAAATCTAACGCACCCTCCCACAGCCTGTCAACCCAAAATCTCACATAATCTAACTATAAATCACATCCCATTCTAACCCAAAAGTCACAATCCAAATACCCAAATTACCTTGCCTCACCCTCTCAACTGCGTAGTTATGCTCAGACTCGAGGAAAAAGATCACCAAAAATGGCTAGGGACCACCAATCACGCATGCTCACATGCAGCGATGAGGGCCTTTTGCATGATTTGACTGCATCAGCCTTGCATATACAGGTTTCCCCAACTTTAGACTGATGATGCAGCCTTTTTTTCTCATGATTCAACGGTTTACTGTACTGTTGGCCTAATGGGCGAATGGCACCCATGTAGGTTGATGTACCAAAACGAATTACCCACGCTTGACCCTGAATCATCGGCCATTCATATATGGGTGTATATATAATAATATAATATATATATATATATATATTATATTGTTTAAAAAAATATTATATAAAGATAATATATATATATATTTATTATAGGGGCTAGTTGGATATATCCCTACATTGGTTTGTTTTCAGATGTCAAGCATAGGGACACAAAACAGCCACCACTAGATTAATGGTTCAAGGTGGTGAATCTAAAGCAGCTTTTGCTTGCAAAAACACACTCCTAGATGGTTGCACTTGCAATGGAATCATTGGATCTGGTGTGAACATTCCCGAAACTACGGCTTGCTTCAATAAGTCTACCAAGGGTTCCAATGCTGCATGGCTCCAATCTCCTCCAATGTCCTAAGCTACCCAGGAGGAGCCATCAAATTGTCATTGGAAACACAAATATTTGGGATAGCAATACATCCCTGGACATAGACTGTTCATATTTTTTCTCAGGGTCCAATAATACAGTTGCACCAACAAATTATGGAATCCCAACTTTGAACTCACGGGGACCCAGCCAACCCAACATCCAATGCCAAAGCTCATTGAATCCTGCATCAATGATGGCCTTCAGGTTCGGGTTGGTGCCACAACGTTGATTGGATTCCTGGACAGGCAGAGCAACTCAGGCAATCTGAGAAAAAAAACATGGTTGGCAATTGGGTAGTAAAGGGGGATTTATCATCTTGGTTTGAAAGTGCGATGTACTCAACATCCTAATTTGATGACAGGATAATCACGGTGGTTACTAGGGCCATGAAATGCAAACAAGTTACGTACCAAGATAAATGTAGTTGGGCCACTCGAGCTCCAAAAAGGCGGGGGTATGATGCTGATGAAGTCATATCTTTTGTTCCTGACCTCGGCGGTTGAAAGATTAATGATCCTGAACCTATATACTGAACATGTATATATACTGTTGATGGAACAAACCCCTGCACCACTGATGCCCCAATGTTGGTTTGGACCCACTATCCATACGTTTTGAAGCAATCCCAGTGCTGAAGGAGTTTTCCATCAACAGTTGTCAGTTACAATGTGTGAGTCCATTCAACATGTGCAGGTATATATACACTAAGGGGCAAACACATGTTTCCGTCCTGTTGATTTGGACACAGTTTTCACCACCATGTTCTTACCCACAAGCTGCTGCCGGTTGCTAATAGCAGATCTTAACTCCGATGTCATCCTTTCTTTAAGCCATGCCAACCAGGGCCTAAGAATGGAAACCACCAACATCTTTGGGGGGATGGATGAGGAAACAACACAATATTTTCAGAAAAAAACAAAACCTGTAATTATGGATGTTTCCAAAAATAGTGATACCCCAAATCATTCATCTAAAATAGGGAATTTCTTTCGTAAACCATCCGTTTGGGGTACCCTTATTTTTGGCAACATCCACCTATAAACTGAAGTGGTACCATGTAGTCAGAAGGCTTGTGGGTGCTACCACTATATCACTAGGAAGCGGGCACATTTCCAAAGCCAATCTGCGGTTTCCAGCTCCACGACCCATACGCACCCATCCACCTTACCACAACTGAAAACCATCTTAGCTTACAGTTGGAGCAACCAATAATAACATGATATTTATAAATGATGTTTATGACTCACAACCAGTCAGTTCCAAATTGAGCCCCCCACCAGCGTATTTGCTGGCACGTCACCGTTTTGTAATCAAAGAGTGCTCGAAAGATCGGAAGGTGTATGATGGTAGAGTTTGATGGGTTTTCCACACACCACATGACATTGCGGATGATGGCTATGATTATTAAGAGAGCTGATCGGTATGCCACTCTGGTACCTAGAGTAACCCAATCATAGTTTTCATCCCCAAGTGGTTGCGTGGACGATCTTTTATGTTGTGAACTACTCATAAAACTGAAGCTGGAACAGGGGATACCTAGAAAGATAAGCCCTTTGTCCTTTGTTCGCAAAATGTTTCGGATGGCTGTGAGAAGGCCAACGCTTGAGTCCACATCATATAGGATCTTGTTCTTCACTATGTCGAATCCTTGCCTTAGTTAGCATAGTCAACAACATGGGTATAACCTGATCTCATCAAGTTTAAGGTGCTGGTACATTTAGTGCAGTATGTTTAATATTTCGCTTTGAAGGTAGCTGCTTTGAAGGTGTGATTTTGGCATGAGCTGCAAAGATCCAAAGTATAAACTAAACTAGATGTCGGGATGTATATTTATATATATAAACCGCACCCATGCCACTAATGCCAAGTTGCGCCACATGACCATGGGCACCTTAGATTGAAATTTGAATGCAGCAAGCAACACAATTTTACTAGCCATACATATATATGAATTTGTCCCACACCTCAAGTATATATGGAGATGAGTAGAGATTGCAATTGGGATCATCCAAGGAGGAGGCCCCCACAGCTTCACACAAAGGGAAAGACTTAAAGTTACCATAACCCACCAAAAATACCTCACCATTTCTACAAGGCACGAAAGCCTTGGGTAATGCTTTCCACACCAGAGTACATCTCGAAGCACATAATGTCCTGCGCTGATGGCCAATTTGGAAATGTGGTGAGATGTCACATTGACGCAATGCTTTGGCGGACACTTTACAACCACAAGACATGGCGTGTGGAGCAAGCTGTTAGTGCAGCATTGTATGCATATGAAGAACAATGGCAGCCCATGTGGCCGAAGGTCAATGAATCGAAAGATCCCTACTCCAAAGCCAAAGATTACTACATATAGACTCCAAGGAGATCCAAGGAGTACAAGTCTTACAGGAGTACAAGTCTTCCAAAAGCCTCCTGGGAAAGAGGTGATTGACTTCTCAACACTAACTTGCCATGGCCCATGGCCAGGAACATGCCATGGTGTGACTGGCAAACCTTGTGGATCCTGAGGGAATGATTGGCAAACACTATGGATGTGGTATCAGCTTCGGAATCACAGAACCCTACATACGCATATTAATACTAATTGTTCAGACTAGCAGCCCACCAACCCAGACCCAGTCCCGTTCGACTGTTGGAGGAACATTGGCGAAGACGAAATCACAGCAATGAATCCTGAGGCCACCCATGGTTGCAAATTGGATTTCGGTGGGATAATGCTCATGCAACACTGTAGATGTAATTGGTTGTAATGACATTATGATACCAAATAATGATTGATCATGATAATGGGTTCACCCTGATTGTTGAGACACATCTCATCTCAATCAAAAATCTATATGCTATCATGTTTGAATCATTGAACTTGTACTTTGGACCACTCATTTTCCTATGTTGCTACCATACCAACCCAGCAAGTTTAGCCAAGACACACAATTGGTGACAAACCCAATGCCAACAGCGCACATGCTTCCAGCCGGGATAATCCCAAACTCCGTCGTGGGAGTGGTGGGGCCATTGCTCTCCAGAGTGTAAAGATATATATTTCATATATATTATATTTGTTGCACAAAACAATAATCAAACCTATATATATATATATGGCTTTGGATTCTGAAGCTTTAAAGATCATTGCTGATCTCTGAGTATATAAGTTGTTCACCACATCATACCCGCATGCAATGTCATTGCTTGGCCCCTACCAAGAACCAGTCGATGATGGCGGCACCAAACACCATGTTCACAAATCATTCTTTTTTTGAACTGCCTGAATTCAAAAATAACCGAAAACAACGGTTTTTTTTCAAATAATATGTGCTTTTGTTGACCCTTGCTTTACCTATTAAGATGGCCCATCATAGAACCTTTAAACATTTACGTTTCAAGGATTTTATTGGGAATGTTTGAGAATTCATGAGTGGGAAGATGTACATGATGATAGATAGATATATATATATATAGCTTCCAACTATACACATTATATATATATATATATTTAAAAAAGCTATTGACACTCCTGTGCCAAATTCATTCAACATCCAGACTGGCCACCCTTCTCACCACTGTCACAGGTGGAGGCACCATTAATGCTCGAAGGACGATGCGATGGTCGTTCATCACTAGGCCGACCTGCGGTTTGGGGAGCCACACTATATATAAATCTTGGTGTTCCATGTTGCTGCTTGTGGTGTCCAATCATCACAAATCTATAATCAGGAAACCTCATCAAATCTGTTTGGGTCTTGGAACAACAGATGGACAACTAT
>Ga0126337_10003064_pt1 | contig 10829 bp, 6 predicted proteins | sample DipCmetagenome_FD_92527 | JGI IMG/M metagenome (GOLD analysis project Ga0126337, IMG submission 92527) | Coral microbial communities from La Bocana,Puerto Morelos, Mexico - Diploria C A metagenome | ecosystem: Host-associated > Invertebrates > Cnidaria > Coral | place: La Bocana,Puerto Morelos... | reverse complement strand
CTAAACGTTAAGGTTTCATTGGCTAAAAGTGAGACAAGTCTAGACAAAAGTGTAAAGTTCAAAAAGTAAACATACGTGCAAAATTCGTCACGCTTCACGGTTGAACGCAAAGGGTAGTATTAAAATATTATGAAGAGATTCTGTGTATTAGTTCATTCTTGGGGTGCATACAAAATGGCGAGTTAATTTTCTTGTTTATTTCCAGAGATCGCCGGTTTGTTGCACTGAAGATTGTTAAAAGTGCATCTCATTATACAGAAACTGCTATAGATGAAATGAAACTTCTAAGAACAGTAAGAATTTGTTTTACATTTGTTTTTTTGTAGTTTTGATTGTAGCATCTCTCATTTTGCTGTATGTTTTGGCCCCTCTGTAGATCATGAGCATACAAAAACACTTCTGACCTTGTACATCCCAAATAACCATATAGACTGTGTATGTGAAAGGAGTTGGAGTTGATTTTGAGCTCACATCCCCCTGTGTACTAGTCATGTTTGATAGCCACTACACCACGAGGACAACCGTGCCAGCAACATTGCAATTGAAGTTGTGATTAATCCTTACCCTGTTTATGCATGTATGCTTATAGACCTATGACTCTTTAATTACAATCCTGCAATCATGTACTTAGACTTTGCCCTTTTTGCTCCATGCAATACCTGAACATACATATAATTATTATGCATATGCCCTTGATATCTGTTAGGTTCACACAGCGGATGCGAATCACACTGGATACAAACATGTTGTCCAGCTAACAGATGATTTCAAAATAGTAGGAATAAATGGTTCACGTATCCTTTATGGCCAGGTCACCTGATTAGACCTCATTCTTGTATAAAATGAATTGTTTATAATTTTTTGACAAAGTCTTTTTCAAATGCCATATTTCCTTGACTTTTGCTCCACAGATATATGTATGGTTTTTGAGGTGTTAGGTCATAACTTGTTAAAATTAATAATAAAGTCCAGTTATAAAGGAATACCAATATTGCAAGTCAAGAGTATTATAAAACAGGTGAGTTGAATCAATTTCTTTCTAATTCTACTGTCCTTGTTCACTGTATTATGTATTCCTCTTGCTGGCATCTGAAATACAATGCTTACCAAAAAGATAAAAGTTTAATTTATCAGCTTTAGATCCCTCTTCCAGTGGAGGTGCATTGACCTCATGGTTATTGCGCTTGTCTCCGGATGGAGCAGTCTGGGTTTGAACCTTGGTCGGGACATTGTGTTGTTTTCTTAATCAAGACACTTTACTGTCAAAGTACCTCCCTCCATTCAGGTGTATAAATGTGTACTGACAAATTTAATGCTGGGGATAACACTGCAACAAACCAGCATCCCATCCAAGTCACTTTATGATACCGAACCCAGAGAAAGCTCTGGTCTGATGGGCCACTTGATTTGACTTAACCTTTACCCCCCCCCATCCCGATATACCACTAACCCAGGCGCCTTGGCTGATTCTGTTAACAGACTACCACTGGCTTTGTTTGTTGCTAACATTACATTGTATCAAAAAGCTAAATTTAAATCAAATTACATTTGGTCAAAGTCTGGATGAAATGATTTAATTTGGTGATGCCTTTAGTATGGTCTTTTATTTAGACATTAGAAGGCCTGGACTACTTACACTCCAAGTGTAAAATTATTCACACTGATATCAAACCTGAGAATATTCTACTTTGCGTGAATGAGAAGCATGTACAACAACTGGCAGCAGAAGCTGCAGCAGCAAGAGCATCAGGGCTGTACTCTCCTGCTTTGAGTAAGTATCAAGATGTCATTTCTCCTTACTATTTTTTTTTTTATACATTTTTAGTGTTGGATATGAGAATGTAGTGTTCTGTCACCTAGTTGATGATCAACTTCATTCTTATCAACTGTCAATGATGTCATCGCTTTCCTCATTTGCATAGTACAAAGACATCAATATTTCTTAAACAAAAAAAAAGTTCAAAAAGGAAAAACACCATTGTACTTCATCGGTTCTTCAAGTTAGACAAGCTCTGTCATACTACACAACTCTGACATGGCAGTGATTCAAATGTTGTACTTTTCCTATGCCAAACAAAATTCACAAATTACATTAAGAGTATTTGGTGGGATTGCATTCCTACAGTGTGTTTTGAGGGGAATCTTATGTGGCTCCAGTAAATCCTGAATTTGTTACAACTCTGGCAAGATGTCTGAATCGGAGTTGTGTTTCTGCCACAGTCAAACTTACAATAAGCAATAAGCTCAGCATGGTGAACGGACAGAAGCACAATGTCTGAACTGGGCCTTGCATGTTGAATTATCTTCACTAAATTCAATGTATTTTCTTTTCTCTTTCAGTTAGTACTGCCCCTCCTTCAGTAATACAGGTATGTCAATAGTCGATGCTTACTACTTAGATGTGAGGTCACACTTACAAAAAGTAAAGATACTGTAGAAGTCTGTAAATCTGTATGTTAAAGGGTTTATGGTTTTCCAGCCATTATAGGGTTTTCATTAATGTTTTCAGCAGTAGGGCAACTGGTTTTCACATGTCGCCAAAACTTTTTGAACTGAACTTTCCTTCAAATGGTCAAACCAGGCGGTCAAAATCACTCTTACAGCCCGTTAATTTGCCTGATGCCTGTCCCTTTACGAAACCCTACATCAAGATTAAACGTCTAAATTAAATGTACTTAATTTTTTCAGTTTTTCCTTCTGCTAAAGATGTCCTTGACTCAATTCAAAGATGCTAGGTCTCTACAGAGATCCACCTAGTGTCTTGATTGGGAGTTTTTACATGTGAAAATGTTAAGTGAAACCACTAATCAGAATCTCTCTCTTGATATCTGAAGAGTTATTCATCATTGTTAAGTGTTTGGCTCTTATCAAACAGAATCTTTGAAATGAGGGGTGCAATAGGGATGCTCTACTTAGTCACCCTGATGGTTTTATTGCCTCTCACTGCAAAGATATTTTTATTTGCAGCAATGTTCATCGACAAAGATATCAAAGAACAAGAAAAAGAAAATGAAGAAAAAACTGAAGAAGCAAATTGAAAAGCAGCAACAACAACAGGATGAAATTGAACAAGGGATGCTGGAAGAAAATGAGGAAGCTTTGGAAAAGGATGATGAATGTTGTAGTAACAACACAGGAGATTGTGAGGACAATTCCAAAGTTTGTGAAAAAAATGTTAGTGAACTTGAAACAAATCCATCACTGGAAAAGACTGTGAAAAATCACATTGATAGCGAGTCTGTTGAATTTTCTGAAGAGCTTAGCAGTCAGACTCTACAAGAGAAATGTGTTGTCTCTGGTGATGATATGTCAGTGACAGAGGAACAAAATGAACCAGGTAAAGCTAGCACTTGTTAAATTAAACTACGTTGAAGGTGTACCGGTAAACGGGGAAGGGACTTTCACCCAGCCACCCTCCATCCATTCATGCTTTGTGTCCCCCTTCTCCAGTTAACTCCTGCGACAATCTCATTGTTGTATCAAACTGGCAGTTAGCCAGTCAAGAGCCTAATCTCCGGATACTGACCTGGGGCCAGAGTTTCAGTAAAATACAGACCATTGTTTGACCAAACTTGTCCTAAAAGATATGATTTTGTTATTACAGTCAAACCTCTCTACAATGGCCACCTTGGGGATAGATAAAAGTGGCTGTTATTGAAATTTGGCCATTATGGGGAGATAGGCGTGTAATATGACACCTCTTTTTTGGGGGTGGGTGTGGAGTGTGTGTATGTGTGTTTGTGGGGGCTCATGGCATTTAGCAACTTCTGGTAGTAGTTTTGTGGCTTGTCCTTTGCCAGTCCATTATCGGACTGCTTATTTTCTGTGATTGTGTGATTTTTAGATGGACTACTGTGTAATGGTGAAATCCAGGACAGCAAGAGTGTTGATATGGAGTCATTACCAGAACAAAAAGGTATTGAAAAGAAAGCTAGAGATAAAATACTTTGAAAATCTTCTTTTCTCTCATTTTGATGAATTGGGAGCAGGTCATCCTGATAATTATACTTCATATATATACTGTCCTCTAGAGCATTTTGATCTCTTATATTGCCTATCTGTTGCACCTGAAGGGACGTCCATTGAAGAAAGTTGTCTGGAAGAAAGTTCTGTAGAACCTGAACAAGATGATGACTCCATAAGAGTGAAAATTGCTGATCTTGGAAATGCCTGTTGGGTGGTGAGTGCCACTTCACAACATTGATATTTATAGACACTTTGTGATCATTGCAGAACCATTGTGCCTTATGTGACAACTTGTTGGCTTGGATGACAAAAACTTTGCGCACATTGCAGGTGCTTCCCTTCCATTCTATCAAAAAAACATACTGATTTCATATTAAACCAAGTAGTTGTTTGCTGTTTTACTGTATGATTCTGAGTGTTGTCATACAAGAAATTTATATTTAATGCACACAGTCAAATTCAGTTCTAAATTAATTGTTGTTATTAATTGAATTTGTTGCCATTTGTTTAGACAAGTTTAATATGGTTTGTTGTTTTACCTTTTTTCAGCATCATCACTTTACAGAAGAGATACAAACAAGACAGTACCGCAGCCTTGAAGTTTTAATTGGAGCAGGTTATGGTCCACCAGCTGATATGTGGAGTACCGCCTGCATGGTGAGGAACATCAGTGATTACTACGATGTCTGTCTTCTTTAATTACGGTAAACGTATTGTCATTGGCCTGCAGTACATGATAGGAGCTACAGTTACCTAACAGCTGTGTGTCTGTGATACAGGCAAGGTAGTAAACTTAAGAAGAGATTGCAAATTGACCCACAGTATCAGGGCTATAGTTGTTTTGAGTCACCTGTAGCCTTGTTCTCCACATCCATAGCAAAAGTAAACTTTCTTGGTGAATTTTGTCAACAGGCAATTCCTCATAGCATCAAAGGAAAATCAAGCACACTTAGTTGTAGCATGTGTTATGGGTTATTGCCTTAAAGGGACACGCTATTTTGACTCAGAAATATGTCAAATCAACAAGTTTGGTTAGATGCGCTTCTCACTTTCTTTTCTGCATGCGCTTCTTGTGAAGAAGTGCAATATGCGAATTAGTTATGAAATGGCATCCAATGCGCATGTTCACCAGATGACTGTGTCACTTGTCTTTAATGACAGCCCTGAGTGCAGTGGCCTCATGGTTAGTGCACTCATGGTCCGGGTTTGAGCCTTGCCCAGGGACACTGTGTTGTGTTCTTGACAGTTGGGCAAAACTCTTTACTCTCACAGTACCTCTTTCTGTACAGGAGTATAAATGGGTACCGGCAAATTTAATGCTGGGGGTTAAGCCTGTAATGGACCCATTCATTTGTTGGCTTGTTTGCAGACTTAACCATTGAGTGTTTTGCATTGTAGGCATTTGAACTGGCTACTGGGGATTTTCTTTTTGAGCCCCATTCTGGAGAAGATTATTCAAGAGATGAAGGTATTATTAACACAGTGTTTTCACCTTGTACTCATTGTTTTTCTTTTGTGATGGTATGATTAATTGATGAACGGTATTTTTTCTTGACAGATCATCTAGCTCATGTTATTGAACTTCTCGGGAAGATTCCAAGGCATATTGCTCTTTCTGGCAAATATTCCAGGGATTTTTTTAACAAGAAAGGTTGGTTCTTCACCAGTCGTCATGCACCACATCTGTTTTGTATTCTTTGCTGGCAGAAGTTGATGTACACCTCGTCATTGAAAAGGGAAAGGACAGGGGCAGGGATGGGGGGGAGCCAACTTCAAGATGGGTGCTGACTTTCTGCAATGAAGAGTGAAATAAGAGGAGACCATCTTCAGACAGACAGACAGGCAGGCAGACAAACAGATAGACAGACAGACAGAGGCAGATAAACAGGCAAACAGACAGACAGACAAACAGACAGACGGACAGACAGACAGAGGCAGATAGACAGACAGACTGACAGACAGAGGCAGATAGACAGACAGACTGACAGACAGAGGCAGATAGACAGGCAAACAGACAGGCAGACATGCAACCAGACAGACAGACAGACAGACAGAGGCAGACAGACATTCTATATTTAAGCACAATTGAAATTAAAGCTCGGTAGCTTATGGTGTAGTGCAAAAACATAATATGATCGCACTCCCCTCTATATCCCTCCCCTTCATATCTACTTCACATCTTAGGGCATCCATCTTTTCTCTCGAATGATTGTCCAGTAACGATTTGTTTATATGAGGTGCTAAATATTTTTGTTGTTGTTTTTTACGGTGACTGATTACTTTCGTTATTCTGTAACAGGGGAACTAAAGCACATTTCTAAGTTACGACCCTGGTAAGTGCATTGGCAGACGCATTGTTAATTCTTGTGTGATATAGACACTTCTAATTACTTGTGTCGTAAAACCCTAAGCAAGCCAATTACTTTCCAGTTAGACTGCTCTGCAAATCTCAAACCGCAGTAAAACCAAAACCAAAGTAATTGAGTGAGTGATTACTTTCCGACACTCAATTGAAAACTACTTTATCGCGCCTTTAAGAAAGTAATTGATGATTTTTCTGTTGTTGTTGTTTGCGCAGGGGATTGTACGATGTCCTACGTGAGAAGTATGAATGGCCTGAGAAAGACGCCATGGAGTTTTCAGCGTTTCTGCTCCCAATGTTAGACTTTAACACCGATAAAAGAGCAACCGCTGTGCAGTGTTTGGAGCATCCCTGGCTCAGAGATGTTGTTTAAAGTCCAAAGGATAATTGAACTATTAAAGAAAACTCTCAAGTTCAACTTCAAGCTTCATGGGCTCGTTCAGAATGAGTCTTCCTGTTATTATAAAGCCCATTTGTCAAGTAGTTTAGACTCGGACATTGTTTAAACGACGAGTTGCGGTGAGGACACCACAGGTCAAGAAAAGTTTGAATTTTATTTTTTGGACACTATTTAACTTTCGGATCTTGCAGAGTTCACTATTGAGCAGAAGTCGATAACATGGCATTTCCAAGTTATATAAATTTTCGTATAGAGTGCAGCGGACAGCTGTGACAAGATGTTTTTTTAGATGTTCGGAGCCGAGGATGCCTCCGAACCCAACTACAAAGGCGGTCCGTATCTTGAATCCTATTTCCGCCCCAGATAACCTAATTAACATGTTTACGTGGATCTACCTGGACTGGATTTCACTTATCCCATTCTGTTTTCACACCACTCAAACGAGTGTTTCTGAATTAGCTCAATTAAAGTCTGACTTTTCCAAGAGGTTTAAAATCTGCTTTCACTTGAAGTGAAACTACATCCTCTAAACCGGCTCTTAAGTGAGTTAATGTCAGTGACAGACATGTTTTTAAACTGTGTTTAGCATGTTACCTTTAGTGTGAACATTGTATTGTTGAACGACAACAAAATTTATTTATTTTTGTTGTGGAAATTGAGAACTGGTAACCCGTATATTGTTTTACTTACTAAGAGATATTGTAAATTAGATGAATAGCGTTGCATATTCTGAAAGGCAGTTTGAAAAAAAAAGAACTTTTAGTAATTATTTAATTATTTCTCTTCAGTGGAATGTATATATTACCTTTGCGTTTTCTGGAGGTTTTGATTGTCTTTTACTTGAAACATTTTGTTGGTTGTCCAATCTTTTCGGCCAATCAAGAGTCAACAAACGTGGCGACTATGTCTTTGTCGTCTGTCAGACCTACTTAGTTTCTGATTGGTCAAACCATAGGAAAGCCATCATAAAGCTGTCAAAGACCAATCAAAACCTTATCCAATCGCAATGGTGTGTGGCTTTGCACTATGAGACGAAAACAGATGTTTATAAAACTAGAGGCTGAATATTGTACTTATTTGTCCGTCAAGGTGTATTTAATGTTCTAAATAATTTTATTTTGTCTCACAATTTTTTCTGTTGGAGTAGTTCCTTGCTCTAAATATTCGTGAGTTTCAGGGACAAGAGATTTTGAGCTCTAGCCTGAAAATTAAGCTTTCGAGGTGGAGAAAGGTTTGGGTTGTAACGTCTGCAGAGCTCTAAAGACCAATAAATGGCGTCTTTGTTTGATCTTCAAAGCTAAGGAGCCTTTCAGATACATCGCCCATGACCAAGTGTTCTTTTCTCCGGTGAAAAGAATGTCTGATCACAGTTTAATTTGCAGGAAGATCACAGAGCACATCCTCATTGAGGAACCGGTGTAACGGCACTTATCCAACAATAACAAGATGTAACAACGAGAAAATACTTTATCAAGACTATCACTAGAGGCAAGGAATGTTTATGCAACAGTGGCATGTACTAAACACCTTACAGGCTTAGGACATATAATACTTGACTTATTCGAACAAGTAGTAATTAAAAAGTCTTTGTTATTTTACGTCATTAAAACTTTTCAACTTAGAATTGAATCTAAAATTATTCTTCAAGTGATTGCATTAATACTGCCAGTCATCATTAACCACATAGGAAAGAACGCCTGATTGCGCCGTTATTTGACCAGTTACACTTGCTTATTCTTTAACTCTCTACTCCTCCCTATCCCCTATGAAGTGAAAATGGTCAGAAATATCAATCATAAATAGACGTGACCGTGCCTGACAAAATATTGAAGAACCCCGTTAATACGACCACCTGGCTTTGTGCATAAAACTGTGGTCGTATTTTATTAGTATTGGAAAGAAGACCGATTGTGTGTCGGCTTCAGAACAAAGAAAAAATACCGTAAAACAGAATACAACTCAGTACCCTTCACTAAGCGGGTACTACCGCATGCTGAATTAACGCCAATTGTATGGCCATTCGATATTATTATATCGTCGGAATTCTCTAAATTTGCGGCCCAGACCGCCAGGATTCGGTTCCCCGCGAGCAGTTAGTTGTCCGAGAAATATGCAAATATGCTAGTTTTAAGAACATCAAATTTCCAAGGGGCAACTATCAGACCGATAGTTCCGAGACATTAACACTCTATTGTCTTTATTGTTCACTACTAAATTTTCTTCCGCCAGTTCAAAAATCATTTCCAGTTATTTTCAACTTATCCGTCGTGACAGCCAAAAGTAAAATTTGAAAAAGAAAACAGTCAAAACCCACTTCATACAATTTCAATTGTTTATTTTCGATATACGTGCTTGTTTACCGAACAATTTTCACGGGCGACTACTGTCCTTCCGGGTATTTTCGGCAGACGGGGCACCATGCGCTGAGTGTCTCTCTATCGCGTAACGTGATCAATTTAAACCAAATTAAATCGGAGAAAATTTAGTGGTGAACTAAAATTGCTGATAGTATACGAGTATACAATCAGATTGCAGCATTTGCATTAGTATACAATTGTTATCTGGAGTCGGTTGTTTAATATTTACGATATTTGTTTGCTTATTTCAGTGCCCCAGTTAGTACAGTACCAAACGCTGTTTACATAATAAAGAATGTCTAATTTTAGAGCTGAGGCTGAACGTTTTTAATTTTTTTTTGCGATTTGAGACTGAAAACGTTGTCGAGATGTTCTTAAACTAACATGATATGAAAGGTCGACTACCTAGATAATAATTCTTTAAATTATTTTGGAACAATTATAAATAAGATTTGCTGATTATTACAAACAGAGCTGTAAATAAGAAAACAATTGTTAACGTTATACACGTTAAGAATTTGGGTTATATACATCTTTTGTACCTTTGTTTTGTGCCGGTCATTTTAATACCTACAGATTAGAACTTACTATCTCTTTTCCGATTGGCCGAAAGCGTCCAGTGGTACGTCATCAAGCGGCTTATACAATAATCATGTCAAGAACACTCAAGGTCACGGGTAATCATGCTATGAATGACCGCAGTGCATGATTTCTTTTTATTGATACAAATATCTTTAAAAAGGCAACAAATATACAAAAGTAGTGCAAAAAAGAGGGTTGTTACAACTGATAATCCGGTGCATGATTTCTTACGGCCGCGCACTTTGTCCTGCTTGCCGTCAGCGAGGAAGAAACAAGGATTAAACTCGGTTTTTGCGATATTTAGAATAATCAAGTTTTCTGTAAAAGCTACCAGCCTCAGCCATCCGCTTATCTCGACCTTTTATTCTGGATATCACAAAAACCTCATCCAATAATTGAAACTTTCTTAATTGCCTCTCGGCCTGAAGAATATTCTCGGAAGCTCGGAAAAGTTGTTACTTTTTAGGCGCTTGAGCCTTTTAATTGTTTACCTTTAAAAATCAAGCAGCACTATTTAGGGAGTCTTTAAATCAATGTTTTGTATAGTGTAGTAAATAAGTTACGAAGTCTTACAATTTTGGCTAACATCAGCCTCAACGTTGTTATAAAAAAGGCTTTTACCTCCTGTTTTTACATATAAAAAAGAGTGCAGTGCTTAAGAGCAGCTTCGCCTAAATATCGACTAAACCAGGAAATAGCCAAAAAATGGAATTTCTTCAAACTCTCCCAGAATGAAGTTTTTAGGGCACTAGTTACAAAAATAATAGTTTAAGTTCGTTAAATCAATTAGTGATTTTTTAACGAAATTTTTTCTCCCCGATGCCCAAAATCGGCCAAAATCGGCCAAAATCGATCGAAAATAGACTGCACATTCAGAGACTCATAACCGCAAAAGTAAAGATTATCATTAAAAAGCAATTGTACGTCGCATTTGTACTTTCTTTCTTGTATATTTAGAGCTATTTAGATCGCCATTTGATTAGTATTCAAATATTTCACAAAATTTTTAAAGTTTATGGCGCAATACAACTAAACGAGAAGTGAATATTTAGCCTATTTTCAACAGCCCAAAAGGCGTTCTGGTACATGGATTTCCCCAAAACGGCTTATATAGTCTTAAAGAGCAAAATTTCTTCTTCAAATTTATGAAATAAAATTTTTG
>Ga0126337_10003063_pt1 | contig 10832 bp, 10 predicted proteins | sample DipCmetagenome_FD_92527 | JGI IMG/M metagenome (GOLD analysis project Ga0126337, IMG submission 92527) | Coral microbial communities from La Bocana,Puerto Morelos, Mexico - Diploria C A metagenome | ecosystem: Host-associated > Invertebrates > Cnidaria > Coral | place: La Bocana,Puerto Morelos... | reverse complement strand
TTTCACAAAATGTGCCTTTCGCGGAAGAGAAACAACTAAAGCGAAATGACAGCTGCTGCAATAAAAAGAAAAACACTACTATAAAATGAAAAGACAATAATGGCGGGGATAACCCCTCATATCATTTATGTTCATTTGCTGCTCTTCTCCTTTTTTTTTATTTTTGTACGTATGTGTTTTAGCTAATTGTCCAAACTGCTGCATCACAAAGTGACTGTCATAACCTCTCAGATTGTGGAAGATTACTGGAATCTTATGAGTTATTTGGAAATTAAGATTACAATCCTGATGGGCTGAGCCTCTGTAATATGACAATGATCTCTGACATGAATTTCTTTTTCAGTGTATGTTTTTTACAGGCATAAGTGACACTCATCAGTCTCGTTTGCTATGTAATTTATCAAACAGGAGTGACAGTGTTTCATCGGGGTATCCAAACACGGAGAAGAGAGTTGAAAATAAGACGCGCAGCGGAGTATTTTTGACGAAATTCGAGGTGTTTGGATAGCCGATGAAACACGGTCTCGAGTATTTGATATATCTTCTCAGTCGAAACAGAAACTAAGGAGTAAACGGAGAAGTAAAATCGTCAAAATCTTTGCTAATTAAGACCGGGTATCCAAACCTCCTTCACGGTTGTGATTTCCTTTGTTTTAACTTGATGAATTATTAATGTGTTTGAGAAGGTTTGTTGAAATGTTTTTTAATTGTTTTTCGACACCCCTTTACTTCGCTTCGCGATTCGTGCGATATCGGTTTGTCGCGTCAAATTTATCGTGGAATTCACTCGTCAGGCAGTTAATTTCTCTATAAAATTGCAACTTGGTTATCAAAAGGTTCAGGTTTGACTGTTGAGAAAATAGACAATATTTACATAAATTTGGTGAGTTACCGTCCTCTGAAAGGATCGTCTTACATACAGCTACAAAACTCAGCTAAAGGATTAATCAGTTTGAAAATCAAAAACAATGAATGCTTTCGATGGTGTCATATCAGACATTTAAATCCAAAGAAAACCAATCCGCAAAGAATAAAAAGAAAGGATAAAGCATTAGTTGATACTTTGCATTACAGAGGAATCGCATTTCCTATAGATGGCAAACAGTACAATAAAATAGAAAAACTGAGCAATATTGGCATCAACGCGTTCGGGTATGAAAATAAACAACCGTTCCCATTTATATAACAAAAGACAAGTTTGATAATGTTATGAATTTACTTATAACCGAGAGTCAAAATACACATTATGTGTTGATCAAAGATTTCAATAAATTGATGTAAGATAAAGACGCGGTCTGATTGGCTATCGAAGAGAGGGTATTTAGCGTGGAATTGCACCTGTGCATGAAGCGATATTGCTGACGTGACTCGCGAGCAAAAATTGCAGCTATCGTGAAGACAAAAATGCAACTCGTGCTACGAAAAAAACACCTTGGAAATAAACGAATACGAATGTCTGCCAAATTTCGAATTGAAATTTAACTTTTTAGAAAATTTGAGGACACCACTCACACTCAAAAGTACCAGAAAACGTATTGACATTGACTTTGAAAGGGTTTCCAATGTTTGCGCACTAGCGCGGCTCACAAAAATAGAAAACGTTCGGTTTTGCTCAGGTGGCTTTAGCTATGCGATTCAAGAAAAATTCACTGCCTGACGAGTGAATTCCACGTTAAATTTCACTTGAAAAACCGATATTGCACTCATCGCTTCGCGATTCGCGCGATATCGGTTTTTCGCGTGAAATTTATCGTGAAATTCTCTGTAGAATTGCTTACTCTTATCAACCCATAAATGTTGTGGTCTTCTACCTTCTTTAAAGATGGTTTTGAATGCTTAAGCTACAGTTTTACCTTTTATATCTTTCAATGTTACAATCCAACCATATTTACTAAACGCGTCTAAAAGCATGAGAAGGTACCTGTGCGGATAGCGTATTAGTTTGATAAACACATATCCACTATATAGCGATTTATCCGGTGGATAGCGTTATACAGCCTCTGAACAAATGGGGCCAGCTTGTCACATCCACTTTTGTTTTTTCCCATATCATAACAAATGTCCTTATGAGCAGCTATTTCATCCACTTTGTTATGCGGTTAACATGCCATTTAGTAACCTCACCAGGGTTTTTATCATATTTCAACTATTTTTTAAACTGGCCCTTGCATTTGTACTCTGCCGGTGCTCTTCTTTTTTTTTTTTGGAAATATCACTTGATTTAAATATTTATTTGCAACATTTTGTATTTTCTTTTTTGCAAAATCTGATTTAACCTCTTCTGATAATCTACGTTTGCCAAATAATGCCAAAACATTTAACCCTGATTTGAGAGCAGCTTCCCTGTCCGAATGAGAACCATATTCAGTATTGTGCAAAAGTAACGCAAGCGAAATGCTCGAATTTCGTTCCTTGCTCACGTGAACTTTCCTGGAAAGTTCGCGTGAAAGTTCGAGTGACAATTCGAGGCCTTTTGAGCGAAATTTCCCTTGAGCAAAGAACGCAGTTTCGTCGAGATTCCGGTACGAAACGAAATTTCACGATGGCGAGCGTCGTTTCGCTAACTCGGTGCACGAAGACCTAAGACCTAAGACCTAACACCTAAGACCTAAGACCTAAGACCTAAGACCTAAGACCTAAGACCCAAAAACGAAGACTTGTTTTGTTACAGGCCTATCAAGCCAGAGACAGTCAAACCGGGCCGACGCTTTTCTTCAGACACCAAATGACGCGAAATCAATGGGGTCTTCTTTTTGTAGATAAGGCGGGCTCGAACTACAAAACGAGGACCCTCGCTTATACGCTTTGCTCGTATGGACGCAGAACCATCGCCGCCCCCAATTTCAAAAGGAAGACGCTCTTTAAAATAAAGAAAATCAAATAGTGTTTTATTTGCAATTGGAGGAAAACGTTCAAACAGGGAGAATTTATGCCATTCCTAAAAGAATTTACAAACGGTTCATCTTCATATTTATAGCTGAATATCATTCACAAAGATCAAATTGGACACGAATTAAGTTGAATAATTAGCTGACTCCCTTCCAGCAGCCTATTATCCCTTTTAATACATTTGTATTGAATGCAGGCATGCTTGTTTGTAAAAATATAATATTTTGCGTGTATATGATTAATAAAACGTAAATTTAAACTGGAACAAATTCAGCAAAAAAAAAACTGAAAGATAAATTTTACTCAGTAATCAAATACCCCGAAAAACTGTGCAATATATATGAGATCAATTTCATTTCCCTTCATTTCGTGATATGAATTGATAACAGGAACAAAGCGAATGCCTATAACTTAAAAACGTAAATACAACGAAATGTCAAGATCAAAATTCAGTTTCTCTATATTCTGGTTTTCTGATTCTCGGAAACTGGCATCTAAACGTCTCTACTCGACAAAATGACCGCGAACTCGTGGTTATTATTCAGTACGTGTAAACACTACACCAGTAATAAGGTTTCTAATCATGCAGTCATGGCAACGGCAGAGATAAAAACTTCCTTTACAAAAAAGTGACTAATTTATTTTTAATTGTAAGCCGTCAAGTTTGTGCATCCGCATCTGACAGTTTCAAAATGAAGCAGAGAATCTAGATAAGCATCCAAATAACGGCGTCACTTCCTCCATCTCAAAGATACCAGGTAACTGCATGAACTCTGAAATATGCGCGAATTGTGTAGGGGCTGAACTTAGAGTCAAAGAGACTTGCATATGCATTGCATACTCAGATTCAAACAAGAGCAAAAATTACAGTCAATTGCGTTAAAAGTCAGTTTACAAGACCGGTAACAACCGGAACAAGCTCGGTCAAACAATAACTAATGCCAATTGCATAACGAGGTAATGGATTACCCGGTAAATGTTTAATATAGGTCGTCATGCAAAACTTGGCAAAATTTACTTTTTGGATACTCTAGATTATCAAAAAGTTGATGATGATTATAACACAATGGTCCAAGATCTCAAGAGTGCTGTAAATAAAGAGTATCTGAATGATAAATTCCTGGAAAAAAAAAAGATGGTAGTTTTTTGATTTGAGACAAAATGTCATCAAAAATACAGAACGATATTATGACGGGTTATTTTTCAGATAATGATTTGGTCAGGAAGAGTTATGATGGTACTGTTGCCACAAGTAAAGCAAAATATTGTTATTGCGGATAAAGCAAGCAAAAGTGATATTTTTCATCATGATGGTTCTACAAACATGAGTGGTAGTTTAAATATGGGAGGTAATGAAATCGTGAATCTCAAACCATTTGTTGAAGATGATGACTGCAAAGACTGTGATTGATTTTGGTTTTTTCACGAACAGAGAATGAAAACGGATAATCAATGAAGCTAGTTCAGAAAACTTACCAAAATATGGATCAGAATCAATGAAAGGAAATATTGACATGCCAAGCAACAAAATTATCAATTTAGGAACACAAACAACCAAAGGCAATCCTGCAAATGTGAATTTTGTTAATCAGTCAATTACAAACAACAATGCATTAATTAGGTCAGCTAGTAAAAATATACTTATGATCAATTTAAATATTCATTATAAAGCACAAACTAACATAATGCTTTTCAGTATGTGATGGATAATCCAGCAGGAGAAGATGATATAAGTATGTGTAATCAAATGGTGACGAGAGAAATTTGGAAATAATTTCAGCGCGTTTTGTCAAAATTATCTTATCACTAATCAGTAACAGTAGCTTATTCCAATATTGCTCGTAAATTTCCAATGTACTTTTTTTGATTTAGACATATTTAGGCATATTTTCATGTGGTAAATTAAGCATCTTGAACAATTGTTTTAAAATAAAGTTATTGTTGTAATCATCCGTTTGCGATTACCATTAATTTGTAGAAATATCTTGTCTATTTCTTTGAAAACCAGATGTATTTTAGTCAAATCAGTGTTTGATATGTGTAATTTGTATTTACTGTATATATCATTTATGATGTTTTATAAATAATATTTTCTTTGATATATGGATTTTCGGGCATAGCCATGTTTATATTCATAAAACTCGATTTATTGACTAGTCACGATGCAACTGCCAACTGTACCACAAATTCGACAAACATGACTACCTTCATGTTTTTACCATATCTTGTTTGTTGCAGCAAGGAATGCGTTTTGTTGATGTCTGTTGCAACTCTTCATCACAAAATGGGCACACAATTCATCTATATTCATAATATTCATTAAATTTTATCCACTTCATATATATTCATGCATATTATTATAGGAAATTTTAACGATTTTGATTTGTTGAGAAGAAGAGCAATATTATATGGTTCAAGTATCCACCATTCAAGATAAAACGTACGTTGTTACTCTCCCCAACAATAAAAAAAAGTCACTTTGGGCATCCTGATTATGAAGATTATTTCATTCATGAAGATGAAGACAGACGTTTTCTGTTTCGTCAAAGAGTATCAAAGATAGAGATAAAAACGGTAATTTAACATATAAAGATAAGAATTCTGCAAACTTTATTATGGTAATATAATCATATAATATGAAACGTGAAAGATATAGTGATATTTACCGGAAAATTGCAAAATGTTAAAAGGATGTTGTTTGGTTTGGTAAGAGACCTGTGCTTGTTGCTTTCAAAAAAAAAAGAGGTCGAAGAAGTTGAAGCTTTTATTATGGGAATGATATAATGTGACACTTTATCATATGGAAGTCATACGTTGGTTTTGTCCGTATTATTTGGAATAATATTTGTTAGCATATATTGTCAAACAAAAACTCACAATAAAGGATCAAACAAATAAAGCAGAATGTGAAAAAGAGCATGGACTTTCCGAGAAATGACGCGAAATTTGAATATTTTGAAAACATAAAATGTTTTACACAAAATGTTTGTGAATGGGTTGGTTTCAGGTCATTTTGCTAAATGTTTTACACCAAATGGATGTATATGGGTTGGCTTTGGGTCATTTTGTGGGCTAAACTTCAGAATACCCGGCCACTTCAGCCACTTCATTTGAATAAGAATAGAAACAGGTTCACCGGCATATGTAAATAAAGTGGCCGGGTATTCTGAAGTTGCTCCCATTGTGTGATTTTCACAAGTCTGATTAAAAGTTTTTGGTAAAGTGGGTAGAACCCCCATCTCCAATGCTACTTGTATCGCAGCTCCAAGGTGTCTCAGACACTAAACTGATTTGAGAATCACCAACCACAGAGGACACAAATTTTCACTGTCACTAACGCTCCTTTCGTTCAAAACTCGAATCAAATGGTCTTCAGTGTTAACCGAAAGTTTCCAAGCGTATTCCTTTAACTCCTCTGATATTCATTCCACGAGGAGCGATTCGAGTCAAGTTTCACAGTGGGTGATTTTCCTGGACCAAACACAATTCTTTGCCACCAAATGAAAACCAATGAGACTGCTTCATTTTGTACAGACAATAAGTAACTTGAAAGGGCTTTTTTTTGTGTTCGCCAGAGTGGGAAAAGGCCGGCTTTAGAGCAAAGTTGAAAGATTTTGAAATAAATAAAGCTTTATCTATAGTGGTTTGTTTCTTTTTTATATATTAAAAACAAATAGATTGCATGTTGCCGTCAGTGACACCCTCGGCTATCGCCTCGTGTGCCACTTTTTGTTGTTACATTTTGATGTCATCTGAACTGAACAGAAACACACTGAGCAACATGAAATCTATTTGTTATCTATATATTTTGTGTTATATCTTACTCACTTAGTATCTGAGTTATTAAAACGAAGACCTAAACCAGTGAAGCGAGTGTCTGAAAGAAGTAGCAGTGATTTGTTTTGGGCAATGCGACTGACAATACAGTGCCAGAGTATTTTGTGACGGGTTGCTGGGCAAGTATTCAATGAACGGAAGCATACTTTGTACTGCAAACATACTTTCATCTCAGTTGTTCTTTACACACGATACTTCCAGGTCTTCCTTGTGAGGGCATCATGAGTCCACCACATGGGCGCATGAACTGCAGCGGCTTGGTGACTAACGAGACATGTTTGTTTGTATGCGACGATGGATACGAACTACAAGGCTCTAAAAAGAGGACTTGCTTGAACTCTTCAAAATGGGACGGTCAACAGGCGTACTGCACTGGTAACTGCGATTTCTATTTTATTAGTTTTCTGAGTTAAGCGACGTAAAAAAACACTTGTTGACTTTCTGAGGAACAAAAACAGGGGCCAGATGGTTTTTCTCGGTTATCCAAGAGCAAAAGAGTGTTGTATTTTTCAATCTGTAATTATAACTCAATAACCAAATTACTTTCTAAATATAACACTAAATATTTTTAACATTCTTTGCTTTTCTTTTATTCGACACAGTTAAACATTGTGGACCATTATTACCACCGGAGAATGGGAAGGTTTTGCTTCCCTGTTATAACACCTTTGGCTCCACCTGTACACGTGACTGCAATAACGGATATCTTGCATCTGGTGATAGTGTTGCTACTTGCCGATCAATTAATTCAAGCCACGTTGTATGGGACATCGGAAATTTTGCATGTGAAGGTAAGTATCGTTTTGTTCTCTATGAAAGGTCTGAACGCAAAGAAAATTTTATGGCGACACTCAAGTAGAGAGCGCTTCAAACGTTCGGGACAGAGTGACGTTTATTGACTTCCTTTCTTTCTTCCTTCAACCATTCATTCATTCTTTGCGATGTTTTCATATTTTTATGCTCTATTCTTTCAGAGATAGTTCTTTGCAGACCTAATCCTTGTCTCCATGGTGGAAAGTGTGTAATCATCAATTCACGAGAATTCTCTTGTGATTGTGAAAACACTGGATACGTAGGTGACCGCTGCCAAGCAGGTCAAGTTATACCACCTGATTTTCCAAAACTAATTGCTGGTAATCCCTCGGACAATCTTGTATTGCTAGCAAAGCCCGACAATTCATTGACTGTCCATTTCAGTACAACTACGAACTTAACTTTCCAGCCGAATGAGCTGGTAATTCAGCACCCAGCATTTAAAGCAGACTTTCAAGTGACTGGAAACAACCCAGGCATGGGAATGGTGTCTTATGACCTAACAGGAGAAGACAGTCCTGTTTTTACTTCTCCAAAGAACAGCTTCATCTTTATTGGGCGGAATACATCCAATCAGGAGAGTGTTTACGCCAAACTTGGTCTATTGGTTGGCGAGTTACCAATCGGATGCCAGAAGAAAAAACTACTCAAATACCAATGTGGTATTACTGTAGCCTTCGATTCGACAACAACTGTGTCAGCTGATGTTCGTATTGAGTCCGGACCTGTCCACATTATTACACCTGACAACAACACGATCCCTCTAAGTCTTGAGGGGTACGATTTTTCTTCACCTGATCAGAATCATCAAAAACTGTTGAGAAGACTTATCGATCACGCAAAGGTTAGTGAGAAGACACAATCAGAGGACCTCAATCCAGTCAACCAAGGGTGCTCTCCTTTCCAATCAACCGGAGAAACCTTAATGGAATTCATTCAGAAAGACATCTTTCCCAAATCGTTCTTACAATATTTTTCACGTCAGGTGCCACTGTGGTTGAAACTGGCAGCTGGAGAAGACAGTAACTTGTTCGCCGCAGATAACATCCTGGCAAACCTTATTCAAACAACAGGTCCGCGATACGTCCATCCAAGCTGCAAGTTTTTACTAACACAAACCAACACTACAGCGGTCATCTATCGTCCAAAAGTCAATTTTAGTATCTCTGTTCAGAATGAACAGCTCTTTGCGTCAAGCAAAGACTGTTGTTTTGCAACAGATATTTGTGACGGTGGAGTTTTTCTGACGTTGTCCGAAAGTGTTAAGAGAGAGATTGCCACCTTGCCTTTTGTGAAAGAGATGATAGAAGGAAAATGGAATGTGCTCTTGTCATCGCTCGGTTTTACCCCTCGGAGAAGATACAGCACCATTGCTGATCGTCTCCCTGTAGGTCCTTTGGCTGAGCACTTCTCAGATTATCATTATAATTTGTGGCTTCAAGGGAGTGCCGACATATTCCTGAGAAATTCAAGTGATTTTTCTGTGAATATAAAACTGACTGGAGAAGCTTTTGTATTCGTAGAAGACTTGAATAGTGTAAGTACAACTTGTTTTTCTTCAAAGCTTATTAGTTTAACCCAGGGCGCGGTTTTGTTTGTGGCTAAATGACAGTGGAAAGCCTTTTGCTGGGGAACCTTTTCGGAAACTATTTTTCCTCTTATAAAGTGCAAAAATGAGTTAAATTTCCCGACTAAGAAATTACAAATCGCGAGAGACAAAACGTTTTTTTTGAGTTACTAACGCTTACAGGTAATAAGAATGATCAGTTCTCTTTTCTCCTTCTTTGTGATCTACTTGTTCATAAATAACACGTATCTTTTGGAGTGTTTCGTATTTAAAATGGCTGGAAATTCTGTTTGATTCCTCTTTCAGTTGTTTACCAACTATTTTTCGCGGCCAATAAAGAGTATATTCCATGGATCAGTCGAGTTTAATTTTACTGTGCGTGCGCTTGGCCAGAAATTCTTTCTGACGTTCTACGCTACTAGCGTAACTGGAAAAACAATTTTGGGAGGTAAGAAATTTTTTATTTAATTATTATTATTCTGTTATTATGAATGTAGCTGTTGTTATTGTTGTTGTTTTTGTTGAGCTTCATCTTCATCTCCTTTTTTCTCTTGCTCCTTCTTCTTCTCTTTTTCCTTCTTCCTTTTCGTGTTCTTCTTGCTCTGTTTTAGGAAGTAAGGAATGTGTTTGCAGTTGTTGTAAATGCTGCTGTTGTTGTTCGTGTTATTTTTCATCATCTTCTTCTTCCTTTCTCTTTCTTCGTCTTCATTTGTTGGTCTCCTTTTGTTTTGGGAAGGAAGTATTGCGCTTCACACTTATGCTAAGCTATTTTTACGATTGCAGCAGTTTTTTCTTTTGTTCAGGGCTATGTTTTTCCCCCTTTTTTTCCTTCTTCAGTCTTGTTATCGTTTTTCATATTCTCCTTTTTTTATTTTGTTCTTTGATTTACTTCTATTTATGATAAACCATGCAGTTTTTTCTCGACTTAAAGTTGCTTAGAAGTATTGTTTGTAATTTACTTCATAGGAATGCCACTTCTTGGGTCTAATTGTCTAGTCGCTCAAGGATTTGTATTTACCCTTGATCGATCCTATAAATCATTCGAAAATAGTCTTTTGCCAACCGTAGTTCAGCCTTATGGAGGATACAAATATATACAGATCTATCACTCAATTGTCGGTGGAGAAGACATCGCAGTCCGCGATCCTAAGAACAACTTGAGGTCGTTGGAATGGCAGGCGCACAACGTAAAGAAAGTCCTTTTCGATGTTCAGAAATCTGTGCCTGAACTGCAACCAAATGTACAGAAGTGGTCATCCAAGGTGGATGAAATGCTCATAAATGTAGTCAAAGCTCGCCGTCTGCTTTCGTCATCTGATTTCTTAGAGCTGAAGAAGCTTGTTGCAAAAATTGATGATGACCTTCGCACCATGTTCAGAGTATTTGATCTCCTTGTGGCCCAGTTACAGCCATACAAGAATCGAACGAGCATCGAAACTTCCATTAAAAGTTTCGTCAGACATAAACTAGACCTCCCAAAGACCATTTCCCTAACGTTCTCCAAGTCCTCCATCCAGCAAAACTTTCTGGGTGTAAGGTTTTCCCTTATTGGTCAAATATGCCATAAGAGACTATGCTTTGCGAACATGAAATGCAGCATTTGGTCTTTACATGACAAGTCTTGTTTAACTAACTCTTCAAGCAAAGACGCTGGTGTAATTGTTGAAGGAACTGTCTTGCGAGATATCTCTCTTGGAAAACTTATAACCTATCCAGTTGGTAGATC
>Ga0126337_10003062_pt1 | contig 10834 bp, 2 predicted proteins | sample DipCmetagenome_FD_92527 | JGI IMG/M metagenome (GOLD analysis project Ga0126337, IMG submission 92527) | Coral microbial communities from La Bocana,Puerto Morelos, Mexico - Diploria C A metagenome | ecosystem: Host-associated > Invertebrates > Cnidaria > Coral | place: La Bocana,Puerto Morelos... | reverse complement strand
ATTATAAAATTGCTATGGCAACGCTTCCGTAACCCAGGATTGTGAGCGTAATTTGTCACCCATGATATTAAAAGGTAACCAAATGGTATACTCGTGAAATTAGGAAATAATTTCACTTGCGTAAAGGCGAGGGAAATTATTAGAATTTTGACAAAACGCGCGTGAAATTATTTAGGTAATCAAATGGTGACGAGTGAAATTAGGAAATAATTTCACGCGCGTTTTGTCAAAATTCTAATAATTTCCCTCGCCTTTACGCAAGTGAAATTATTTCCTAATTTCACTCGTCACCATTTGATTACCTACTAATCTGCGTGTTGTTTTGATAAATATTTCTACAAGCAAAATAGTGTACTTCTGTGTTTTCATAGCCTTGTCTAAACACATGGGAGGTTGGGAGAATTGGAAAGAACTATGAAAATTCTTCGAGTCTCCCGAGTAGATGACGAAGCGGTACGTGTTCCATAAGCCAATCGCTTCGCTTGGTAATGCCTGCAACCAAAACCAATGCAACTGTGATTTACGTCGACACTCAAGCGAAATAACTTGACTGCTGTAACTTCAGATACGTCCTCTATTCAGACACGCACTGGTGGTTCAGTGGTAGAATTCTCGCCTGCCACGCGGGAGGCCCGGGTTCGATTCCTGGCCAGTGCAAATGATCTTCTAATTTCCATTTTATTTTAATTTTCCATGAACAGCCTATCTTCTATCGTATTTCCATCTTGTCGTAAAGGAAGCTTTGCCAAGCCCTGACAAAAGTTACTCATAACTCAAATTATCAAATTGATTATATCAATCAAACAGGGTTCCAAATTGGTTTACCGACTTCAGGGTAACGGAATTACTTTTCTAATGAAACAAAAGTCAGGAAAAAAACAGAAAACCAAATTTAATGGGGCAACTGAGTTTGAATCGGTGACGACTCGATCTAAAATGGCGTGCTTTAAAACTGATTTACTTTTTAGTTATAATTATCAAGCAGGGTTTCCTTTATGGCACTATTTTATTTTCGTTTATCATTAACAGCCTAAGGTTAATTACACCTCCATATTAACTAAGCGTTCTTGGTCCCGGTTGATACTTAAAGCGAAATTTTGGGTAATAATTAGCATTGAAAAGAGAACATTCCCAGCTGCTTTATCAGCCTGACGTCTGGTCAAATTTTGTTGATTACGTCACCTATTTTGCTTGGCTTAAGTGTACGTTTTGTTGTTGCCTACTCAAGTTCAGGAAGTTGAAAATGTTTTTTTTTTTCAGTTTAGTTAAGCCTAAGTCTAAAAAAAGAGCACATTCTTTTTATTAAGCAAAGCGCAACATCAACCAGCTGGGCAGGATATTAAATTAATTTTTTGGTTATATCAACTAAGTTGAAAATGTAAATTGGCCACCGTAACGAGTTATAAAGCTGACGTTTCGAGCGTTAGCCCTTCGTCAGAGCGAAGGGCTAACGAAGGGCTAAACTTACGGTTTACCGACCTGACAGTGGACGCGAACCCCTTAAAGTGCCAATAATGTCAAAATTTTTTCCGCTAATTCTACATTTCCCCTAAAGAACTTCCGCAAAAAAGTTTTTGATTTGGATTAAACGCAATTTGTTTACGAATTTTTACAAAGTTCAAAATTCTATTATCTTGCGGTGGACCCCTGCCGCTGATCACAAGAGTAACGTGCTTAAAATGACCACGTGACTGATGTCTGTGACGTAGATTCAGCCTTAAGTTCACCTTTATTGCATTAATACATAGGCCTTGTGCGAGTCTTTTACGATATTGTAAGCTTTATTGCGTGTCCTTAGTGATCTCCATGTTTAAATCCTTCCTATTTTTCTTGTTTGCTATGGAAGAAGAGCAAATTTGAATGTCTTCAAAAAAGTATAAAAAAATTGCGTTTTATCGAAATCAAAAAATTTTATCGCAGAAGTTCTTTAGGTGAAATGTAGAATTAGTAAAGTAATTGAAGTAATTAGGCAAAAAGCCGGGAAAAAAGCATAACTAACATAAAGGGGGCAACCGGGATCGAACCGGTGACCTCTCGATCTGCAGTCGAATGCTCTACCACTGAGCTATGCCCCCTTGCATACATCAAAGAGGTGACATTTCTTATACCTTGAGAGTTAACTACAGGCAAGAGAAAATGGTCTCTTGCTACAGGTAAAAAAAAAAAAAAACTCGTCGACCGGAACAATTTTACATTGATAATTTGCGTGTAGTTTTTTTGAAATATTTTATAAAAGAGTATATTTCTGTGTTTCGATAGCCTCGTCTAAACACTGGGGAGGTTGGGAGAATTCGAAAGAGCTATAAGAACTTTTCATTTGTTTTACAAAGTGGTACGTGTTCTATAAGCTAATTACTTCGCTTGGTAATGCGTGCAACCAAAACAAATGCAACTGTGAATTACATAGACACACTGAGAGACACACATAGACACACTTGTTCTCACGGTTGCTTTATCAGTCTCATGCTTTGTCAAATTTAGTTCATCAATTCTTCTATTGTGCTTGGCTTAAGTGTTTTGTTGTTGCTTACTCAAGTTCATGAAGTCGAAAATGGGGTTTACCTCGGTGTAAGAACCTATGAATTTTTTCTGTGTTTAGGGGTTATTGTTTGTGTGCTCTATATTGTTTCTGGGCTCTTTGTTGTCTTGCTCATTCTTTGTTTTACGTCACTGGTGAGTTTCACAGGTTTTTACACCGAGGATGAGCTCGAAAATGGTTTTCCAGTTCAATAAAGCTTAAGTGTGAAAAAAGAGGACATTCTTTTTATTAAAACACAACATCAACAAGTTGAACAGGGTACTAAATTATAACTAACATAAAGGGGGCAACTGGGATTGAAGCGGTGACCTCTCGATCTGCAGTCGAATGCTCTACCGCTGAGCTATACCCCCTTGCATGCATCAAAATTATCAGAACCTTTTTATTCTTAGACCATGACAGTGAACTACAGGTAAAATACTCTTCGACCGAGAACGATCTTATATTTATAATCTGCGTGTAGTTTTGAGAAATATTTTATACAAGCAAAAAAGTATATGACGAGGCTGTGAAAACATGGAAAAATACTCTTGTGTTTAACACTAGAGAGGTTGGGAGAATTCGAAAGAGCTATGATAATTCTTCCACTCGTAGCCACGGCCTACCTTTACGGAAAGAACTTAAATCCTTTTATTAGTTTTGAAAACGACCCGCACATTCACGCAAGAGAACATTTTTCCCTGTGGTTAATGCAAAGTCTTGTATGTCTTTTAAAATTTTAGCGTTGTTCAGCAGCCCCAGCTTTCTCTTAAAACGGTTTCATACATTGCAAGATCTAGTAGTGCTTGTCTGAATATTAGCGGCATTTCAAGAATCACGATTTACTATGATCAAGAGATAATCAGGAATTCAAAGGCTGCCGTTAAGACAAAATCGAAAGAAAAACAACAACAACTTGTTTTCAACACTGATGCACATTTAGTACCATTTAGGGACATGTTATTGACAGTGCTGGAAAATAGTTTAAGTTTTATTTCCGGACCCTGTACTCTTCAATCATAGCCGCGCTCTCCTTCTGTGGAAAGATCTGCCCCAGTTAAATACTTTCACATGTGATCACCGCCGGAAAAAAACTGAATGCCAGAAAATTTTTCTATAACAGTGCGAACAAAAACTAAGGTCCTAATTATAAGAGGCCTGTGGCACTTAGACAAAAACGCAGTCCAGCCGTTCCCATAGCGTGCGAACATTGGAATGAACCCACGCGAAAAAAGCAGCATAATTTTATACGCTTAGAGCTGGCTCTAGGAAGCGTATAAAATTATACTGCTTTTTCAAATGTGGTGCAGTCATAAGAATATTGAATTACAGTATAAATAGCTCTCTTCCTAAGCATCGCGAGAATAAAGCCGATAACTAATTATAAGAGTCCAGTTTAGGTCTCTGTATAATTTGGAATCGACAATAAACAGTTTCAATTTCATGTAGCACATTGGGGGGTTAGCGTTGGTTAACTGATTAACAAATTGCGTGCTTGACTTGTGGTAATCCTTTCAAATGATTTGTCCTGGCTACTAACACTGAGACAACTTAGTGTACAATTTTGAAATTCATGCTGTTAGATTATTACATCTTTTGTATGAGTCTGATAAGTCGACAGATTCGCTTCCCGCTTCCTCAGTTAGTTTGTTTTGTTTTATATAGTTATTGTACCACCGGGGTTCAGTATACATAACACCACAAGCGTCAAAACAAATTGAAGAATGTAAGATTAATTAAAAGCGTTCCCTGCTTTAATATGTTCCCGTTAATTGCTCTGTGTATGCCTCGTTAATCGTTGCCTTTTTGCGGCCACAACTCACCGAAACCATGAAGACTTCACGCTGAGTTTTGTCGCCGCCGTTGATGTCCGCGGTATGTTACTGAAGTGCATACGGACGTATTTCATGAACCGATATCCGGACCTAACCAGTACTTCATTGCATTAAGATTTCAGGGCTATTACATTTTAGCCTAGATTCAGTCCAAGGACACAGTATACTGCTTGACAACATCAATGTTTGTGTAAGATTCCACTTGAATCTGTCAGTTTGTTTTGAAGATATAAGACATAAAGTGATAAATCATTTCCTGTTCATTGTTTATTCGATCAGTATGATAATAAGACATTTCAATGGCTTCCCTTATGCTCTAGTAATGTTAAAGTCGTTCAGATCTCCCCAATCTTCATAGAAAGCTGAGCGCTCAGTCACTAAGATAAATCAATCAATGATGCAATCTCGATGCTGAAAAAAAAAAATTGAAAAAAAAAAATGAAGCTAGCTGCAAGTCAGCACGTAGTACAGATATTTTTGTCGACACATACGGAAAAAGATGAATTTCGGCAAATCTAGCATTTCCCAAGGAATGTTAAAATGACGTTAATAATTCTTTTGTAAAAGTGTCACGAGAAAATAAAGACCTCTTCTTAATCGAAGTTTCGTGATGAACTGAGTTCCACCGCTCTGTACCGATCTTTGTACAATGCTGAAAAATTGTTGGATGGGTTGTTTACCATTATTCTTATAAATATTCAGTCCGCTACATTGTTGAGGATGTCGAAAGTCCATATGCAACTTTCAAGAGTGGGATGCATACATCTTGTTTGCGATCAATTCTGTGCTACTCATGTTTTTATGGGGTTTTTATGAAGCGAATTTGCTCGTATGATGTCTGTGGTCGACGAGGGAAAGGTCAACGGTTACTTTTCCTAATTAGATTAATTTCATAAAACCACGTTTTTTCTGGGGTGTCGAGTTAATTACCATATTTCTTCCTTTATTTTTTTCCTCTACACGTCCCAATACCTGTAGTCTTCTCCACAGCCGGCTGTGCCTGTGGACCCTGCTTTCACTCATTTACTGAATCAGCCATTATCCTATCGCAAACTCGGCCAAACCAAAAATAAGAGAGCGCAAACTCGATCCTAAATAAAGAATGTTTCGATTTCCTTTTCCTGTGTAAGGTATTTTTCGTTTTTTTTTTTCTAGATGAGAATTTCTAGTCCTCGGTTTCTTTTAAAATAGCCACATAATTACGTTTTCTCCATTATATAAAGATTATCTGTAGAAAAATTCAGTTTTTGCAATCTACTTGCGACTAATCGATTTGAGTGTTATTTAATTGACTGATTCTTCATTGTCATCAGGTTGCTCTATTACCTAATCTTGTTTAAGAAACATTTCCGTAGTAAACGGGTGAATTGTGACGTAAATATAGATTCCATTTTTGAAGTCTTAAACATGTAAATCATTTGTCGAATTACAGCAGAACCCAGCCCCACCAGTGGAACCATTTTGGGTATTAAACGACTGAATATAAAACAACTCTCTCAGATATGCATGCTTGACTTATTCCAATATTAGATAACACATTTATTCTAACCTATTAACTTTTATGACACCGTTAGGGGTAAGTATATTTTAATGAGCTGCCATTAATAAATGGCTTAATTATTGTGAAGAACAATTGAGAAGCGGTACCGTTTCTACAGTTGAAATGCCGCTTTTGTTCTTTTGAGGGCGACGAAACAATTAACTCATAGCTTAGTTTGCACCCACGCCATATTTTGTCGCACTTTGCGCTGACGGATATCAGTAACGACAAAAATTTGTCGGGGCCAAATTCATTCCGACGTGAGTTGAGGGTGTGATGGTGAAATGTTTGGAACTCAAAAGGGCTTGGACGGAATCACCAAGGACGCCTGGTTGGCCTGCCAATCAAACTGAACCTAATGGCTTTTAAAAGGTTTATCAGTCGAGTGCAATCGACACCCTTGCAGTGAGACGCCCGGCCCCAAATGATCTCCCCACAGACTGCTTACTACCATTTGCCAACCATTGGCTCCGAGTGTGGTATCATCTTTCAAACGCTGCACTATCACTTAAAGGCGTTTTTCGCTTGTCATTGCCAATAGAGACGGTACACGGGCAACGTGTTGGCACGCAAACATGTTGTCAGTAAAATCGGAGCCAACATGGACTTGTGATGAAAACGCTGTGAGTCCTTTGTCATGCTCAGATCAAAATTCTCCAGGCTCTTCTTCAATCAGTTGTGATGGAGACATGGAGAATGTTGGCAGTCCCGTCGTTCCACTGGGAAGAAGAAAACTCAAGAGGCGACGAAAACGCATGCTAACGGGAGTTAGTCGCCAGCGGCGTGCTGCGAATGAACGGGAGCGCCGCAGAATACAAGGTGTCAACCGCGCTTTTATCGAGCTGAAAAACGCGCTACCCGTAGCTGACTCTGTGGATATTTCTAAAATTGACATCCTGAGAGTTGCCACGAAGTGGATAGACCACTTGAGTAAGCTGTTAGATCAGGATAAAAGGATAAACTCCGAGCCAAAACACATTGTCGAGCCTAAGTTGTATGAAATTCTGGGCGAAGATTTTTCGATCGACGATCGCGAGCTTGAAGAAGATTATTTTCTACAGGGACAAGGTAAGCTCAATTGGGTTTGTTTATTTTTTTGCATTCTTATCAGTGCAGCGCAAGGGCAAAATCTCTGTCCTCCCGGATTTTAGAAAAAAATGTCTGGCCTGACGTCTTCAAGTTTTTGAAAACTACTAATAAGGGACTGATTTGTAGAGATCCGTCTTTTAAAGTGCCAAACTTTTAATCTGCATTTTTTCGGATATGTTAAAAGTAGCAAAATGAAAACGGTCACGCTGTTTAATAAGACAACAACGTAGAAATCTGGCCTTTCATTCACTTTTCAACAAGACTGGATCGATTACGAGAAAACTTGCTTCTCATGTTCCCATTTTCCCGCTTTGACCCTGGGCCTTATAAGGAAGCTCCCCATTTCATCTTATATTTAATTTCAACTATCGCATTTTTGTTTTGTACTCTCGCAGATCATTCCCAGCTATAATGTTCTCGCATTTTCGCCCGAAAATAAAATCCTGGGTTATTTTTATTTGCCCTTGGAAGAAGTTCATGTCAAAATGTGGCTGATTTTCATCTGGGGCCATTTCCGATTTATTTTGATTTCGTCTCGGTGTGTTTGATATCGCTTCCTCTTCGGCCTACATATTTTGTGAAAATTTTCTGTGACCAGAAATCGACCTCTTGGTTAAATAAAGTTATCCTTCGAGCAAATGAAATTGAAGGGAAGCCGGAAGAGCTTAACCTTCTCAGTTTTAGCGTGTTACTTTGGGAGATCATCTTGCGACAACTAGATGACCAAAAATAAACAAAGACAGCTTATTCAGAGATTTTAACTGTACTCTAATTTCAGACAACAGAGCTTCCGTGAAATTTATTCATGGCCAGTACCTTATGTTTATCAAGTTCTTGAGATTTATTTTCTTTCTAAATGCATCAAAAGCGCCGACCATTACAGCGTCTCGATGTGCTGATATGATGAGTTTTGTGGTCAAGAATTTTCTGTTTAGAAGAGTTCTTCTCTTTATATAACTCGATTAGTTTGCCAAATATAAATTAACCCAGTCTAGGACGAACTTACTTATCTGTCTTTAATTTTATACCTAGTTAGAAGCACCGGAGGTTTCCGAAATGGCATTTAGTCGATCGTTCCAGACACTATCTCAGTCTTATATTCGCTATGTCGTTCCTAACAGATATTTGTGTGGGAACTTCATTACTTCCAAATATATTTACAGCAAAATTACCGAAAATACAACTGGAGTCCAACTGTTGATTGACTAAGCCATATTGGCCTGCTAGATGACCTCGAGCCATTGCAAAGAGTCACATGAAAAACCAATTTAGCGTATTTTGGTTTGTTCAAATTCCAAAGCCAAACTTAAGAAAAAAAACGTTTATTAAAAATTCCTTTATGATCTACACCCAGATAAAAAATTAATTGCTATTTATCGGCCTCCAGCCGTGTCACTGTCGTTTTAGAGTGAAAAGAGATAAAAAGAAACAAATTATAAAATATCACTGTTTAGACTAAACTTAGATACAAGGCTGAAACATCTCGACACGGGACATTGTTTCATTTCCGGTTGCCGAGATATTTCTGTTTCTCTTGAGTGAGAGACGAAAGAGAAACTAAGCATGCTGTCGAATAAGGTATGCATCATTTTGATCTTAATTTTGAGTAACATAAGAAATAATGAGGCGTTTGTATTATCAGTTCCACACAGTGTGCTCTTCACCAAAAGTTGCAAATCAAAGATAAGATCTCTTCTGTTAAACGGTTGCCAATTAAAAGAACTGTCTGTCATTGCCAGATGAGCACATGAATAACGGTAATAAATTGCCGAAAGCGTTTCTTTTTGCTCATAGAAGTAAGCATAAAGGGTTTCCAGCTAACGCCACGTTGCGAAATTAACTGCTTGTTAGTGCCTCATAGCAAACCTCCAGGGTCACGTGCTGTAACCAATGCAATCTCTTTGATTATATCGTAGTGGCCCACCCAAGACTTAAGACACAACCCTTCCTTATCTGTTTCCCACGGGTTGACAATCCGCTTGCTTACGCTATAAGCTGTCAATTGTCTTGTAAAAAATAAATTTCCTATCTCATTTTAAAAAGCAGGTTTTGCTTATCATTTAATATGTTTAGCTTAAGCTGCTAAAATATTTTCTGGCAAAAAAGGGCAATTCCATCACGTCCCTATTAGTGCAAGGTTGAAAACATTCAAATGTAAACTAATGCTCATGAGCGTCTAGTCTCTCTCATTCCAATTTTGGTCGCACCAGAAAGTTCTAATTTATCCACCAAAAATTGTATCAGATTTAGAATTAGACATAAATAACCACTGAGGAGAAACAACATATAGCGGTTAAAGAAATGAGGTGAGGTGTTTAGTTTTACTTCACAAAACTTTTTCCTCGAAGAGCGCCTTCCCTTAGATGGTTCAGCGTAGCTTTTTTCAAGACCATTTTTTTTAAGGCGAAAGATTGCCGGGTAGAATTGAGTGCAGACTACACCACGTGTATACGAGAAGTTCTTATTACCGGTTAAGACAAGTTTCGTCAACTGAAATTGTGATTACTTTGGTCAGTCCACAAAGCTTTTATCCGGGCATTTGATTTCGTACAGTTGTGTCATCTGTTCTAGTATCGTCATGTTGTAGTTTTATGACATGCCTGTATGACACCTACCGTTAGTAAACAACATGAATGATATTTTGCACGTTTTTTTACGGTTACTGTGTAGCTGTATTACGTTCCCCGTAATCTTATACCTTAAGACCCGGGTGCAGTTTCGGGCAGTGGGCGTGATGTAGTTTATCAGTGGACGGCTTAAGCTAATCAGTTCTAAACTTGTCCGGTGCGTGGTTTTATCGCATTTACACCACTGGTATTACGTACTGTTTTGTTATGCCGATGTGATATGATGAGAAAGTTGCCCTTATTTGGCACTGAAGCAAAACATTTAGTTAAGTGAAGCCAGCGCATGATCTGTCTGGCATTAAATACGAAAAACAGCTTATAAAATTATACTTGACAAGTTCAACATCTTGATTCAGTAGAAAAGATTAATAAGGTAGAAGAGTTGCTTGTTAAAATACAGACTTTTCACTCATAAATTTCATATATATATGTTACATATATTTAGGCTCCTGATATAGTCCTTCCCTAGAACCGCGTTTCTTGTCTTTTGTTAGGCGACGAGGAAATTACTGAATTCTATTACCCGGTAGAAAACGGAGTGAAAATGGTCATTTAATCAAGCTAGGAAGACTGAGGAAGGCCAGGAAAGCCTGACTGCGTATGAATGTAACATATCACTGTTGACTGAAGTTAAGAAGAGAATTCCTTCATGGCAGCGACAGAAAGATCTGTAGATTCAGATCAGTGCAAAGCGGCTCCAGAAATTCGGTTTTAAGCCATATAAAGCCACGAGCTTACACTTGCTGAGCACGAGATTTCTATCGAGTGATAGTTAACGAGGGCACAGCCCGAGTCAACTATCACGCATAGAAATCGAGAACGAATAATCTAATTGTTTTAGTATAAATCCACCATCCGTACAAAACTTAATCTAAATCGATCCTCTTCACAGACACTTCGAAAACGCGAAGAAGAAGAATCCCCAGTGTACATTGCTAGGCTACTCATTATCTACAAGTACAGAAAAAATAGTGAGTAGCGGAGCCAATCAGAGAATTCATTCGTGATAGAAGCTTGTAGGTTTAGATTCAATATAGGGACTGTCAAAAGCTTCAAGTAACAGATTTAGAACGTTATTATACATTGAACTCACTATCTCTTCTCTGATTGGCCGAAAGCGTACAGTTAATTTTCGAAATCCGCGCCTGTGACGTCATACCTGCAGATTATTCAATAATCATGTCAAGGTCACGGGTAATCATGTCAAGGTCACGGGTAATCATGT
>Ga0126337_10003061_pt1 | contig 10835 bp, 9 predicted proteins | sample DipCmetagenome_FD_92527 | JGI IMG/M metagenome (GOLD analysis project Ga0126337, IMG submission 92527) | Coral microbial communities from La Bocana,Puerto Morelos, Mexico - Diploria C A metagenome | ecosystem: Host-associated > Invertebrates > Cnidaria > Coral | place: La Bocana,Puerto Morelos... | reverse complement strand
TTCTCCTTGATCGAATGCGCCTCTTGTCACCGGTATCTCGAACCCAATGGCTTCTCTGCGCCGATCCTCCTTTCTTTTGTGCACCATTGATGACTTGACTCCGGAACGGCTCTCTCGTCTCTGACGCACTCTTCCTCGGAGGATTAATTTGTTTTCGAATTTGTTTGATTAATTCGCTTCATTGATCTGGCCAATGATCGTGAATGTTTTTGTTGCTTTTCACGAATGGGAATTGTCCTTTTCGCGTCCATGTAGCTGACTGAAGGGCGAACCGCCCGGGACACGTACCCTAGCAGCTGGCATCAAAAAAATCTTTTTGGAGTTTACGATATTGTTGACACGAAGTGCCTTGTATGAAAAAAACATCAAGATATTTTAAGTATAGAACACTAGCATGATTGACCACAGAAATCCTTGATCTTCGAGTTTTCATGTATTTCACTGATTTCATGTTTACAAAGATCAAAGTCGTTTCGTTTTGTCAAAAAAAAAGCAAAACGCTGAAAGTCGTTTTCGTAGTTTCTTTCGCCAGGTCCGGGTGCTCCGTGGAGTGTCTTGGTGAAAGACACGTTTTTTTTTTTGCGAAACTCGTTTGAAACGAAAGAACGAAACAAAAGCAACCAGACATCTTGGAAACAGTTGAAAAAATGAAACTGTGATTTTTGATGCAAAGTGTGCTGAATTCGCGCTTTCTGCCTGAGGTCCTTGCAGATTGAGTGGAGTTGGGATCACAGAGCCAAAGAGGAAACACGACGTGAAAAAACAAAATTCTCCAAAAACGTCCCTTTCAGGCTGGTTGAAAACGTTGCCGAGTCACTGACAATCCTTTCGGATGTAACTGATGAAACAAAATGTTTGATAATAAAGTCTTGCATCATTGTCAGTATTTTACAGTGATTATTTTGTATTTTGGCATTTTGCCATTGCTTTGCACTTGTAATTTTGGAATTCCCAGTTTGCTTGCCAAGATAGCCTGGACTTGCCGTTGCCAAGCCTTGACGAAGAGGTGAACACTGAACATTGAGTGGGTCAGACAGAAAAGATGAAAGACAAGTGACACGAGCAAGACGGGCAAAACACACAGAATACAGAGAAGAAATCTAAGGAAACTAAGGAAACTTGTGTAAGGGTCACTAGCTAGGGTGCTGTCCGTAAAAACCACACACACAGGAAACTTGTGTATGTTTGGCGTCTTGGAATCTTCTGTGAAGTTTAAGCTCAGGGCTCACCTGTATTCGGAATTGCAGCAGGATTCTGGACATCTCTGGACATCTCTGGACGCTGTGAATTTGTGCCGTGTTTAAATGTTTAAATGTTAATATGTGTTTAATAAATTTAATATAGATAAATTGTTCAAAGTCTTTTGCTCTTCTCGGTGTTTCTGTGACTGTCATCCAAGAGTGCAAAGCTGTAGAAGCCGCTGACATCCGAGTCGATTCGCATCGCACATCGCACCTCGCACCTCGCACCTCGAGGAGGCTGAAGGATTGACGACTGAGGTCCGGATGTCCGGATACGGAGGATACGGATCCGACGGTTCCGACGACTCGACGACTCGCGATGCCTCTGACAACCTTGGAAGGGACTCCCACAGCAATATTTTGGTACAATCATTACATACAACCATTACACACAATCTTTTACAATGATATATTATGGCCAGCTAGTAATCTAGTAACTATCATTTATTTGATTTCGTCTTAATCATTCTTAAAAAAGCATGATTGAAACTTGTGAATGCAGTTAGGTTAGTTAGGTTCTGATATGTTTAGCACTGTCAATAAATGACACAATTGACGCTTGCAATGCACTATTGGAAAGCATTTTGAATGTGTTTTCTGAGGGAAGAACATAGAAGAGCAAACATTGTCAGTCAAACACTTGAAACACATGAAACATTTGAAACGCTTGTTATACTTGTTATATATTGTTTCTACATTCTCGAAGTTCGCAATGCGATGTGGACATCCGTTTTTGGACGCTGTTTGGGTGTTGGGTGCAACCCTGCACTGCTTCTGGGGCGATGTCGCCTTTCGGGTGTGTCTTCCTTGTCTCTCCTGCCTCCAGCTTTGTCGGTCTGTGGGTTTTTCTGAACATTTTCGATCAAGTTGTCAGTCTTCAGTTGTCGTTTCAGTTCTCTGTCTTCATTTTAGTTCTCCACCTACTGGTCTTCTTTGTCGACACTTTGCATCCATTTGTGTCCGGACTCAATTATCTCCTGGCTGGTCTCATCGTTCTCGTTGTGGCTTGGCTCTGGGTGGGTTGGGAGGGGTAGGATAAGGGATTTAGAGGGATTTAGGCTTTTCATGGCTTTTCCAACATTTGCAATCACGTTCCATTACATTCTGCTTGGGGTCTACGCTGGGGTGATTTGCATAGATATAAGATGATATAAAGTATATAAAATATATAAAGTAGATGTGCAAACGTGATTCCGCATGCTTTGTTTTGTTTTTCAATTTTTCAATGCCAGGTTCCTTCCTTTGACCGTGCTTCGAGCATCTTAGAGGCCACTCAACAGAGCTTTGGGTTTGATTGAATGAACATCGAAGAGTTTGTTGAAAAAATTCCGGAAAGATCTTAAAAGACCAATCAAAGCGCGCGGCTTGAAACTACACACTCCTTTCAATGACTTGAGAACTTACAGGTTGTCATCCCGAATAACTTTTGAAATCTCCCAGGCCAGAGAACGCAAAAGGTACACTATGCAGTTGCATCCCCAGAACGAAAAGTGCAAGCAGAAATAAAGTCCGCACCGGTGGGACGGAGCACTAATTCCCTTTTTCGCTTTTTGCACCGCTGAACGACAATGCATTTTTTGTTTTCGAAGATTTCTCGTTTTGTCAATTTCACATTGCCGTAATGTCGTTAGGTCTGATCGGCTTTTACTGAACTTTCGAGAATGGCTTGAAAGCCGCTTTGATTCTCTCGAGGCGCAAATTACATCATAAGCAAATCCAAAGACCAGCAATTAAAGCATGGAAAAGCATGGAAGGGCACATCCAGACACAGTATCTAGTATCTAATAGTAAGACCAAGAAGCTGTACCAGGATGGAGGAGGCAAAATACGGTGGTATTTTGGTGACCTTAGTTTGCTTGATTATATCAACTGAGATAAAAACGATATCTGCGCATTGACATTGCTTCTTTGAACGTCCTAATTCTGAGGATTTTGATGATTTGGCCACGAGCCGTTTGCTTCTTTCCAAATGATTTTAATCTTCAGGTCTCAAAGTCTCATTCGTCTCTCAGCTTGCAGTCTTAAAGCCCTGTTTGGGTTTCATTGAATCGTTTGCATTTCAGTGATAAAATGGCCTTGCTGTTCCTCAAGACAGCGCTCTTGACTGTGCCAGGCTGCATGGCAAGTCCTTGATGAAGCAGGCCAACTTGGAACAAAAATCATAGAATTTGATCCAAGTCGGGAATGCAGATTAGAGTAGAGACAACAATTTGCCTCCCTGCAAGCTGACCATCACTTCCAGATTTGCTTGACCAAACTGACCACACTCAATTCCAGATCGGCGAAGCAAAGCATTCTTCACATCTTAACATCGATTTATGTTGTTCTTCTGCTGTCTACACTCAGGAAAATCCAACACCTCTTGTCGAACGTTAAACATTCCTGATAATTCGGGAAACTGGTAGAAACTGGAGCGTTTGCGTTTTACAGAGACCGCACGCAAACAGTATGCAAATAGCAGCTAGCAGACAAACAATAGCACGGATATAGGTGAAAAAGATTGAAACAGGATCAATCACGGGCATATCCTGCAAAAAATGGAAGCTACGAATTTCAGACTCTGTGAGAGTTCACCGAGTGGTTGAAGGCGTAGACTGGGAGGCCAACCTGCAGGTGCGGGTAGGGGTCGAGGGCAACATTAAACAGCATCTAACATATCACATACAAACCTTGCAAAACGTGCAATAAGTTTTCAGCTAAATGTATTTAGTATGTCGGAGCAACATGAAACATACAAGTCAAGAGTCAAGAGGAAACATGAGAAAGATACGTAAGTGAAATGAGAGTTTTTTTTACATAAGTAACGTGTAGTAACGTTACACCGTATACGTTTTTTTTTTGGTAAAATCTGGAAGAGATTTTTTTGGTACCAAGGCATTGTACGAAAAGCTTCAATTCTGCGCCAGGCTCCAGATTTTCATGTTCTCCTCTATGAGATCCTTGGAATTTGAAAAAAGAAAGAAAGAGGCAAAGAGGCAAGCTTTAGCAAAGTTAGAAAGTAGTAAAAAAAGCTTTGCAAAGAAAGCTTTTGGCAAAGCTTTCCTCGTCTCTTTTTCAATCTTTTCTTGCTTTGCCAATTTTCCCCTTTTTTTGGCTCCCCAAAAAATCGTTTCCTGTGAGGTTGCCGGTGGGACCTGTTGCGTTGATTTCGTGGTTTCTTTAAAACATGTTTCCACCTCCAAGTCATGCTTCAAGTTGAGATGCTTAAGTTGCCAAGGAAGCTGGGGGTCAATGGGCAGCAGGCGCATAGTGGCATAGTCAGATGTTTGCGACAGTTTAGGACATTGAAAAAGCTTTGTCAGCTTTGACAGAAGCATTTCTGTTTTGTGCCTTCACTGTCAAAGTCTCATTTGATAGGGGGATTGTTTGGCATTGTTTTTGTCAAAGATTTTTCCATGTTTCATGTGGAAAAAGCTTCTCGAAGATTCATTGATCATGACAATGCCAGCATTTTGAAGCACTTCATGGACGAACCAACAAACACAGGGAAAGCGTACTGGAAGTTCAATGATGTATTTTTTTGCCAATTTTTATCAGTTGCAATTTGTCGTTTCACTTCATTGGCCTTTGCTTCCGCAGAGGTCTTGGAGGTATTTGAAGTACTCGATGGCCCTGACTATGATGCCGATGGAGGCTCTGATTTGAGATTTTTGGGGTCGATTCCCAAAATTGTGCTTTGTTCCTTTGTTTAATATATCTGATGTGTCTGATATGTTTGATGTGTCTGATGTGTTTGTGCTCGCACTTTTTAGTTTCAAAGCGTTGTTTTGCTGACGGCCAAAGTTTGCACACACCGGTGACCAACATTCAGGGCACAAGAGCCTCATTTCTCGCTTGTTCTGAACTAAAATCTTCTATGTGACATTTGTTCACTTGCTGTTCGTGTGTGAAAACTTCATTTATCGCCACTTTATCTCCACTTTATCTCCATGTCAGACACCTTTTGATCTTGATTGATGCTCTGCGATGCGCTGCCATGCTCCGTGTCAGCTGTTTGCTCCAACGTTCATCTCTTCTCATGTCTTGGTTTTTTAAACTTAAAACTTTCATCACATTTCAACATTTCATTAGCTTTCTTCTTTATCTTCTTTCTCTTGGTTTGTCTCTTCTTTGCTCAGGAGAAGTTAGTCTGGAGGTCCTGAGGGAGGCTTTGCAAGGCGGTCACTGGATATGACACAGACACACGCTCGCATAGGTACAAACAAAGCTTTAAGATGCTTTTAGTGTGTAGATTTCGTTACCCAGTACTTTCTTGGTAATTTGGAGAAGGGTTTGGTTGTGTTTGTGGCAAGTTGTGTGCTCCACCCCATACAAAATATAGTCAATTCGATGCGTAAGCATGTTTCTTTTATAGAATTGAGATCATGAGACCAATCTCTCAAAAAGTCGAGACGCTCCGAAAAGATGAGAAAGAATTGGGTGGAACTGATAGACCATGGCTTTGGCATGGAACCAGGCAGAGGTCAATAGATCTTGTTGAACAATTCCTCTCAGAAACAAACCATATCAGACCGTAAGCGCTGCTGCAAGCATTCTCATGTGCACGGTTGTTTATCTGTTTATCAAAGTTATTGTCATGGTGATGGCTTGCAGGTTTGCCAGACCTCAGCCCAAAGGAGATTGAAAGTGCTGCTTTTGATCAAACTGCATCGTTCTTGATTTTTTGCATTTTTGATCCTTGTTGTACAGTTTTGGCTGTCTTTTTAGGCACATGTTCGATGTTTTCTCCAAGACTCGAAGTTGCCATGTTGCAGTCTTGTTTGGGTTTGACTGACGAGTTTATTCGATGTTCCTCTTCCGTTTTTGCTTTGAATTCAAAATATTTAGCATAGAATATTCCGTAGAAGTTTCAAATGATACGTCTTTATTGCATTGTTTGCATAAAACAAAAACACACATTTTTTCCTGAATCTTCTGTCTGTCTTCCAGATTTATCATGACTCGTCCACAGAGTCGGGCCACTAGGTTTGGGCTCTCCATCTCCATTTGCACCCCAGAAGTCTCCTCTTTGTTCACAGGCGACGTGTTCAACGTCTGAATCTTCAGGGCTTGGGTGTCGGCCAGGAGGATGACCCGCTTGGCCTGTCCTTAGCCGGCTTTTTGGAGCCCACTTCAGTGCCCAACCTGCATTCAGTGGCTATCAGGTGCTGTGAATTGATTTCCAAGTTTTGAGCTTTCACAACTTCACAGCGTTGTACGGTCTCAAGAGTAGGACCGGACCAAAGATGGCGCATTGGCCGAGGCATTGCGTGCAACAATCTTTACATTTACACATGAACATCCATGTCACATGAATGTCAAACAAGTAATCAGCAGTATGCATTTGTCCAAATTTATGCGCTATATCTATGCATCTATATTTCTATACATTTCTTTACATGTCTCTACTCTTGTCTACATTTCTGTCCATGTGATTGGATATCTCTACATTTCTCTCCCAAAGTCCACATTTCTTTGGAAGAGTCTACATTTATCTATGTTTAACTTTCTCTACGTTTGTTTACATTTGGCTACATTTGAGTACTTTGGTCTAAGTATAGTTGTAAATGCTATCCCCTCTCCAAGACCTATACTTTTTCATCCTGCTGACCTTGCTTGTTTTGAAGTGAAATCACTTTTTGCAGAAACGTTGATAGTCATTGAGGATTGTCTTCTTGAAGTTTGCTTTTCCTGTTAAAATTGAGTTATTCCGTTTGAACAAAGACAAAGCCCATCCATTTTGATCGAATTCTTCTTCTGTATCAATCAAGCTCTTTGTAAAACACGTCCGTTTCTAACAATATCATTCCTCTTCAGACTGCATATCACTATTTCCAAAAGAGAGCGGGAGTCTGTGCGCCCATGTAATTTCCATACAAAACATTACAAAACAGTGTTTTTCAGAAAGTCCACCGAAAGGCTTCAATGTCAAATCTTCACATAAAGCAATTTTGTAAAGTAGTACCTTTGAGCAGTGATGTATACAGCCTTTTCAAAAGCAGTATTCCTTCCGAAACAAATGAACGGTGTATTCTTAACAAGCTATTTTTTCAAAGTCAAATTCTCTTCATTTTCCTAGAGCCTAGCGTGATTTTCTCGAGGTAGTGGTACCCGGACAGGCGAACGGCACCAAAGGACGTTTTTCCTATGTTTTTCTGGTGTTGTTGAGTAATAGCAATACTGCAATGCCCGGCGCCTTTGTGCAAAGATGTGCAAGTTTGCATCAGGGCAAGATGCCAAGACATGAAACAGTTCCCCTTCTCTTGTTATCCATCAATTGCACAAACAATAGGGCAACATGGGTCATTTGCACGAGTGCAAGGAACGTTGTTGTGAACATGTGTTTGATAACCCTGCACCCCACCCCAGCAAACAACAGTGTGCTGGCTAACTGGCTACTGTAACCCTCCTTTTGGGGGAAATAATGAATGTCGTAATATTAAAGTCAAGTGCTTTGAAGATTTGGTTGCCAGCTTTCAGTCTCATCTTTCAAGTCAGTCACCACCACAACTTGTTTCAAGTTTCAACGTCAATTTGTTCTACAAATTTTCATATAGGCTTGTTTGTCCTGTGTTTGTGCTGTTTGTATCTGTTTGTCGTGTCAGCCGCTGCCTTTCACAAGCTTGCCAGTGTTCCCCAATCCTTGTGCGTTTACTTTGTCAAAACGTTTGCGTGACTTTCACTGGGATCTTGGTAGTATTCGTGCTTCCAAGAATATGTGTGTTTCATTGTGCTTTACTGTCTCCGATTGCAAGGTGCTCGAGTGTGTCAGCTTTCGTGCCTGTGCCATCAGCAGATTTGAGTGCCCAACCAAGTGAAAGAAGGATTCGAGTGGATTTGAGTCAATGCAGAATAAGCAGAGCGAGATGATGCCAGATGCAACGACTTCTGAAGTGAACACCGCAACAGATTAGATGGAGAAGGTATTCTTTCCAGGTTTGGAAGCAGAAAATGTGTTACGAGAGTGGATAAGTGGATGCAAAGACAGGTACGAGATGAAAAAGAAAGCTATCAGAGAATTCGAAATTCATTTTGTCACTGAAAAACAGCGGATGAAAAAAACATAAAAAACAACTAGTAAACTAGTTTCAGTTTGTGAGTTTGTGACTTGCTTCAGCCGTTAGGCTGGGCCCGATCAGTGCTGCTCTCTCGAAATGCCCTTGGCATTTGAGGCGAGATGTGAACCATTTAGTGTCCATGCCAGGAGATTCATCAGAAATGACATGTCGGAATTCGCACTAATCATAGTGAAATCACACGTGCATGCCTGGCCTGGAAGTTTCAGGAAAAAGATGGAAAAAGGAATCACATGGCCGGAGCAACCATTCACAAAGAAGCACCCGACAAGAAAGCTATGTCGAACCAACGAAGCGTTTGACCAAGGTGATCGTCAACACTTGCACCTGCCACGAAAAATGTACCCCAGCATAACCAAATGCTGTCCCAAGCAACGAAAAGTCACCACCTGATTACCTGATTGGCTGCTCTGCCACTACCACTACTGCTGATACTGTTGCTGCGACTCCAACTATTGCGACTACTGCTACTGCAAGTACTGTGGTTCTATTGGTACTGCTACTTATGGTTCTTCTGTCTTGGACAAAAGTTAGTAGGAGGTTTGGCAACTAGACTTCCTTTGATCAACTCAAAAGTACACATGCAAGCAAGCTATGACAGACACGCACATGTGCAATGATGGAACGACTTCCTTTGGAGCTTGGTGACATGGCCCGGAAGATCATGGCCCGTGCTGCCCACATGAACACGTACTTGTTACAGTGCCAAGGGGCAAAGGTGTGCTACGCATTAGCGGTGCATCCGTTCGCGATATTGCAGACAGGCACTATCCTTCTTGGTGGTGCATTCAACCTGTGTGTTCAGGTACAGGATTGACGCCTGCCCACAACCAACGCTCATTTGACACAATGCTTCTATTCTGTTCGCATGTCGAGCAACCACGACACAGACTTACTTACATGTCATTGCTTAGGGAAGCCAAGTTGAAGTTTCACATTCCGAGTCACTCTTTGGCAGGGCGTTGAATTTGTTGGAGAACCGAATTTGCGACAAGGGCGCCGAATTCCTTGCCACAGCGTTTGCACCTCAAGCTGGCGGTGACGAGGTAGCAAGAAAAGTAACAAACTAATATGTGTTTGTTTTAAGTTTGTGTGAAAAGGTCGAAAAGGCCCTTGATTTTTGACATTGGCAAAAATTACTGATACAACGCTTGCTGCACTGCAATGTCCCTTTTTCCATCTGCCTTTCCCACCAAGCCAATCAAGCCAAAGGCTCGACGAGTACCGTGGCTTGGAGTTTCTTGGCCTAGGCACTTTGAAAAAACAAAAAAACGAGATGAAGAGTTTTAAGTTTCCTTTCTTTACCTTTTTCGATGTGTAGAGTTTGACAGTTTGAGCTCACTTCGATGTGCTTAATGAATATGTACTCTCAGTTTGGCTGTTAAAATCCATTTCATCAGCTTCACTGTTTTCAGTTGCTGAAGCTTCATGTTTTTGCATTTCAAAATGTTTCAAAGTGTTGGTATCAATTAATATCTATGTTCGGGTCAGGATTCTCTCAGTTCTCTCCTGTGACACTTGCCTTCAAGATGCTCTGTGCTATGCTGGCATGCATACTGGGAGAATTTCTTAAATAATGATAGTTGATTAAGTTGATTATTTGAATTTTGCGTTGAGGTCCTCCCTTAGCTGGACCTCACCAAGTTTCTGGATCGGGGGTGATGGACTTCTGCCCTTCACAAATTAAAAACAACAAGGGGAAAGCAACGGCGGCGCAAAGAAATAAATGTTGACACTGACATTTCCCGTTTTCTGTTAGCTTTTGCTCCCAACTTGAATGGAAGGTAAAAAGCCACTAAAACTTAGGAATTTCCGTGTTGGGGCAGCCCTAAAAGCATTCATGCATAAAACTCCCCACCCGCACATAGCATTGACTCAATTCCAGATCTATCAAAAACAGCAAAAGTGCAGCAATCATCCATGCAACCAATCAAAAAATCAAAAAAGATGCAAGACACCGTTTTGCCCACATTTTCTGGCATCTTTCGGCATCTCAGGAAGTCTGTATCAGAAAGGGTCCTTTTTTGGATACACATTTGTCCCAGTCAAAAGCGCACTTTTGGGGGAGCGACAGGCTTTCGCTTCAGGCAGCAAGACTGCAATGAATTTACGCAAATCGATCCTGAAAAACTGTCGATTCGTGACACAAAAAGCCTATATCCGACACTGTCCTTTTTTCGATTATAGTGTTCTGGGACGAAAGAAGCATCTCCTTCCCAGCCAATGCCATCGTAAAAGCCATAGTTTGCTCGTCTGCTCTTTGCTGAGCTCCTTTTCCTTATGAGTCGTGATGCCGCTCAGCACCTACTGCGGGCGGTTTTCTTGTCTTGTGTTTCGCGCTGGCAGGGCGCAATTTCCTCAGGGTTTCGCTCTTGTGATTTATTTTTTGAAATTAATTGTGAGTGTGTTGTTGACACCCGAATCAGCTATTTTGGGATGGAGAATGTACTGTAACTCTGTGGAAAGGTTAATCAACCAAGGAGAACTAGCTGATGTTACCTGATTTGCATTGAGGGAACTGAGGTCCTGTGTCAACGTG
>Ga0126337_10003059_pt1 | contig 10842 bp, 7 predicted proteins | sample DipCmetagenome_FD_92527 | JGI IMG/M metagenome (GOLD analysis project Ga0126337, IMG submission 92527) | Coral microbial communities from La Bocana,Puerto Morelos, Mexico - Diploria C A metagenome | ecosystem: Host-associated > Invertebrates > Cnidaria > Coral | place: La Bocana,Puerto Morelos... | reverse complement strand
TATCAACTAAACCACAAAATGGCTTAAAAAACTGGCGCCACTTTTTCATGCAATTAGAGGAAAACCAAAACCATTCGCGACTCGCTCGCATTCGTTTTCCCGCGCTTCGCGTCAGCTACATGCTATTTCTTCGAGTTTTGATTGGTTCAATGTATTTTCTGTGTCCTTTGTGATTGGCTAGAGTGGTAACCGGTATGAGAATTCTGGTTTTACGACACTCAATTGAAAAACGTTCTCTACAAAACTGATTAAAACCTTTGGGACTGACTTGTGTTTTTGTTGTTTGGTCTAACGCGATAAACTTCCAAAACTGGCTCAAACTGGCCGTGGTTGTTTTTGTCTTGTTTTATTATCCTCCGGAGTCCCTCTTTTGAGATGACAAATAGTCTTATTCATCTGGTGCTCTGACAAATGAGGCACGATAACAACATGGTGCCCTCTGCTGTCCTTTGCTATGTTCCTGATGCTCCTGTTTTTAACATATGTGGCATTGGTTTCCTTCTCCAGCTTCAATGAAACTCAGGATATGAATTACCTGACTGCCGAGCAAGCGGACCAGATCATCAAAAGAAAAGCTTGGGAACAGAATCAGGATTTGTCAAAAGCTTTCTTGGCTTTTGACCGCGACGGAAATGGAATTGTTACTAAGAAAGAACTTAGAAAAGTCCTGTACCAATTCCAAATTCCAGTCAACAAAGAAGAGTTCAAGAAACTGTGGGACAAGTAAGTGACGGGTTCTCAAACACGTTTTAAGGTTATTATTAGCCAGCTCTGATATGGTAGCAACGACTAGTTTTTAGGGGGTCGAATGGGTATCATCAAGTGAATATCAAGGTAAGAAACGTCTTTTGAAAATCAAAACGTATAAAAGTTTCGAGAACGTTGCTTGAGCTGTCCACGCCTCGCGCGAGTCACATCCTCGGACGAACCTGGTACCAATGGCTACCGTGGGTATAAGGCCTATATGGGAGATTCACTCTCTTATCTAAATATTGTCTTGTTTCCTTTTCTCCGAGTATGAAGCTGTATTGTCCTAAGCGCTCTCTCTTTCTCCCCTACCATGTCCTCCCTCGGCCCACTCTCATGCTAGAATGCTCGTGTATGAACTAAACCAAACTACAAATTACTCACTGCTCATCGGGTTGGTGTGGTTCAATCTGTAGGTATGACACTGACAAGAATGGTTATGTAGATCATCGCGAGTTTTTAGCCAAGTTAGGCGGAGAGCTTGCCCCTGGTGATATTCATGGCCCTAGCACTCTGATAGCTGAACAGAGTCAACAGGTGTTGGAGAGTATGTACCAGAAACAACAGGCGAGTTACAATCTGTTTAGTCAATTTTTGCGACGTATAAAATGACATTTAAAGGGAAAGGAATCTCGAAACAACAATTTTCTAACATAGGATTTTTTTTCCCGTTTTGCTAGGACATGCACTTGGCTGCCACTTGGAATCAAGCCCAGGCCGCCTCTTTCTTATCAGCCATTGAGGTGGAACAGCAATTAAGGTGAGAATTTATTAAAGGGACTGTACACGTAGAACCAGTCACTACTGATGGCGGATCCTGCGCGCGCACTGATTGGTCAAAACCCATGTTCTTTCAGAGTATGAAACATAGAAAAAGCGTGTTTTTTGTTTTTTTCGCTACATTATCTCTATATCATAAAGCAAATGAAGATGCTTAAACCGTGTATTACACTGTAATAAAACACTCCGGACATTCAAAAGCCCTCGAGAAATGTACATTTTCTACATCGTGTTCTGAAATGGCTGTCGTGTTTCTTTCACAGTGTATTACACGGCGTAGGCTTCTTTATTTGCTAAATAAACTGAGCAGAAACAGAAGAAATCAACAGCAAGCACGGCACATGACGTGTAAGCTAAATAGCCCTTGTGTATGATAACATCAAACTAACAAAATTTTCATTATGAGTAAATTCCCAGAACAGCAAAGTTGACAAAGGTACCGAAGGTTTCAGAAAATGTCGTCCAAACAAGGCTTGTTGGTGAATTTTGAGTATGTGACGTAGTGACGCATAAGACCTGTTTAGCATTAGGCTTGGTTTTGAATCTGTAGGCTTTCATTGATCAGCACGTTTTTCAGTTTCATGAAACAATTAAAGGTCGGCAAATGCAAAAGACAGTTGATATTGGTACTCTATATCTCATCAGAGGGGTTTGAAAACTGCTGTGTTGTTTTCACCGATATAAATTCGTGTTATTTGAAGTATCTCTGGAGAACGCGTCAGAAACATTTTTGTTTTGTTGTAGGGATCGGTTTCGCGATGGATACGAGAGTTTAAGGAAGGCATTCGAGACAGTCGACACCAACAGGGACGGCTACATATCAAGAAACGAACTGAAAAAAGTTCTCTTTGACTTCCACTACTTTCTGGATGATGTGCAGCTCAATATTCTTCTGGACAGGTCTGTATCGATGGCCGAACTAATTACTAACGTCGTATCCTTTTGGGATCAACCGTTTTCAACCTCAACCGATTTGGATTGATACGATCCACGTGAATTAAGTACAACACTTAAATAAATCGCTGCCGATGCTTTTTAAACCGTTTTAACCTGGTTTGAAGCCGGTTGAAAAAGTTGGTCAACCAAAGCAAAAGAAAACGGTTTTTCTCCAATAGAACACAAAAAGAACCCAACCAACCCGAGCAACCAGGAACAGTTGATGATCCCAATAGAACCCGACCTAAATCACATGTCTTTCTAACATAAAGTTCTCTATATAGGAAGTGTTTATATTAATGCTCACTGATGCTTTGTTCAGGTGTGGACTGTCCCAGAAAAACAAGCTGTCGTATGAGAGATTTCTCAGCGCGTTCCAGGACAACAGACATGCTGGTTATGGCCGTGTTACTCTGGACACGCCAGGTAAAGTCGTCACGCCTGTGGTGTTTGAGAGACACGAGTCTCTGTCTCCGGATGCTGCGATAAACAGACTGAGAAACAAGATCGGCGAAAATCCCGAGACTATCCAAAGGGTAAGTAATTGTACCGTGTGCAATGCTATGTTTCTGTTTTGATTTTTAATGCTATGTCGTTATACACGCTTTAGCAGCCGTTGTATGTCCTAACATTCGTGGATTGCTTGCATCTCCAGGCCTTTGCGGCGTTTGACCGAGAAGGAGTGGGGCTCATCACCAAAGACGACCTTCATCAAATAATTAATGCTTTCTGCTTTGTGATGTCCGAGAAACAATTTCAGGTAACTGTCTTGTTTACTTAAGTAACATTACAAAACTGTAGATTACAACAAAACCGTTTAGCTTAAAGTTTTAACCGGGAGTTTAAAAGGAGCTTACTCACGGCATTTGAGTTATTTTGGTGACGTACGAAATTATCTTTAAACTGAAGAGAACGTGAAAATAGTAGTTTACTAAGATAGAAAAGCACCAAAGAGATAATAGCAAACCTTATTATATCTCTCAGTTGGTACGCGCGCTGTGATTGGTCAATTTACCGGGCCGTAAATTCAAAAGTTTGTTTTAGTCGCCGTGCAAAACGTCTCTTGAAGAGAACTTTGAAACATATTTAAAGGAAGAGAAGGAAAAGTACGCGAACGAAGAAGAAGAACAAAACACAGAAACAGATAACCCAAACTTTCGAGTTGGTTTCTTAATTGTCCTCACGTTAAGGATTTCATCCATGGCCTTTCCGCTTGATTGAAATCTTTCCCATCTCTTTGAGCCCAGAGATATAATAAATATCTTACTATCCTCGTTGTGATTGGTCAATTTAGCGGGCCGTACAGAAGAGTACGGCCCGGTAAATTCAAAAATGCAAAATGTCTCTTGGATATCTTTTTGAACCCAGAGATAATAAATATCTTACTATCCTCGTTTTCTCGGTCCGTACTGTAAGTTACGGATCCTCGTTTTGTCCGTAACTCACAGTATGAAAAAGTGAAAAATTCAGGCTAAAGTTTTAGCAATTTGCATTTAAGCCATATATTTGACAAATATTGTCAAACTTCTGACATGTTCTTGGCAAAACAGGCAAGTGGAATCCGTAAGAAACACATACCCAGTTTAAACTTAAATTTAAAGTGTCTGTTTTCGGCGTGCAGTCCAATTAAAATTTCGATCTTTAATCCGGTTTATTGACGATCGTTCTAATTTGTTGAATCTAATGCTGACAGCGTCTTGACAGTTTAAATAAAGCCATTAATCCCGCTGTATTCATGTGGTTTTCACGTTTACTTATGATCCGGACTGTTGATTGTTGTAAGAATTGTAAAATAATTCCGTTGTTTACTTAAGAGCCAGACTGTTAATTGCTGTTAGGATTGTATTATGAATCTGTTGTTCCCTTCACAGGCACTGCTAAAGAAAGTCAATGTTGGTGAAGGAGGCTTGATATCTTATGATGATTTTCTAAAGAGCTTTCAAAAATCCGATGCCGAGGTGAGAATAACGGACAGGGGTTTTGCTTTAAAATTTCTATCTCAGGGTATAGTGACAGCGAAATGACGATAAAACAAGTCTTATGTTTTTCATATATTTTTGTTTACTTCCATTTTGGTTTTGGTTTGAAACATTTTAGATTGAAGTAATGATTCCTCATTCGCCTTAAGATGTTAAAATCCTCATTTCTACGACTTGTCAGAACGGAACAAGTTCAAAGTCGCAAGAGTAAGGAATTGTCTGCCAAGCACACTAACTTTAATTTCAGATCACAATTGACATGCTCCCAGTAGCTTCGTACCTCCGTGGTATAGCATCACCTAGGATATTCGATTTTTGTGTTTACTTATTCAGCGGGTCCTCGGGTGTTACATACACGTACCAAGCGCGAGGGCCATTCTGGGAGAACATCGGCCCCGAGGTCTTGACAATACGAACCGAGTGCACCCAGGTCTATACAAAAATGACCGAGAGCCGATATTCTCCCAGTACGGTTTGAAGAGATTTATTGCAGAATTGAAGATGTTTAGAAAAAATGCCTCAATCAGGGACTTGATAAACAACACGAACTTCAAGCACGCAATTCTGACTAGGCGTATACTCACGTCTGGTCCGATCACATATGTGAAACAAAACATTAGGGAAAGAGAGGTGGAAGAAAAGGAGAATTTTATATGAATGCAAATTCTTTCAGAAACGTAAGTCATGTAACTACCAGAAAATCTTCGGGTAGTCTTGCGAATTCTTTTGGTCCGATATTGTACCGCAATCTGATTGGTCGATTTTGTTAATTGGCCCTCTGAACTACCTTAGTCGTGCAATAAAATCTGTATTTTTTGTTCTATTCCCAGGCCAGTCGAATATGGCTGGAGAATTTATATCCCTCATCAGACAAACGCCAAAGAACCGCTGACCACGTCACGAGACGACCACGTGGAATGAGTGAAGCCGAGGTTGAAAAGAGAGTCCGAGAAGTTGTAGTGGCCAGATTTTACAGTCTTGCAAAGGTGAATCTTTATATCCGGTGACATGTTATTTTATGTTCAGAGTAGAGGATTTCCAGATTACTTTCGATTATGTCAGTGACCATGGTGGTGTTGTGGATAATATTATTTTGTAATTTAATTTGTCTTGAAGGTTCAGAACTTTGAGCTCGTATTTAGTGCCATTAGTATTCTTACTGGTACAGTTATTAACTTATTGCAACGTTCACCGATAAAACCTTGTCCTATTAACCTTCGGCCCAATCTATAATTAAACACATTGATATATAATTGTTTATACCATTGCATAGAAAATACAGTCAATCAGAATACTAGAAACCGTTGTATATTCGACGGTATTACACTCAAACTTCCCATCTTGCGCTGCGCGTATGTCGCATGGATTATGTTGGCCACTGTTTTTTCTATGGCATGACATAATTAGTTAAAAGAAGAGTGTGTATACCAAGAATATACAAGTGACTCGTGGAATATTCCCTGGTGTAGCACGACGAAGCGTTTCTTACTAGTGTTTGTTCTTTCTCTGGCGGCTTATTACTTCATTCAGTGTTGAATGTCACCACATTTAAGTGATTTTCTTTTCCCGACCTAACAGCATATTTCTTTTTATTCTGTGCTATTTATTTAGTTATAATCTGTTGTTTAACATTTCTTTTGGAATTGGTTAGGCGTTCACAGACGAGGATACGCACAAGAGCGGTACAATCAGCGCTAGCTCTCTCCATGAAATCCTCAACGAGCATGCGTTCCGTATGACCAGCGATCAGTTTTACTATATTTGGAGTAAACTTCCGAAGAACCCCGATGGAACGGTAGATTACAAGGATTTCCTGAAAATATTTTCCACACTGCCTGATGTGTCGCGTGCGGCATCTGCAACGCCGCCGCAGTCACGTGATAGAAGGGTAAGAAAGCGTATCAGGGAAGATTTCTTTCTAGAGCTCAAGCAATCCTCATACCCTGGTTTTCACTAGCCTGGTTTTCAATAGCGCGTTAGCATAAACAGAAACAACATACGCAGACGCAGTAAGCTGGTGTTGAGTAGCGCTTGTTTGTTGTAAAAATTTCTACAAGTAGCTGGAAGTTATGTAAATCGCTATGTCATAAAATCAACATCAGGTTTTTACGATAAAACACAGAAGCAATGTCGCGAAAAGGCACTGCTGGGCACTGGGGCTCAACTTTAGACCTTAGAAAGGCCACGTTTTTTTTTTGCACTGAACCGCTGCCCAGTTACTGGTTTGCGATTGATCGTAGGCGCAAACCAGGTTAATTTATTGTAATCAGAAGGTCCACTTTTAGGCTTGGCTATGTGGAAGGTAAAGAGGCCCGGCTTAATTCACACAAATATTCTGTATTTCTATTAGAGTCAAACTTTGCCTGCATAAATATATTGTTAGTTACCCGTTAAGGTTCTACGGGTCAGGAAATCGGCTGGTGGAGGGGACGGGTAGAAGAGAGGGAGAAAAACCGATCAAGTCAAGGACTATATAGGCTTCCTTAAAGAAGATGAATTCAAATGCAACTATGCATTTTGTTCTCGTTTATAACTTTGATGTTGACGTTCCTGTTTCAGGCGTCGTATGAGCCCGCAGTGTCTCCTGTACGTTCGCCTGTCAGGATCCCATCACTTGAGACTGTGACTCCGCCTCTCTCGGCCAGTGACGTAGAGAGGAATATAAAAGACGCAGTGAGTACTTCTCGTAATGGTGGAACTTTTTGTTGCAACAGGTAGCGGGTAAAATGATGCCTTTTTGCTTGTGCAATAATAGTGAGGTGACCAGGGCGTTTTCACTCACGTGACGAGCAGCCGCGTAGATTTATTGGAACAAAAGAAATTGTTTACATAAGTAAAGAGTTCAACTCCCACAGGATTGGTTTGGGACACCAATATGGCCGCCGTGCGGCGACGTCATGTGATAACACCCTTTAGCGATCATTTGTCTGACATGTACCTTTTTGACGCGCTCTCAACCAGTAACATATTCGGTATTTTGTGGTTTTGTTTTTTTTTTTTTCACTGTAGAGGTTATTTGCTTGATAAAACACCTCGGTCGTAGTTTAATGCTCAGATTTTTTATCTATTACTTTTAGATTTGTCGTCGCTGGCAGCACATTCAGAAATCCTTTAGAAACATTGATAGTGAAAACAAAGGAACAGTGAACTTTGAGCAACTCAAAGGTTTGTTTGAAGTTTCAGCTCCAGTCCCTACCATAGCCAACCACAAAACAACTCACACTGGTGACTTTGTTGTTACAATTCAGACAATTCAATCTTAAATATTACAAATCCAGTGCCGATTTACTTCCATAACAGCTTACAATCTTGAAACCCTTTTCTCAGGAACATAGTTTTGTACACACCTTGTGGCACAAAATTGAGTTCGCTACTGCTAAAGAGGTCTTTCATTTTAGTAATAAAGCTGATGAAATCCTGCAGTTTTGTAGCAGGCTTCCTGACATCTGCTTAGACAGCAAAACACAAGTGCGTTGACCATTTCTTCACATACATCATTCTATCGGCAGTTCAGTTGATGTCATTCATATAAATTTCGTTTAGGTGGAATAAACAAATGTGTCTGTTTCTTTAAGATGTTTTATGGAAGCATAATATTCATCTTGGTCCAAGCGAGTTGTTATCTTTGTGGAGGAAACACAGCAGTGAAGAAAGAGGAGGGTAAGATATTAAGTATAGACTCGGAAAAGCAACTCAAAGCTGAGTATTTTTCTACGAAATTTGAGGTGTTTGGAAAGGTGAAATGTGAAAACTCTCTACACTGTTTAAGTTACATCCTTATTGGGAACTCAAGCTCAGGAATGACACTTGAGCTATGATTTGCTTTTAGTTTTAAACATGGATTTGAGAACACTGTAAAATAAAATTTAAAAAACTGTTTTTTCAACGTTTGTCTTAGTTACTTTGAGCTGTGGAATACATTTTACGGAAGGAACATGCGTTAGAATCCTCATTGAGATTTCCATGAAATACAGAGCTTTATACTGTTCCATAGAGGACACAGCAATCAGAATACAGTCTTTAAAGTCGTTGTATATTCGACGATATCACAACAAGCCTTCCCATCGTACGGTGCGCGTATGTCGCATTGATTGTGTTGGCGGCTGTATTTTCTATGACATAGTATAACTTAGTTATGCAACAGTTTCTGGTAATCTACATCGCACTTGCCACTTGTGTTTTCTTGGATTACACAGGAGCCTCTAACTGTGTATTCCATTTCCATTTTCAGAATCGTCTACAAAGATTTCATGCGACATTTTGTGTTAAATCTGAAGTCTCAAGATAGCAATTCTCTCGCAAGGCCCAAACTGCAGCAAACCAGAGTGCCAGTAAGTTGCTTTTTTTCTTAAGACGCCAGTGAAACCATCGAATGTATGATTAGTAGTGAGTGAATATAGTGCTGTTTTCTCTCGTGGGTCAAAAGAACTTCGCATTTACTTTGGTTTTGCATTACTATGTTAAGCGATTGGCTTATAAAAAATTATGCCACCACTTTGTCGTCCAATCAGAGTTTGTATTTGTTTCGAGTTATGACAGGTTCACTGGACTGTCTTTGTGATTGGCCAGAGTGACACTGGGGGCTACTTTTGTTTTAGTGTTACGACACTTAATTCAAATAACTGCTCCTGTAATGCTTTCTTTTCGTGTGGCAATATATGTCGTACGCGATCTTATATCAGTACAATTTGTAGTCAGGACTTTTCCAGCTTAACCGTAACTGCTCCCTTATTTATGGTTCTCTGTTGTTCTAAAGCTTATTCATGGAGTTTGCCTCTGCTACTCATGAGTCAATTTTAGGGAAGACAAGGAGCTATTTAGGCGATTGATTCGCATGCCCGGCATACGGATCGATCGCCTAAATAATTGCCCATTAGAGATTAACTATTATTTTTTTCCAAGCGTGCAAGGTAACGAATCCTTCAATCTGATTGGTTCTTAGCGCGGTCCGGATTTCCCTATCTCTGACCACGGTCACAGTAACACCTGCGCGAATTTTTCCGTGAGTTTTTTCCGTTTGAGGGCTTGGAAAAAATAAATAAGTTATTTACCGGCTTAGGGTCGGTCCGTATAGTGAAAAACTTTGACCTCGAACTTGAAAATGCCAAGACCTCGGTCACAGGTTTTCACTATACGGACCTCCCAGCCGGCAAATAACATATATTTCCTTTCAGGTTTTTTGCTTAAGAAAAAGAAAAGAAAATTGCCATTTGATGCCCGACTGAATGTCTAATTTTATTGTTGTTCTTTATTGTTATAATCAAATTAGTCGTCAATCAGTATCATTTGTGTTTCAGACAAGCCCAGGATTGATGAGTGAACGATTGATTGAGCTCATGGCCAATATCCGGGCACCAGTCCGGCGCGACTGGAAGGAAATGAGAAGAGCATTCAGGGTAAGGTTTCTCTTCTCTAGTCACGTACTCGGTTTAGTGTCTTGAGTCATTGTGTTTCTTAGGTACAGCCTCGTTCTCGGGGTTTTTCTTATTGTTAGTAGAAAAAAATCCCTGGAAACGAGTTTCTCGCTCCCGCTACCTCTGTGAAAATGTGGCCTGGTGCAGAGCTCTATGTTGAACTATGAGTTGTGTCAGCACTTCTATGACCTAGACCCTGGTCAAACGGCGAACCTCACATGACACGAACTAATTGCAGTTTGAGTCAATCCGAAACGGTATAGCACGACCTTTAAGTCAGACGTTGAACTTAATTCGAATCTAGATCGATCAGTTAGACGGACTCAAGCGTCGAACTTATCATGAAATTCATTCTCTCGGTTTAATTCGTCTCATATGAAGTTCGACGTTTGACCTGGGCCTCTTCATGAAGGGTAACATAAGCCTGGAGACAGTGAAACCGCCATGTGTCTACATCTGTTGGGAGACAGGTGTATAGAGATAAAAAAATGTTCATTTCCATACTCAGTGTTGAAGAGTAACGATGAAACTGCTGTCCACGGCTAGACGTGTGGCTCTCTCAGTCTTTAGTTAAACGTTACATTATGTTAGTAGAAGTCTTTATTAGAAGTCTTTATCAAGAAATCAGTCACAACATAACGTGTGGCATTACAATCAATAAGAAACTAAGCTAAAACCTATCATATGTATTACAATTAAGATTTTAAGAAATAAATTTAAAAAGACATTTATTTACAAAAGCCCGTTGAACTTTCACTCTGTATGTTTCATTTATATCAAAGTAGACATGCAAGGAAAACGCGGTTTGGCACCGGGCCTCGTTTTCAAACAGAGGCGAGTGTTTTGGCACTTGGAAGTTCAGGAACCTTAAATTTCAAATGAGTTTCGCATCAGAGAGTTAAACAGTTTACTGAGGCTGATCATTGTTATTGTGTTGATCGTCTTCGGCTTTGTTGTTGTTGTTTGTTATTGTTGTGGAGGGCGAT